>Ga0114959_10001033_pt1 | contig 25483 bp, 21 predicted proteins | sample C_130625_EF_Meta_FD_87317 | JGI IMG/M metagenome (GOLD analysis project Ga0114959, IMG submission 87317) | Freshwater microbial communities from Lake Croche, Canada to study carbon cycling - C_130625_EF_MetaG | ecosystem: Environmental > Aquatic > Freshwater > Lake | place: Lake Croche, Canada... | reverse complement strand
AATATGCTTTGTTGAAACCTTAAAATTTCGTTATTTCGTAATTCAATTCCGCCCCAAATTTTTCCGCCCGAAAAAGACTTGAAACAATACATTATTCCTTGTTAAGTTTCTAAACCGTATCAATTCCTAATTAAATACGTTCAACCTAATGAAGCACGAAAGTCGTCGTAAATTTCTTAAAAATACCTCTCTACTCGCTGGAATTGGCTTTAATAACGCTACGCAAGATCCAATCACAATTTTCCCGTTTGAAAGTCAAAATGGTAAACTCACGATAACTTCCCATGAAAAAGGAGAGGTAATTAAACCGCTTGAACTCGTAACGATTAGCACTGCTGAAACAGGCTATTTTTTTATCCGGGATGGAAGATTTAGAATGTACCGAAAAAGCGATGGAAAAGTCAATAATATTACCTTCAAAGTGGGCGGAGCATTGGGTAATCATTTTTGTGAGTTGAGAAATAGTAAAGGCGACAGACTTGATTCAATCTATTTTTCGGTAAATTGTCAAACCGAAATTGAAGATAGTTCTGGCCTTTACAAAGAACTATTAAACACGCTTCATTGGTCAATGATTGGCGAATTTGGCGAGACATCAGCCTATAGAATTAACGGAAAAATATATAAAGTTTTCGTGGGCTGCTTGCGTGACCACACGAACACCATGAAAGCCGTGAAATATTTTAATCCTAGTCTCAAAGAAGGATTTGAATTATTTGCTGATTATCAACGAGCGGATGGCATGATTTGGGACAACATCAATCCAAGAACCCAAGCACCAAACTCGTGGGATGCAGTTTTGGCGAAAGATAATTTTATCAAAACAATAGCGGATGGGAGGTATGAACTAAAACGTCAGCCAGTTCAAGCGGATGTGGAATATTTGTTCGTGCAATGCCTGTATGAAACTTGGAAGGCAACCGGCGATAACGTTTGGATGCGCAAGTATTTAGCACCTGCTTCGCAAGCGCTAAAATATCTAAGCACGGATAAATATCGTTGGTCAAACAAATACCAATTGGTAAAAAGAGCCTTTACAATCGATTGGTGGGACTTTAAGCATGAATTTGATAATTTATCAACGGATGGAGCATCCATGGCAATAAACGAAAAAACCGAATTCGGAATCATGTTTGGTGACAACAGTGGTTTGATTGTTGCTTACCGGATGTTAGCAGAAATGTTATTGGTCAACGGACGAAAAGAAGAAGCAAATTATTATAATCAAGCAGCTCATACTCTTCAGGAACGTTTAGATAAATTGACTTGGAATGGCAGACATTACATCCATTTTGTGCCCGAGGACCCTAATTTTTTTTCGAAGAGAGACCTCGGAAAAACGAAGCCAGAGGATCAAGTTTCACGCTCGAATGCCTGTGCACTTAATCGTGGCATATCGCATTTACAAGCGCTAGGAATCTTGAACGAATATCAGAAAATCAGGGATCAAATGCCTAAAACATCAACTGGAGAATTTTACAATATTTATCCGCCTTTTGAAAAAGGTTTTCAGAAAGATACTAGAACTTGGGAGTTAATGAATGGCGGGGTTAGCACCATCGTAGCGGGCGAATTGGCGCACGGGGCTTTTCAAAATGGTTACGAAAGTTATGCTGTAGATATACTAAAGCGTATCTTATTGCTAGCTCGAAAGCACGATAATTATCTTCACGGAACCTACAGAGGAAAATTACCGGAAGCTCAAATTACTAACTTCACAACCCTTAGTATCGCAAAAGCCGCCAACGCCGATTTTTCGGGGAAAGGTGGCTCGGCTATTCCAGGGTGGATTGGTGATGGAGAGGAAAATGACGCTTCCGAAATCTTGTTGGGTCAGCATTTATTTGCCGGTATTCCGTTCCTAATAACAGACCCACTGGATAATACTGGAAAAGGTGCCATTGTGCTTTCTGATGATTTTGAGAAAGATTATCAAATCTCAGCAGCCGTAATTTTGGGCAGAAAAGCAAAAACCATCTTTCTCCTTCATGCACGTTCGAATGGAGATGTCATTGGCATGATAACTTTGCGATATAATGACGGTTCGACTTTCACCGATTACATTCACGGGGATAAAATTGATAATTGGTGGTTTCCCCGGGACAAAGCCAATTTCAAAGTGGCTTGGTTTGGCAAAAACAAAAAATGTGCCTCTGTAGGATTGGGAATCACACAAATTATAAATCCAAATCCTGATAAAAAAATTGATGCGATTGAATTTTTTGGGATGAAAAATTCAAAATCTCGTTGGATGATTGCGGGTTTAACCTTAGGCGATGCCGTGATTGACATAAAATCACAAGATCAAACCAAAGAAGATTTATCTTTCGGAATTCTTGACCGTTGGGGTGCCGCTGCCGTTATTTATGCCTTAATTGAAGGTTTAGCCGGCGTGAAAGATAATGCTACCATGTTTGAAAAAGTAAAAATTTCGCCACGATGGGAAATTACCAACGAAAAAGAAGTAGCCATAACGGTGAAATACGAAGCATCGGGTGGTTATATTACCTATTTATACAAATTTGAAGGGAATAAACTCTCAATAAATTTTACGGGAACTGGCACCATTTCTGATTGGGAAATTTTATTACCAATGAATAAAAAACCGACAGCCTTAAAAACAAATGGAAATTTTAAACCAATTATTATCAACCAAATAGAAAATTCTAATTATCTAGTATTTTCTATTGATAATTTAGGGGTGAGTAAAATCGAGATTGACTTTTAGTGGATTATTTTCCACCAAAATGATAACCCAAGCCCAACCATGCCCTAAATTGACCTGCCGCACCATCATATTGAACATAAGGCGTTAATTCGAAATTGATGCTTACTTTTGAGGATTCTTCAAATGGATAAGCCCGCACGCCAAAACTTCCAAAATAACCATTTATCAGTCGTCTATTGTCCACAATTGCTCCCACTATTCCTAAATTGAGCCCGCCTCCTGCGTAGAAATTAGCCTGACGAGTATACGCTAAATTAACCATCAAAGCAGGTTCAGTATTTAACGAGGAAATAAAAGAATTCATCTGAAAACGGAAATCCATCCATACTACTTTTGTTGGATTTGTCGCAATTGATAACTGTTGTGAATTGCCAAAGGGATAATAGCTAATTGCCTGAGCGTTAGACTTTTGAATGAATGAAAAAATAATTAGTGCAATTAAAATATGCTTGAGATAATTCATAACATTTAGAAAATTTTGTGTTTTTATCAACGAAAGTAGGCAATAATTTCTTAAATCCCATTTCATTTAAGTATGCTTTTTATTTTTTATGAATGGAATTTCGCTTTTTATTTTTTATTTTTCGATTTTCAAAAATACCTACATATAAGGCAATAATGGCACTTATTCTCAATAATTCACCTTTGTAATTTTCTAATATAGTTATTGAAATTTGAAGTTTTTAAAATAAAAGCCAATCATAAAACGATATTTACGAGTATGTTTTAGCCATGGTTATTCTTTATCCATTTAGACCCTAAAATTAGATTATTTTTATAGCATCATCCCCAAAATTATCAAAATTTATATGAAATTATACAAAACAAATCAAGGTATTATCATTGAATCAGCCGATAAATTTTACCTTTCAAATACTAATAATTGGGATCTTTATATCAACCAAGACAATCTATTTGAAAAATTAACGACTGAAATCCAATCACTTCCTGAGATTTTATGGGATTATGAAGGCATATTGGCGCCTATCTCAAACCAAGAAATTTGGGCCTCAGGGGTAACCTATTTACGTAGTCGTGAGGCAAGGATGGAAGAATCGCAAGAATCTGGTGGAGCTGATTTTTATGCCAAGGTTTACGAAGCAGAACGTCCCGAATTGTTCTTTAAATCAACCGCCGCTCGTTGTGTAGGTACGGGCGAAAAAGTCCGAATCCGTAAAGACTCAAAATGGAATGTACCTGAGCCAGAATTGACCTTATTTATTACTTCAAACGGTAAAATTGTGGGTTACACCATTGGAAATGATATGTCATCGAGAGATATTGAGGGCGAGAATCCCCTCTATTTGCCCCAAGCCAAAAGTTACGACAAATCGGCTGCTATCGGTCCTTGTTTGTTCGTTCCAAAGGAAGAAATTAATCCCGATACCAAAATCTCCATTGAGATTATCAGAAATGAATCCGTGCTTTTTTCGGGAGATATTTCTATCAATCGAATCAAACGAAAATTAGGCGATTTGGCGCATTATTTATTCCGAGAAATGTCGTTTCCAAACGGAACTTATTTAATGACAGGCACGGGGATTGTTCCTGATAATGACTTTTCGCTAGTGAGTGGCGATCTCGTAAATATTACGATTGAAGGGATTGGAAGTTTGAGGAATGAGGTGGAGTGAGATTGCTAATTATTCTGAATTGAGAATGGAGAATTTAGAAGTGTATTGAAACATTACTTCTAGATTCTCCATTCCTTGTTTTTTATCATTTCAAAACATTTCTTTCAAACTTCCCCAAAGTGCTTTTTTCTTCGGAATGTCATTCTGAATATCTGATAAAGAATCTGAAAAAATAAATTTAATTCCTTGTTTTTCAAACATTTGATAAGGCGACAAAAACAAATCCAGCTTCAATTCTGATAAATTTATTCCAAACGTGATGACTTGATTTACGGATTTTTGGTTAAAAATTTGACTTAAATCCAAGTCTTTATTTTTAGATAATTCAACAATATCCACGGATTGCAAATCTAATTTTACTGCCCCCAAGATTTTTACCAAAAGTTCGCTAGCGGCTGGATTTAAACTGGTTAATATGATAATTACTTTTTGTTTGGGTTGGTAATATGAGGCTGATATTTGACTATGCGTCTCAGTGTTCTTCACAGACATCGTAGGATTTGTTGTCTGTGAAGAAACAGACATCAACGTTTTATCCACTTTCCCGTGGTTGGTGTCCTCACCAACCACCACAAATTCATCCTTCAATAAATAAATATTTTCTCCTGCAAAAAGGTGTTGTAAAGCGATGGCATTTTTTTCTAGGTCCATAATTTATGTCGTTTGACCGCAACCACATGATATTCAGTTTTCAAGAAGAACCTCAACGCAGCCAAATTGATAATTCGAACTTATAAACAATTGAATTTCATTAAGTCTTAATCTAAGTAATTCTTCCATTTTATTTGTTGATATATTCCCAGTTTTCATGAATATTACTTTGGGAGGAAAACCTAATAATTGGCTCATTTCAACATAGTCATCATCTTTAGTTAAAATTACAAAATCGTATTTCTTGGCGTAATTCCAAATGAGGTAATCTTCTTTTCCAATCAATCTTAATCGCTTAACTTGTTGATAATCAGGAAATATGTCAGCAATTTTCTTAACAAGTCGGTATGAAATATTTTCGTCTATCAATAATTTTATCAAGCGGCTACGACAATTTTTGTATTTTTTCCTTTAGCCGCTGCATATTGAAGGCAAGCCAAAATTTGATCATTGGTCAATTCAGGAAAATCCTCAATAATTTCTTCATGAGACATTCCGATTGAAAGCCAACCTAATATATCATACACACTAATTCTAGTGCCTTTTATACAAGGACGACCAAATCTAATGTTTGGATTAATCGTGATAATTTCTCTGTAATCTACCATAACCTTATTATTTAAATGAAATGATGAACAAATATACAAATTTGTTCATCATTTCATATTTACATTTACAACTCAACATTTCAATAAAAACCTCTCCAAAAATGCTAAACAATGTTCAGCTTCTTCAACCATTCCCATGTGGGCAACATTATCTAAAATTGAAGAAGAAAAAAACTTCGGCATCATAATCTGAGATTTAGCATCAGCGGGTGAAATACTCTTATCTTTTTCACCAATAATAAACATCACTGGAACTCGTAAAGCCTTCAACACTGAACGCCTGTCTGGACGGTCACGGATGGCCTGCATTCCCGCAATAAATGCTTCTGGAGGAAATTGAGAAGCATGTTCAATATGTTTTTCGATAATTTCGGGGTGCAATTTTGCAAATTCTTCGGTGTATAAAGTGGGTGTTGAAGCACGTACAAATACCGCTGAACCACTCTTTTTTATCGTCTCAATAATCTTATTCCTTGCTTCCTTTTTTTCCTCCGAATCAGCAAATGCAGTAGAGTGAAAAAGACCAAACCCAGACAACATTTGTGGGTATTTTTCGGCAAATGCTAAAGCAATGTATCCACCCATCGAATGTCCGATAAGTGCACATTTTTCAACACCTTGTTCCACAACTATATCATGCACAAATTCGGCATAATCTTCCATCGTTTTCAGTTGACTTAATCTTGCATATTCGGGGAGAATAACGTTGTATTCCTTTGTTAAAGTAGTAGCATAGTCATTCCAAATCGTGGAATTCTCGCCAATTCCGTGCAATAATACGACCGTTTTTTTCATTATGTTGAGGGAGAAAGGTTAAACTTAGCATTCAATATTTGCCCAATTTCTAAGGATTTATTTTTAACGAATGTAGCATTTTCGCCGGTAAATAGCATATCCACAGTCGAAAACCAATGGGAAAGCCAATGCTCAAAACGCTCCGTGGTGAGTCCGTGTTTCTGGTGTGCTTCAGCGTGTGTCCACATCATGCCCCCGTTGTACGAACCCGTTTTAAACAGCCAATTTTCCCAAAAGTTAACGGCACGAATCAAATGTTTATTCCATTCATCTTCAGGCATTTCAAATATTTTTGTCAAAAGTGGGTCTTTATGGACGTTTTCATAGAAAGCGTTGACCAAATTTTCTAGGTCTGTTCTGTTATTAATATCTTGCATTGGTCTTGTTTTTCAAATAATATCCCCCTAAACAAAGTAACATGCCGCCAAAGAAAATCATTCCTAGTTCTTGATTATAATACACAATTGCCACCATACATATCATCGATAAAACAAAGGCAATAAGCGGAAAAATTGGATAAAAAGGCGCTTTGAACGGACGTTCGAGATTGGGTTCTTTTTTACGAAGAACGATTAAACTCAACATACTAATGCCGTACATGACAACGGCCCCCAGAACCGAAAGAATGATGATTTGGGAAGTTGTTCCCGAAAAAATTGCGATAAATCCAATCAATCCTCCAAAAATTAATGCCCAGTGTGGTGTTTGGAATTTTTTATTAAGAATACTTAGAAATCTAGGTAAATAACCCGCTCGTGCCAACGCAAAAATTTGTCGTGAGTAACTAATTGTGTTGCAATGAAAAGAAGCAATCAGACCAAAAAGTCCAATACTGGCGAATAGTTTTTCTAAATAGCTATTTTTTCCCAATGCCATTGAAAGCGTTTCTGGTAATGGATAATCAATCGCACTCAATGCTCGCCAATCGCCCACGCCAGCACTTAAAATCATAACGCCCAGTGCCAAAATTACCAAGGTGATAATACCCGAAATATAGGCTCTAGGAATAGTTTTTTGGGGATTTTTAACTTCCTCGGCGACCATTGCCACGCCTTCAATTGTCACAAAAAACCATACCGCAAAAGGAATTCCCGCAAAGATTCCCTTAACGGTTAAATTTGGAGGATTGTGAGCGACAAAATTCTCTATTTTGAAATACGGAAAAATAACAACCATGAAAATTACCAATTCTAGTACCGAGAGTATAGTTACGATTAATGAAAATCGGGCAGATTCTTTGATACCTAACACATTGATGGAAATAAAAACAACATAAGTCCCGATTGCCACGGGAATTTCGGAAATTTTTGGGTTCAAGAAATGAATATAACTTCCCAAAGCATAGGCAATTGCGGGTGGTGCTAGCAAGAAATCAACTAAAGTGGCAAATCCAGCGATAAATCCCCCCACTAAACCTAAGGCACGATTGGCGTACTCAAAAGCTCCTCCCGCATCAGGAATGGCGGCCGTTAATTCGGTGTAAGAGAAAATGAAAGTCACGTACATGACCGTTACAAGCAGGGTAGAAATCAAAAAACCAATCGTTCCCGAAGTTTGCCATCCGTAATTCCAACCAAAATATTCACCCGAAATTACTAATCCTACAGCAATTGACCATAGTTGATAAGTATTGATAACCTTTTTGAGTTGGGGCATATTTTTGGCTGTTGGCTATTAGCTTTTGGCTTTTAGCATTATGGTTAGTAATTATTTTAAACAATTATTACCGAAGTTGGCTGAAAAATTGCTTAAAGCCAAAACAAATGTAAACGTTCAATATTTTTTAGCCAAGAATTTGCAGATTAATATTATCCGCAATAGCTTTGAGCCTTGAGCGTTTTAAAGAAAACTTTAATCACGCAAAGTCGCAGAGACGCTGAGTTTTCTATGTATTTATTTGAAACTCCGATTAATCTTCTTTTCGTCTTTGCGACTTTGCGTGACATGACAAACTAACCATTACCACTTACAAAAAATGACAAATCTTGACTGGTTGGTTTTAATACTTACTTTGGGGGGAATCGTGGGTTTCGGATTCTGGAAAGGGCGGGTTTCAAAACAAAATATTGAAGGGTATTTATTGGCAGACCGACAGATGCCTTGGTATCACATAACGCTTTCGGTGATGGCTACTCAAGCGAGTGCCATTACATTTTTGTCCGCTCCTGGGCAAGCATACACCGACGGGATGAGATTTATTCAATTTTATTTTGGGCTTCCACTGGCCATGATCGTACTTTCGATTACGTTCGTTCCGATGTTCAATAAAATGAAAATTTTTACCGCCTACGAGTTTTTAGAAGGCCGTTTCGACCTAAAAACCAGAACTTTGACTTCATTTCTTTTCTTGATTCCACGGGCCTTATCAACAGGCGTAACCATTGCTGCACCTTCAATTATTCTCTCCACAATTTTGGGCTGGAATCTTTATTGGACCAATATTCTCACGGGAACTATCGTAACGATTTATTGTATGTTTGGCGGCTCAAAAACCATTTCTTACACCCAATTGCAACAAATGTTTGTGGTCTTAATCGGAATGTTTTTGGCAGGATACATGGTCGTGCATTTGTTGCCAGCTGAAATGGGATTTGTTGATACATTGAAAGTGGCAGGGAAAATGGGCAAACTGAACGTCATTGATTGGAAATTTGACCTTAATAATCGGTATAATGTCTGGTCGGGATTGATAGGCGGCTTCTTTTTACAACTCTCCTATTTTGGCACCGATCAATCGCAAGTTGGGCGTTATCTTTCCGGTGAATCAGTCGGAGAAAGTCGTTTAGGATTATTGATGAATGGTATCTTAAAAATTCCGATGCAATTTTTGATTTTATTGGTCGGTGTACTGGTTTTTGTGTTCTATCAATTTCACGAAGCACCCTTATTTTTCAATAAAACTGAATTATCAAAAATAGAAAAAACCATTACATATCAAGCAATCACCAAGAAAAATACGGCAATTTTTAAGCAGAAAAAAGAAGCCGTCGAAGGCTTGGCACTTGCCTTAAAATCGGGTGATGAAACAACAATCAATAGTCAGAAAAATAAGGTTCAAGAGGCGGATAAAAAATCGAATGATTTACGAAAAGAGGTAAAAGATTTACTAAAAAAAACCGATCAATCAGCCGATACCAATGATACAAATTACATATTTTTATCATTTGTCACGAAGTATCTACCGCATGGTTTGGTGGGGCTTTTGATCGCTGTTATTCTTTTAGCCTCCATGGGCTCAATGGCTTCAGCTTTTAGTTCGCTAACATCGTCAACGATTGTGGATATTTACCAACGAATTATACATCCAATTGATACCGAAAAACATTTCTTGAACGCCTCAAAAATATCTACTTTGTGTTGGGGAATATTTTGTATTATTGTAGCCCAATTTACCGCCAATATTGGCAGTTTAATTGAAGCCGTAAATATCTTAGGTTCATGGTTTTACGGAACAATTTTGGGTGTTTTTTTGGTTGCATTTTACCTCAAATCTATCAAAAGCAATGCCGTTTTTTACGCCGCAATTATGGCAGAAATCGTGGTAATTTATACGTGGTGGATAGATTTAACGGCTTTTTTGTGGCTCAACTTGATTGGCTGTGTTTTGGTAATCATATTTGCTGGAATATTGAATTTATTTTTCAGAAAAGATTTGAGGTAATTTATAAAGAGTCTCTAAAATGCAGTATTTTTGTAGCAAATAAAAGAAAAAATGATCATTGCAAATCCGATATATGATACTGTTTTTAAGTTTTTAATGGAAGATATTCCCGTGGCAAAACGGGTAATTTCCGCCATTATTGGCGAAGAAATTATTGATTTAGCCATCAAACCACAGGAACAAACCACTTTTTCTGATAAGTATCTTTTAACTGTTTTTAGATTAGATTTTAAAGCAATTGTTCGAACTGTTGACGGAAATGAAAAGAAAGTATTGATTGAACTTCAGAAAAGTAAGAATTCTTTTGATGTTATGAGGTTCAGGAATTACATCGGAACGAATTATAGTAATACCGATGAAATAGATGGATTTAAAACAATTTTACCAATCGTTCCAATTTATTTCTTAGGGTTTAATTTAACTATTAAGCGCCCTGTTTTAAAGATTGGAAGACAATATCAGGATTTGACAACGGGAGAAATCATACATGAAAAAGACGATTTTATTGAGAATCTAAGTCATGATTGTTTTATCGTTCAGATTCCAAATTTACACACCGAAACGGTTACGAAATTAGAAAAAATATTATCAATCTTTAACCAGAAATGGATTTTTGATAATGATCAGAAGTGGCTTTTAAAATTTGAGAGTGAAAATGTGGATGAAGATATTAAGGCGATTGTGAAAAGATTATCTTTAGCCGCAGAGAGCAATGAAGTGAAAGAGCAAATAAAAATTGAAGAAACTTTTGATGATTCTATGGACAGAGCCCTAAGAGAAAAAGAGAAAGTTATTGAACAAAAGGAAGCATTAATCGAACAGAAGGACGCTGTAATCGAACAAACGAAAGCATTAATAGAACAGAAAGACACCGCCATAGAACTGAAAGATTTAGAAATAGAACAGAAAGATTTAGAAATAGAACAGAAAGATTTAGAAATAGAAGCAATGAGAAAATTAATTCTTTCATTACAGAAAAAATAACACTAGTTCTCGCTCAAATCTTTATTCACTTGAATTGCGGGAGCAGATATTTCCACTTTCTTTTCTGGTGAAAATAAGTAGTTAAAACTCTTGGTGTAAAGGAAACTTGCACCACCAGCCGTAAAGGTTTGGTTATTGTTTATAGCTCCCCCCAAGGATGTTTGCAAATTTCTATTGTAGGTCTTGAATCGCAGACTTCCATCACGGGTAACAAACCATTCTAGTGCCCAGTCACCAATCAGTGATTGGGCATTTGTTTGATTGGCAGCCGTCGTAAAACCACCACTTCGAGTAAGTCTGAAACGGTCATTGAAATTGTATGAGAGACGCAATTGAAGATTATTAATTAAATCTTGATTCAGAGCCGTTCCGTTCACCGAAAAATCGACATTTAAGTTTGGGTCAATTTGCGAGAAAACATTACTAATTTGATTAGAAAGCAGTTCTGACAGGCTACTAACCAAATTTATGGATGCGAAAGCACCCGCATTTTGAGGTAACATTGAATTCAATAAAAGCACATTGCTTACTTGTCTATTCAACTCTTGCTCATCCGTTTTTATGCGGTTTTCAAAGGCAGTAACCCCTGAATTAAACTCAGGATTTTGCGGGAAATCACGCATTTTCATATCGAAGGCAACCGTGGGGTGCAACAGTCTATCCTTCAAATTTATGGTTACATCCACCGGATATCGACGGGTGAATTGATCTTGGTTTTTCAATAAACTTCCTTTGCCAGCGGTATCGATGACAGAGCCTAAATAACTCAAATTTTGGGAATACACGGCCTTAACATCCACCACAGCCTCATAGGGGTCACCTGTCCACGATATTTTACTGCCACGAGTAATATTGAACTTTTTATTCAAAATATTTTTGAAAGTAAATGTATAGTCCCCTCGCTCAATATTATAGTCGCCGGTCATATCAAAACCACCTCTCGTATCTACTTTAAAATTGAGTTTTCCAGAACCATTGGCTCGCATAATATCGCCTGTTTGTTTGTCAAATTGAACTTCTCCGTAAGCATCGGGCGTGAGTTCAAGGTCCAAATCCATCTTGATTCCAGACGAATTTACGTTTGAAACCAGTTGTTTTTTATTAACAGAGTCCCTTTGAATAATAGCGCTCACAAATTCTATATCTTCTTGACTACCAGCATCTTGTGCTTTATCCAACGGAATATACAAGCGAGTACCTCGGTCAGTTTTAAGGTCAGTATTTATGGTTAAATTATCAAAACTACCTCCCAAGTTTAGTGTACCCGTGGCGTATCCAATTCCGTAATATAAGTCATTGTCTCCTCGAGTTGTATTCAAGATTTTGAAACGGTTCATCTCAGCGGCCAATTGAACATTAAAGGACTTATAACCATCATAAAATACACTTCCTTTTAAAGTTCCTTTATTACCTTCGTCGTCAGTCAAACGTAAAGATTTGGCTCTAATTTCATCAGGTTCAAACGTGATTTTATCTTCAAAATTCAAAACAGATTTTAAATAATCAAAAAATAATGTTCCTCTTTTAATATCAATTACACCTTCTACAATGGGATGTGAAAATTTACCCGAAATATTCAGTTTCCCATCCGCCGTTCCACTCATTTTTGAGAAAATCCCCTTCACAAAAGGCTCTAAAATTTGTAAATCAGTTTTACTTAAAGTGGCCAATAAATCCAAAGAATTTTCGGAATTTTTAGGGTCATAAACACCTTTAATTTCCAGAATTTTTGTTTTCAAACGTTCCAAAGCGTAATGGACATTTAATCGTTGTTTTTCATTGTCAAATACACCATTTCCAGAAATATTACCGATTAAAAAATTGTCTATTTCCAGTCCTTCAATGCGTAAATTACTCTCGGCATTCACGTTCTTATAAATATTTTTCAAGTCAACTTCTCCATTTACGACGCCCTTCAAATTCAACGCAATGAGGGGAGCTAGTGTCTCTAATTTAAAGTTTTTTGCTGAAAACTTTAAAGGTTGTAGCGAGTCTTGAGAAATTAGTCCATTTAGAGAAATGAATTGTTCTATATTATTGATAATCAAATTTTTAGATTTTAATTCGTCACCGATAAGAGTAAGTAAATTATCAGGATTTATGTTCCAATTTTGTTCGAGCAAATGAAATTTAGATTTTTTAAACTGTAATTCTAAGCCATCTGAAATAAAACGTAAATTACCATTTAAATTAGCTCTATTGGTCGTCCCAATCTGTTTTAATCCACTGGTAAAAGCAATTCTATCTTTCTCCCAAGAGGCCTCCACTTCAAGATTTTCAGTTGGACTTAATACGTTCATTTTTTGTTTTTCTGAACTCAGAATCAACGATGCTAGAACCTCTGGATTGTTATAAAATTTAGAAGAGTTAAGGTCAATTTCCGATTTAAAAAAACGATACCTTTCATTCCATAAAAGCGTGTCGATTTTAGAAGTTAAGGAGAAAGTTGAAGTATTACCAATACCAAAATTACCCTCAATCACGGTCTTTTTAGAAATATGGGCTTCGGGATAAATAAAAGCCAAAATTGGGTCAAAATTCTTTAAGTAAAACTGATAATCAATCTTGTATGTTTGAGGAATAAAGGCAGGTTTTGCAGCGTAAAACGATTGCCGTGTGGCTTCATCACCGGTGAAGTAAATTTTATATTCTTGCGCTAAAACTTTTAAATCTTTAATCGCCTGAGAAGGGTTAAATTGACCAGTAAAATTCAAATTTACCAAATCGGATAATATGGATAAACGTCGATTCTTATCGGTTAATTGAGAGATAACTTGAAGGGAATCTAGCACCAAATTCTTTTTGTCGAGCGTTAAATAGAAATTCAAAAAATTGGCTCTTCCCACTAAATTATCTAATTTTTGCCCCCTTGATTGCACATCCAGGATTGTTGAAATTCTAATATCCTCTTTGGTAAAATTGAGATTTTTGAGATTTGCTTTTGAAATTTTACCCAATAAATCTACTTGATCTTTCCCTTCTCGCAAATCCACTTTTCCGAATAAATCGAAGGTTAAATTGGTATCCTTTGCAGCCACTTTTCCATCAAAAAGTTCTTTGGAAAGTTTACCGTCAATCCGAATATTTTTATAGTTGTAGTTATTGTAAGTAAACTGATTAACGGTGCCATTAAAATCCAAAATGGCACTTTTTATGGATAAACCCTTTCCTTTAATCTTGCCCGAAAGCGTTAAATCGCCGAAAGATTCGGTATCTTCGAGTATTCTATTAAGCTTAAAATTATCTAATTTTAAAATACCATCGTAGGAAGAATTGGCAGAATTTGCTTTTAAAATCATAGCTAAATCCACATCGACTTTCCCCAAATCAGATTCCATCAAGCCCGTCGTTTTGAAATCTGAAGTGGTGCCTTTAAAGGTGCCATCGAACATCACATGACCAAATTTCTCCAAGGTTTTTGTCACGTCTTTTCCAATATATTTTTCTAAATCAGCCACTTGCAGGTAAGAATTATGCATTTCCAAATCCATCAAAGTCTTGGGAACTATTGGCAATCCTCGGAATACAAAATCACCTTTCAATTTAGATTTTTTCCCAAAATACAATTCAAAATTGTGGAGTTTGAAATCGTTAACTGTGCCGTCAAATTTGCCATTGAGATAGTATATATCATTGTATTGGTATACCTCATTGACAATTCGGCCAATATCATTCGTATAAACCACCGATGAATCAAAGTTTGCTTGCATCCTGACCCTTGAATTCCAATATTTAAAATCCTTTTGACTTTTAAACGACATCGTGATTTTGTTGCGAATTACTGTATTATTTACCCGCAACAATAAATCATCAAAACGCATTTGCGTATCGGAGATTAAGAAATTGGTTTTCAGGGTTCTAATCTTGAAATCTGAGGCCTTATCGTAGGCTCGAAGGGTGGTTCGGAAAGAAACGGTATCACGAATTAAGGTAAAATCGTTGATATGAGCATTAAGCGCATCGAGTTTAAAATGAAAATGGTCGAACGATTTTGGGTCATTCATATACTTTTCAGTTTGATCATCCATGACCAGAATGCCGTCCACAATATCAGCCTCGGAAATGATGAAAGGTGTTGGCTTTGAATTAACTGGTTTAGGCGTTGGAGAAGCTAATAATTTATTGATTCTGCGAATAAATTCATCAATGTTTACATCGCCTTTTTTATCGGTTACTATCCTTACCATCGGATGGTAGAGGCGAACGTAATCCAAACGAGTTTTAGTAGAATCGCCCTTGAATCCCAAAGATGGAATAGTCAAATTTAAAAATCTCCCCGCATCTAAATTGACTTCTAACTTTTCAATATTGAGCATCTGAGTACCTTGATAATCTCTTACCCGAACGCCTTCCAAGGTAGCTTCGTCAAAAAATCGTAAAGTTACTTTATCAATTTCGATTGGATAGCCCAATTTTTCAGAAATCTTGGGAGCATAATATTGCGCTAAACGAGTTTGGATATAAGAATTGCGCCCCAAAAAAACCAATAAAACAGCCAGCAAAAGCAGTCCTACTATCGAATAGAGAACAATTTTTGTTAGTATTTTAGAAATTTTTAATAACATAAATAATTATCTTTGCACCATGATTATTTTAGCAATCGAATCTTCCTGTGATGACAGCTCGGCGGCTGTAATTATCAACGGCAAACTTTGTTCCAACATTGTGGCAAGCCAGACTATTCACACCAAGTGGGGCGGTGTAGTGCCCGAATTGGCTAGCCGAGCCCATCAGCAATACATCGTTCCAGTGGTGGCTGAAGCGCTTGAAAAAGCAAATATAACCAAAAACGACCTAAACGCCATTGCTTTTACTCGAGGACCTGGACTTTTAGGTTCACTTTTAGTCGGAGCGTCTTTTGCCAAAGCCCTTGCGATGGGTTTGGACATTCCGTTGATTGATGTAAACCACATGCAAGCGCACGTTTTGGCCCATTTTATTGATGAGCCAAAACCTAATTTTCCTTTCCTGTGCCTGACCGTGAGTGGTGGACACACACAAATTGTGATGGTACGTTCAGCCCTAAACATGGAAATAATTGGTGAGACTCAAGACGATGCCGTTGGTGAGGCATTCGACAAAGCAGCAAAACTCTTAGGCTTACCGTACCCCGGAGGACCTTTAATTGATAAATATGCGAAAGAAGGCGACCCGAATCACTTTGAATTCCCAATGGTCGAGATGCCCGGATTGAATTATTCTTTCTCTGGAATCAAAACCGCCTTTTTATATTTTTTGCAAAAAGAAACACAAAAAAATTCAAATTTTATCGAGGAAAACTTAGCCAATATTTGTGCATCAATGCAAAATATTCTCATAAAAATTCTTCTTCAAAAACTTAAAAAAGCATCCAGACAATACAAAATAAAGGACATAGCCATTGCTGGTGGTGTTTCTGCGTATTCGGGATTAAGGTCTGAAATTCAAAAATTGGGCGGAATTGAAAATTGGAATGTTTATATTCCTGCCTTTCAATATTGCACCGATAACGCCGGCATGATAGCGATGGCTGCCCACTTCAAAGCCGAAAAGGAAGAATTTTGTTCGCAAAAAGTCAGCCCTTTACCAAGAATGGAATGGTAAAACCTTCTGAGAATAATGCCTTAGAAAAAACAAAACTGATTAAATTTTAGAGTAGACATTCACGTTTTTACTTTAACTTTATTAATTTATTGGACTATTCTTTTTTAAAGTTGAGCTGAATAAACACATTTTAAATCTAAGAAACGGTACATTATTCACAATACGTAACTCACAAAACATTGACACTAATTACATCTATTTCGGGTATCAGAGGCACAATTGGAGGAAAAGTTGGCGAAGGTCTAAGCCCTCTTGATGTCGTAAAATTCACGGCTGCCTACGGCACTTGGCTTAAAAGAAAAAAGCCGGTAAATCAGCTCATCATACTGGGTCGAGACGCTCGTTTATCGGGTGATATGGTCGCCAAGTTAGTCGCAGGAACACTCCAGAGCTTGGGTTTAAATGTCATTGATTTGGGGCTATCAACTACCCCAACCGTTGAAGTGGCCGTGCCATTTGAAGAAGCGGCGGGTGGAATTATTCTTACCGCAAGTCATAATCCAATTCAATGGAATGCCCTAAAACTACTGAATGACAAAGGCGAATTTATTTCGGGTCAAGATGGTGAAGATTTATTAGAAATCGCAGAAAATGAAGACTTTGATTTTGCGGAGGTTAAAGAATTAGGTACTTATTCCACTGATGATACTTGGCTTAAAAAGCACATTGATATGATTTTAAAGTTGCCGTTGGTGAATGTAGACGCCATCAAAAAACGTAATTTTAAAGTTATCGTTGATGCAGTGAATTCAACGGGAGGCATTGCCGTGCCAATGTTGTTGGAAGCGTTAGGTGTTACGCAAATTACAAAATTGCACTGTGAACCCACGGGGAATTTTGCGCATAACCCAGAACCGCTCCCAGAAAATCTGACAGATATTACCGATGCCATTCAAAAAGAAAAATTTGACCTGGGCGTGGTGGTAGATCCAGACGTTGATCGACTTTGTTTTATGTGCGAAGATGGTTCTCCTTTTGGCGAAGAATATACCCTTGTGACGGTGGCGGACTATGTTTTACAGAACCAAAAAGGTAATTCCGTTTCTAATCTTTCATCCACTCGTGCTTTGCGTGATGTGACCGAAAAAGCGGGTGGAAAATATTACGCTTCAGCCGTGGGTGAAGTGAATGTGGTTTCCTTGATGAAATCTTCAAATGCGGTCATCGGTGGTGAAGGAAACGGTGGAATTATTTACCCAGAATTGCATTATGGACGTGATGCTTTAGTGGGTATTGCCCTGTTTCTTACGCACTTAGCAAATTTTGGCAAGGAAATTTCAGCCCTCAGAAAAGGGTATCCAGCTTATTATATTTCTAAAAATAAAATAGAATTAACCCCCGATATTGATGTTGATGAAGTTCTGGAGGCCATCAAAAAAAAGTATTCCAAAAATCCAATCAATGCCATTGACGGCGTAAAAATTGAGTTTGATAAAGAATGGGTACACCTTCGAAAATCAAATACTGAACCCATCATTAGGATATATTCCGAGGCAGATTCAGTCGACAAAGCGGATGCACTGGCGAAAAAAATAATAAACGACATAAAAGAACTTGTGGCTGGAAATTAACTGATAGTCGCTTGCTTTTAAACAACCTTCCTTAAATTCTATCCCTGCGGATTAAATTTCAGAAAGGTTGTTTTGTATAAATAAAACCAGACAGTAAAGTTTATACGCCCCTAAATTTGAACCTAAATTAACCAGCTGCCATCTTCCAAAGGGTTTATTTATTCTCTTTTCTCCACCTTTCGCCTCCCCTTCCCATGGAATCTTCGTCATCCAAACCATCATCGTCAAAATCTTCCTCCAAATCATTATCCTCGTCATCGCTCAAATTACAATCCTCTGGTGCCTGTTCGTCATCATAATTAATTTGCTGGTGTTGCGATTCATTTTCAGCTGGTTGATTTAATGAATCACTCGAACCAGACTGATAAACTTGTTCTTTTCCTTTCATTTCCATTTTAAGGAAATCTAGATTATTGATAATTAAGCTAACTAGAGGATTTAATTTTAGCGAACCCTTACATTTTTCTACATTCCTCCGCACATAACTTACACGCTCCTGCACATTCTTCGCAATGCTCATTTTCATGTTGTCCACATTCCATTCCACACGCATCGCACATATCAGCGCATAAATGGCATATTTCCGTTGCTTTTTCACTCCCTAAGCTCATGAGTTGAGCCGCTGCGTAGCACATTGCGGCACATTCCATATCCAATTGAATACAACGTGACATCATTTTTAAATCATCTTCCTGCAAGCAAGCGGATGCACAATGATTGCAGAGTGCTGCGCATTTCAGGCAAGCATCAATACAAGATTTGTAATGGTGATAATTTTTCATAATTATGTTATAAATTAAATATTATACTGTAATAAAACTGAGATGCTGGGTTAATTAACTTCATCATAAAGCCTTTCAATTAAGGTTGTATTTGGTTTGTCCGTTTCATGAAACAGCATAATCTTACCAATCGAAAAAGTGTAAATAAACGCAGTAATGATTGTTTGATTATTCACGCTTATCACCATTTTATTTTTTAAGCAGGGGGATTAAAACGAACTAAAAATTTGTAATTGACAGAAAAATTGTTGTTTGACATCGTTTTCTTCATAGAATAGTAACGAAAAATACCGTGAGGCTACTAAACTTGTCATACTGTTGTGCTATTAATTAATCAGTCAATCAGATGAAGAATTCATCACCTCATTTAAAGTAAATCAACAAGTTATTATTGCATGTGAGCTCTGAATTGCCAAACCTGTTTGTCAAGTTCATAACTTAAATCTTGAAATTTGTTTGATGAAACTTCATCGCCTGCTTTTCCGGTATTTTCAATTCTTTGGCGCACTCGTTTGGCAATGGTAAAAATTCTTTCCGTCATGATTTCCAATACTTGTTTATCAGACAAAAAACCAGCCGGAAATTTTGGCAAATTGGCTGTTTGAGCAATAATATCTGGGCGTCCATCGGCTGGATTACCAATTTGTAATTGTCGTTCGGCAAATATGTCTGAATATTTTAAATAAAGACTAGCATAACTATCCAAAGCTTCATGCAACGAAAAATAGAGCGGACCTCGAATATTCCAATGCGATTGTTTGGCATCATGAAAGAGTTCCAATAATTCTACTACCGTTGCTTGTAAATCATTATTAATTGCTTGCCGTTTTTCAGCTTCAAGCGCTATATATTGGCCAGCTTTTTCATTGCTGTAGTTGCCCAGTGGTGAACTAGCGAGGGCATTAGAAGTATTTGTTTCGGTAGTTGCATTTACACGATTTTTTTGTGCAAATGTCTTTTGGGAAGAAATTCCGAAAATAGATAAGCTAATAAACAAGCCGGTAAATATTTTTTTAATTTTCATTTTTTGTGGGTCTATAAATATTAAATTTAGAAGATCAGAGCATTGTTGAAAAGAAGATAATTTTATAATCAAATTGATACTGCACCCGCATAAAATTTTGGTTATCAGGGAAGATTACCTTTCATAGAGCAAATTTATATCAAGATATGAATAGCATTATTACATCATTTTTATAATTAGTTACATAATTCTCACTTTGTTGAAAAAATATGCTAATGCGTTAAATAAATAGTTAGCGCAATTAATGATAATTTTAACCCGATTTTTACATTAAAATTAAACGAAAAAAAATAAGTGTTACCTTCCTAAGCCGTTAAACTAAATTGAAAAGCTTTTTTTGAGCAAAACCTTCAGACAATTTTTATTAGCCATGGGTTAATGTATTAATATCTATTATTCCGTTAACTTTACAAATTGTAATTACATAAATAATACCATAATGAACAGAATATATCTAGACAATGCCGCCACTACTCCCATCGACAAAGCCGTGATTGAAGCCATGTTACCTATGATGGAAATGAATTTCGGAAACCCATCTTCTATCCACAGACACGGACGTGAAGTGAGGAGTGCTGTTGAACGTGCTCGAAAAACCATCGCAGGACTTTTGAATGCTTCGCCCGCTGAAATCACCTTTACCTCGGGCGGAACGGAAGCCGATAATATGGCGATTATACGCTCTGTTGAAAAATTTAAAATTACCCATGCCATTACTTCCTCACTGGAACATCACGCTGTTTTACATACTTTAGAATATTTGGCAAAACAAGGAAAAATTAAGCTGAATTTTGTGGACTTGGATTCAAAAGGGCACATTGATTTGAATCATTTGGAGGAATTATTACGGGATAATCCGAAAACTTTAGTTTCGTTAATGCATGGCAATAATGAGGTGGGAAATCTATTGGATATGAACATCGTTGGCCAATTATGTGAAGATTATGAGGCTATTTTCCACTCTGATACCGTACAAACGATGGGACATTATCGCCACGATTTGCAACAATTGAAGATAGATTTTCTAGTTGGGGCAGCGCATAAATTTCATGGGCCAAAAGGCATAGGGTTTTTGTATATCAACTCAAAAAATAAAATTCAACCACTTATTCACGGGGGTTCGCAGGAACGTAATATGCGTGGTGGAACCGAAAATGTTTACGGGATTGTTGGCATGGCCAAAGCTTTAGAAATCGCTTATTCGGACATGGACGAACATCGTCAGCATATCGAGGGTTTGAAGCAAAGAATGATTGTTAAATTGCGACAAAATATAGAGGACTTACAATTCAATGGAGATTCGGATAACTTAGAAAAAAGCCTATATACCGTATTAAACGTTGGTTTTCCCCCTTCCAACGAAGGAGATATGTTTATTTTTAATTTAGATATCAACAAGATTTCTGTTTCGGGAGGAAGTGCCTGCACAAGTGGTTCGGATATCGGTTCACACGTGCTCACCGCCTTAAATACCTCACTCGACCGTCCGTCAGTAAGATTCTCATTTTCAAAATACAATACCCCTGAAGAGATTGATTTTGTTGTGGATAAATTAGTGGAGTTGGTGAAGGTAACGGTATAGGAAATAGATGCTCAGATTTTTCTGAGCATCTATTTTAGCTTTCTACACCTTCAACCGCCTGTGCAATAAGTGCTTGAATTATAGTTACTGTTTTTGCACTATTAAATTCTCTTTGAAGATATTTTTTCAATTCTTCCTCATTTTTTATTGTCTCCCCACCATCTAAATGCCAACTTGTCGAAAGTGGATAAACTAATGTTGGGGAATGGTATAATTCTAATAATCTATAACGATAATTATCTAAACTTGGCACGATTAAATTTAGAGTTTCTCCTGTTACATATTTTTCTAATTCTTCTTTATCCTCACCCATAGGAATTTTGTTAGAAACAGCTTCACCCAAAACTAAATTTCTTGTTTTCCGTCCAAGTTCTTCTGCTTGTTCTTTCAAAACAGCTTTAGGAGTTCTTATTTTTTGAGCCGTGAAATCAGGCCATAAATCTAATAATTCGCTCATATTATTATTTCAAGTTGAGTTTGAAGATTAATGGTAAGTGGTCAGAATATTTTTTATTTGGATATTGCATTTGATCTGTAAGAATTGACTCCTTGCCAGTATGATTTAAAAAACTCAAACTATCCTTTCAAAAAATTAGGAACTAATGAAGGAAGAAGCAATAATTGATCAAAAACATTCCACGGAAGATTAGCATTTTTTCTATGAAAATAACTTCCCTCGACGTTATTCCCTATGTCTCCATATAAACTCCACATAGGATTATAAAAATATTGATATTCATTGTTGCTAACAGTTCTACTCCCCGTTTGAGCAATTCGTTCTGACATTACAGCATTTAATCCAATAGCACTTAAAAGCCCTTTTTCAAATGGGTTCATATTGAAGTCTCCAATAACTAATGTTTTATCAACAGAATGCGCTTTTTCCATCTTTTCAATTGAATCACGTAATCTTTGGCAAATCATTAACTGATTGTCAGCATCATCATGGCTCTTATCTGGAATATGAAGACCAGTAATTAAAATAGATTCATTATTTGAAATTGCAAGTTTCCGAATAGAAAAACGCTTGTCCTCATATATTGGAACTATAAGATCAGGATGAAACTTAGTAATAATTTTAATTTTTTCACAATTTGCTAAACCATTCTCTGGGAAATAGAGTGCTTCATTTTCATTAAGCACATATACCAGTTCTTCAGTTCTAAAAGTACATTCTGCCAAAATTATAATATCTATATCATGATATTCAATTATATCTTTTAATGTATAAACAAGGTTTTTTTTGTATAAATTCCAGAATAGAAAAGTAAGTTCTTTCATCAAATTCTAAATAATTTCGGGTTAAATTCTAAGATAATAATCGTTCGCATCTATTTTAAAATTCATTATATTATTTTTACCCAAAATATTCCCCAAAAAAATAAAATAACAGAATCATTAAAGCTAAATTTGCCACAACAAGCCAGTATAATTGTTGCCAAGATTTGATAAATGGTGGAAGAGATTTGTCTTTTTCTTTCATAATATTTTGTGAATCAATTGGCTCAAAATTAGGAGAATAAAACCATATTATTCTCCTGATTTTTGTTTATTTTTGCACAAAAACGCCCAAAATAAAATGGAACAAACACCTTCGTCCTACAGACCGGTAAGTCGCCCAAGACAAAAATTAAAGATTCCACTTATTGGCAATATGCTTGGAGGAGGCAATGACGGCTCAAAACGTTCCAAGGAAGAACCTCATCCACTCACAAAAACGATCGTACCAGTTATCGTTGCAATTGCGATAATTGCTTTCGGAATTGATTTTTTTACGAAAAAAAATGCACCAAAAACGTCTTTTAGAGGTGAAACTGAAGTAAAAGCATCCGCTTTTAATGGTAAGATTTTAAGAAAATGGTATAACGTCATTCCTCCTAAAAATGAGGTTGAATACGTAGTTGAAATTCAGCTTGCCAACAATCAAAAGAAGATTATCAGTTTCTTAAATGAAAAATCTACGATTGGCGATTTTGTATTGCCTTACAACACGATTGCGAAGCAAGAAAATTCGCTCGATATTAAGGTGAAACGATATTTTAAAGCAGACACGGTGCTTACATTGAGGTATTAATAAGCTTACCGCAAAAGCTACCTTACAATATTGAGTCTGAAAGTAAGTGTTCAAAACTACATTTTAAAAATTATTACAATTTGCAAATAAGTAACGTTCATGATTTGGGGATTAGAATCTAGCTAAGCGAGCGCTTGAGAGAAATCATCCACAATAAAACGCCATTTATAAAGGTTAAGCCAAAAATTGTAATTTAACATTGTTTTCGCAAATAAATTAAAGAATGAAAAAACTATTTTTTGTTGCCACCGCCCTGCTTAGCGCTTTCGGGTCGATGGCTCAACAGATCCCACAAAAGTCAAATTATAGTCAGTATGATTTGTTCAATCCCTTGTTCAATTATACACTCTCAACGCCCACAAGAAGTGGTTCAGGAACACCAGGTTCAAATTATTGGCAAAATTCCGCTGATTATAAAATCAATGTTTCCTTAGATGACGTAAAGAATACGGTGGATGGAGACGTTGAAATTACCTACAAAAATGCTTCTCCCGATAAATTAAATTTTCTTTGGTTACAATTAGACCAAAACCAATTCAACACAAAATCTCGTGGAGGATTAACCACCCCTATTTCTGGCGGACGTTTTGGCAATACCAGTTTTGAAGGAGGCTACCAAGTAAAATCGGTAACAATTGAGGGCAAACCCACTGATTTTTATGTGACGGATACTCGTATGCAAATCAAATTGGCTTCGCCTTTGGTGGAAAGAACTGGTACCGCAAAAATTAAAGTAAGTTTTTCTTTCAATATCCCAAAATACGGTTCTGACAGGATGGGAACGCAAGAGGTCAGAAATGGAACCGTTTTTGAACTCGCTCAATGGTATCCACGCATGTGTGTTTACGATGATATCGAAGGCTGGAACGTACTTCCGTATTTGGGAGCCGGCGAGTTCTATTTAGAATATGGAAACTTTGAATATGCCGTTACAGTTCCTTCAACGCATATGGTGGTAGGTTCGGGAGAATTGACAAATCCAGCGGAATGTTGGACATCAGAACAGCAAAAGCGATTGGCGGAAGCGGCAAATAGCGACAAAACAGTGATGATAGTAGATAAAGATGAAGTTGGTAAAGAAAATGCTCGTCCGAAAAAAGAAGGAAAAATCACTTGGAAATTCCGTTGCTCAATGGCTCGTGACGTAGCCTTCGCTACTTCAAAAGCATTCATCATTGATGCTGCGAGAATAAATCTTCCCAGTGGTAAAAAATCATTGGCCATGTCGGCTTATCCCGCTGAATCAGATGGAAATAAATCCTGGTCACGGTCAACTGAATACGTCAAAGGTGCTATTGAATATTATTCGAAGTGGCTTTACGAATATTCGTATCCCGTGGCAACCAATGTAGCGGGGGTTGTGGGCGGAATGGAATATCCGGGAATTGTTTTTTGCGGTAGTAATAGTTCAGGAGAAGGCCTTTGGGGCGTAACTGACCATGAGTTTGGTCACAACTGGTTTCCCATGATTGTGGGTTCAAACGAACGTAAATTTGCTTGGATGGATGAAGGTTTTAACACATTTATCAATTTTTATTCGACTGATAATTTTAATAACGGCGAATACAAAGGTTCAAAAATTGATATGCACCAAATGTCGAAGCAATTATTTCGTGAATCTGCCGAGCCAATTATGAATATTCCAGACGTAATTCAACCAAATGGATTAGGTTTTGAAGCCTATTATAAGCCAGGTTTGGGCTTAAAAATGTTACGTGAGCAAATCCTTGGACAAGAACGTTTTGATTATGCTTTTCGTGAATACATTAAACGATGGGCTTTTAAACACCCAACACCTTACGATTT
>Ga0114959_10001032_pt1 | contig 25491 bp, 16 predicted proteins | sample C_130625_EF_Meta_FD_87317 | JGI IMG/M metagenome (GOLD analysis project Ga0114959, IMG submission 87317) | Freshwater microbial communities from Lake Croche, Canada to study carbon cycling - C_130625_EF_MetaG | ecosystem: Environmental > Aquatic > Freshwater > Lake | place: Lake Croche, Canada... | reverse complement strand
CCAAAATATTAGTGCACCAAAGCCTCCACCAATTAAAGTAGGCATAATGATATAAGACGCATTATCCATTTTGCCCCCAATGACAATAAAATCAAATACTAAAAATATCACAGGTAACCCCCAAACATAGTTGCTATTGTTCTTTGACTGATATCTATACATTTATTTAGTAATTGATAATTGAATACTATTCTCATTAATTTTAGTTTGTTTCTCAGAAATAGATATATTTATGGTTGTATATATAATTGAAATAAACGCTGAACCAAGAAGATAGCCAAAATATTCATTCACACTCCCAAATCTATGAAGGAGAGGATTGAATTTTAATGTTTCAAAATTTAACATACTTAAGATGATACATAAAAAAGAGAATGCACATAAGATATTACTTATAAATAATAGCCTGCGACTCTTGAAAAAAATTCATGTATTGTTATTTTAGATTTATTGTTTAATATAAATAGTTCCCTCGTTATCTGTTATTGTTTTTTTATCATCACTAATTGTTAGTCTTCTATCAGAGCCACCAAAATTTAAAATCAAGTCATTACCTTCTACAGAATATTTACCAGAGCCTTTGTTGTAACTGTTTTGCGACATCTTGCCTGATGTAGATAACGAATAAGTCACTTTTCCAAAAGCACCAAAATCATAAGTTGAAATACTATTATCCATTCCTAAATAACCTTGAGTGTAATGCGAGTACCTCCCACTTATTTTTGAACAAGAAGTTAAAAGGAGAGTTGCCATAATACATAAGAAAAACAATCTTTTCATTTTTTATAAATTAAGTATTCAATAATGCGAATCTTACATAAATTAATATTCGGCTATTGGCTTCTGTTGATAATATTTTAGTTTGCTGGATATGAATTATTTATTATTTAAGCTATATCTCAAGCAAATTCTTTATTTTATGTTTTAAACAACTATTTTTTAAAAATTACTCCCGCAGTTTTCATGATTAAATTTTCCTCTTTCACTATCGTATAATCTAAACATTCTAAAGGTATTAATATGCCAGTCGGGGCAAGGTGTATCCTGTGAAACTTTCTCCATCAATGGTTCAACCTTTTTTAATATTTCAATATTCCAAAGTCTGTGTTCATTAGAATCATTACCTGAAAAATCACTTCCTTCTTTCTGCTGATTGAATCTTTTAATAACTAAACCTGCACATAAAATGGGCATTGTATCAGCTAATTCTATACGCATTTCAAGTATCGAAACGTTATTAATTTCTTTCAAACTTAAATATTCTTCCCTTTCTATAAATCGCCATTCATCCTTCTTTAATCTCAATACAATATATCTTGAACATACATTGCCATCCCATTTTATAGTATATAAAACCAAATCATCTTCCTTTTGAATCAAGGGGTCAAAATCACTCAAAGGTTCTATATAAGCATAATGATGTATTTTATCACCTTCATTTTTGCTTTTAAATCTTCTTGGATTGAAAAACCATTCTTCAAAGCCAAAGCCATAATCATGTTCGTGATTGCCTGCATTTGGGCTTTTACCGTCTTTTCCCGATGGTGTTATCCATCCGTTATTGTTAAAACTCATCCTAGCGTAGAGTGCCATTTGTTAAGATATTATTAAGCTGCAAAAATGACTAAAAGGTTTGTGATACCCTATAGTCACAACTGATTATATATCTATTTTATTGATTAGTTATCTGTAATTTATATATTTCTATTATATTGCATTCATTATGAATACAACTAAAGAATTATCTACAAGACTTAAAATACTTAGAGAGGTACACGATTTTACACAAGAATATGTAGCAGGAGTATTGAATATATCCCAAAATTCTTACTGCTTAATAGAAAAAGGAGAAACAAAGATTACCATTGATAGGTTAGTGCAACTTGCACATTTGTATAAAATGGATATAGTTGATTTATTGAAATTTAATGAACAAACATATATCAGTAATATCAATAATAGTAGCGTAAATTCTGAAAGTGTAAATATAAGTAGTGCAATTAACGATCAAGAACGGGAAATGTATAAACAAATGATTGAGAGCCAAAGAAATGAAATAAGCCGCCTTCACAATCTTATAGAAAAGCTAACTGCTAAATTATAGAGGGTAATATCCATTCAGCCCAGCTACTCCACGTCACTCCCTAATTTCTACAATGGCTACCGCGCCCATTTCGCGTATGGCTTCGCTTAGATGTTAAATAAATCCTGCAAATCCTCAAATCCCGTAAATCCTGATTCAGACAGAAAATCCTGCAAATCCTCCAATCCTGTAAATCCTGATTCAGACAAAAAATCTTACAAATCCTCAAATCCCGAAAATCCTGATTCAGACAAAAAATATCTGAACCACTGATTAAACTGTTTAAATGACTTACATGATTAATACCTATCGAAGGAAGTCTTCGCTTGGAGCGAAGCCTTCCCTCACCCTATAAGACCAAAACACCCAAAATCATAAAAATCAAATAAATCAATTGAATCAGCGGTTCAGACAATCAAAGAGCTAAATTTGATATTATAGACCGAGACTTTTACAGGTCAGACTTTTAGTGCCGACCCAAAATTTAAGCTTAGATTGAATTTTTGGGGTTCCAGTTTTTTTAACTTTTAATGTATTGATGGTTTAGAGGTTAAGCATTTATTTGCATGGATGCCATTTTGACTTAAATACCCATTTTTACCTTTAAAATGCCTAAAAAGTCGGTCGGATTGTCCATTTGAATGCTCTTTTTGGGCATTTGAATGCTCTTTCTGGGCATTTGAACGCCCCTTCTGAGCATTTGAACGCTCTTTCTAGGCATTGAAATGCTCTTTCTAGGCATTGAAATGCTCTTTCTAGGCATTGAAATGCTAATTATGAGCAAATGAGAGCTACTTATATCTATCTAAATGCTAGAGATTAGCAATTGAACGCTCTTTTACAGAATCTAAATAGTTTTTATCTTAATACGGAATTTATTAATAGTTAAACTGATAGATTTTAGAGAAATGAGGAAAGTTACCTCAACAATGTGGAAAGTTACCTCAACAATGAGGATGGTAGCTTCATCAATGAGGATAGTTGCTTCATCAATGGGGAAAGTTACTTCATCAATGAAGATAGTTACATCAACAATGAGGAAAGTTGCATCAACAATGAGGAAAGTTACATCAACAATGAGAATGGTTGCATCAACAATGAAGATGGTTACATCAACAATGAGGAAAGTTACCTCAACAATGAGGATAGTTGCTTCATCAATGCCAATAGATTGCACGGAGCGAAGATGGATTGCACGGATATGAGGACAGATTGCTTAGAAACGCATTTCAAATTAGCGTTCAATTATTTAGAAATTGATTTTTTGCCTATTAAGTCTCAACCACAGAATATGCAATATAAATTTCTATTTCCTAATCTAGATTGAATACGTCATTAGCTATGTAATTAGAATCAACTTTTTTATTTCACATCCCACATATAATTTACCCCTACATCTTTTTTAGCAACCACCCATTTGGCTGAAAAGCTTGTGATTTCTTTACTAGTTAATACAATATTGTGTAGAGTTAGGCGGTCATTTATTTTTTTGATGATGTCTTTATTAAGGTTATTCATTTGAGAAATATCGTAGTAACCATCCTTTTTTGAAAGGCTGCTTTCTTTTATTTTTTCAAAGCCCTTCACATTGCCTGCACTGCCATTTGTGAAATAGTTTTTTTCGCAAAGCGCATATTCAACAGGGGCAATTTCTTGTACCAATTTATCTATTTTTCCTTGATTGTTGATTGCAACATTATTATTAACGGTAAGGGCTTTGGGTATTACAGGGGGCTTGCCCTTGCTTTTGTTTTCAAGTCCCATTTTATAAATGGGCGCTAAACAGTTTACAATGGTATTAAATGCAATGATGGCAGAATCAGCAGGATAATAACCATTCAAAGGCGAGTTCTCATAACCACACATTACCACAATTGCAGCCTTCATACTGCTTTTTTCACTTCCGTCAGCATTGGTAATGTAGTTATTAAATACCGTTTGATTTGGATTGATGATACGTATTCCACCACTAGTTCCTCTACCAGTTGTTCCATCAAAATAATTACCATAAACAAAGCATCGTCGCCCATGACGAAGCACCATTTGCCCATCATTGTTGATGAAACTATTGAAGCGATAGATATTATCACAACTTTTATTGCTGATTACCTCTGCTTCCAAACGGTGGTCTTCAAAATAATTGTATTCAATAATATTAAAACCTTTAGTAAAAGATGTGTGACTATCACCTATGCGCATGTCTTCGCCACCATTATCCGAAGGCAATGTTCTGTAACCAAAATAATTGTGGTGAATATGAAAATAGGTGCTAGGTGCAGTTTCACTACCTTCTACATAAGTTTTATCCGTTAAATATCTTACCACCAAATAAGGTCCTTGATTGGTTTTACCTTTAAAAGAACAATGGTCAAGTTCGTTATGTGTGCCTTGCATAGATATCCAATTGTTGTTTTGCATGGCATCGGTAGGAGAGTAGTCGATTACGGCACAATTGGTTATTCTGCTATGATTGGCAGTAGATGAAAACCCTAAAACATCTTGTTTGGTTAAGGTAGAAGCTCCTTGAAATAGAAAACCTTCTGCTTTCAAATAGCTACCATCTACATTGATAAAAGAACTTCCCGTAAATATTACTTTTCCAGCAGTTTCTGCTTTAAAAATGATTGGAGCTTCATTCGTGCCATTGTTTTTTGGGTGAAACTTAATTGACATGTCCTGATAAGTGCCATTTCTCCAAATGATTTCATCGCCTGCTTTTACAATGGATAATGAAGCATTAAATTCTGCTTCATTACTTACAAAGAAGGGTTTTGCTTGCGCAATGTGTATGCTGAAAATGGCAACTAAACCCAGTAAATACACATTGTTTATTTTTTTTACCACATAGGCACATAGACACATAGACAATAGATTGAGAGTATTAAAAAAAGGGAAGATAGAACACATATTGAAATGCAACTTTAAATATTTATTCTTTATTGTTAAAGAGTAAAACACATCATTATAGGTAGTTATTTATTAAATCTATGTGGCTATGTGTCTATGTGGCTATGTGTCTATGTGGTTAAGAATATCTATGTGGTTAAATACCTATGTGGTTGCCAAAGTATCTTCTTTTGAAAAGTAGAAAATGCTACCGATAGATAATGGAACAAGCAATGCACCCATGCCAAAGAACATACCCCAATTATTGCCAGTAGTAATATATGGCACTAAAAACATGGTAATAACTGTTCCAAATACCGCTGCTAAACCACCCAAACCTGCTAAAGAACCAACTGTTTTTCCAGAATAATAATCACTAGGCAATGTTTGCACATTTACAATTGAAAATTGAAAACCTCCCAATATCAAAGCCATTAAACTAACAGCAGCAATAGTAGAATTTGCATAGGCGGCGGCAATCATTGCAGGCAAAGTGATACATGCACCAATAGCAATAGCTATTTTTCTTGAGTAAGCGGCTGATTTGCCTTTGCGCATCAACATGCCAGAAAACCAACCACCTGCAATAGCTCCAATTGCTGCACCAACATAAGGAACCCAAGCAGAAAATGCCACTTGTTTGATGTCTAATTTAAACTTGCTACTAAGATAATTTGGCAACCAAGCTACAAACATCCACCAAACAGGGTCGAGGAAAAACCGACCAAGTATTAAAGAATAACTCTTTTTGCTGCGCAATAATTCGCCCCAAGTCTTTCCTCTATCATTAGCATTTTGAGAAGAATTTGTTTGTCCAGCTAGAATATAATCACGCTCTTCTTCCGTAATCCAAGTATGTTCAGAAGGTGATTTTTTATTGATGATTAACCACGGTATTGTCCAGATAATACCCAACGAACCAACAATTAGAAAAGTATTTTTCCATCCAAAACTGATATACAACATCGAAATAACTATCGGTGCGAGGATGTTTCCAATTGAACCACCAGCACCAAAAAGACCTTGTGCAAAAGCCCGTTCTTTAATTGGAAACCATTCCGCATTGCTTTTTACAGCACCAGGCCAAGGACCAGCTTCACCTAATCCAAGCATTACCCTAAAAAAGCTCAAAGAACTCAATCCACTTGCTAATGAAGTAAGCATGTCAGCCGTTCCCCAAATAAAAGCAGAGGTAACAAAACCTACTCTTGTTCCAATTTTATCATACAATTTCCCTGAAAGCAATTGACTAATTCCATAAGCTATCATAAAAAAAATATAGATGTAGGAATACAGTTTTTTCAGTTGATCATCAACTACTTTTTTCGGTTGATTTGGGTCAATCAATCCCAAAGAAATGGCAATGCCGCCTTTGTCTTTTTGGGCATATACTGCATTTTGCTTTCCTTCTATTTCCTTCAGGCTAATCTCAGAACTAGCTACTGTTTTTTCAGTGCCATCTTTATCAAAAAGGGTAATGGTTGTTTTATCTGCACTATAAACTGCATTAGGTAAATTGGTTTTATTGGGTTCATTTACCAATACATAATTGAATTTGGTATCCGGCGCCCACATATAAGTAAGCGTGCCACGGTCTAAATAATTGATAATGGTAATTAGCACCACAAGTGTAAGCACAAGCCATCGCAAACCTTTTATTTTCATTTTGAAAGTTTTAATTTTTAAAGATTTAGGTTTAATTGAATCCAAATTTTTCCTAATACCTTTTCATTTACTATTTATTCCCAAGAACCGAAAACTGCATTAACAAATTCAACTAGAAAATGCTTTTTGTCTCCTTCAAAGTGCTTTAAAGTATTGAATCATGGCTAAAGCCGTTCACATTTTATATTTTCATCCCCATGCTGAAGCATGGAGTTAAAACTTAAAGCACTATTTGCTTTAACCCTAATTCTAACAATCAAATTTGTTAAAGTAGAACTAACTCCTCACACTTAATGCCTACTACTTAACAACTCCCATAGAACTAATTTGGTCGGTACTGAAAGTCAGACCAAAAGCGTGAGTGGTATGGTGCCTGTTATTCGGTCGGACTTTCAGTACCGACCGTTTCAAAGCCCCTAAAATCATGCAAGTTCTTTTTAGCTAAACATCGGTTCGCCTATTGAGGGACTAATAACTAACAACTAATCCGCTTCAACAGGAATATTCGTCAATCCTTTTCCAGCAGTAATTACTTTATTATTTGCATAAACCTTATTGCCTGTAGCACTTCCTTTACTGCTTTTTAAGGTAATATTAATGCCATAACCATCTGCGTTTACGGTGCAAGTATTGTTTTTAAATACATTATTACAACCCCATCCATCAACCGCACAATGCACTTGAAAGCCGTCTGCAAGAACAGAACCTTTGGGATTTGTGCCAACATTGCTTTCAATTAAATAGCCATTTCCTTTTACATCCATCCAGCTATCACCACTATTTGCACCAGTAATTCCTTCTGCATTAAATGTGTTTCCATAGATTAATCCGCCTGTAGTTCCTTCTTTTAAATCGATACATTCAGCAGAAACTTTAGGACCAATATGATTATTCATAACGGTATTGCTATCTGATTTGTCAGGTAAATTATTGGTGTATTTTGGCCAATTGCTAATGGCACTGCCAATATAAACGCCTTCGCCATAATCAGCGGTTTTTAAACCAGTATTGGTTATGGTACTATTCTTTAATGTGTTGTGGCAAGAAAACTTTCTAAAATGAATACCTTCTTCTCCAATTTCGTGTACTATTACATTGTCAATAACATTGTAGCAAGCATTATCACAAATCAATCCTTTCAATCCATTTGTTAATTCGATATTGCTTATAGACCAATAATTGGCTTGCAAATGCAATACATAACCAGTAGAAATAGTGCCACCATTAATTATTACTTTACCATTCCCATGCAATGAAATGGGTTTCATTTTAGTGCCGTTAACGGTTGAAGGGATGATGAAATTTCCCTTGTATTCTCCTTTTTCAACCAATATTTCGTCTCCGGGTTTTGCTTTTTCTAATGCTTTTTGTAAATCTATTTCAGTATTTACTTTGATGGTTCTTGCGTATTGAGCAGATGATTGACTGCATATAAAACAGCAAAGTAGGATAATAGTTATAAATAGGAATCTACTATTAAACCATAGTTTTACTTTTAGTTTGTTGTGAAACTTTCTTTTCATATTTAGCAAGCTTTTTATTTTGATAAATTATTTAAGGGATAAGAATTTAGAGTTAGTTTTTTCAAGTGATTATTTGGTGTATTTCATTATAAAATCAATTATTTTTTTGGATAGTTCTGTTTTTTCTTCTTTGGAAAATGTGCCATGCCCACCACCGGGAATTGTAACAAATTCATTGATAACGCCTAATTCATCGAGCTTCTTTTTCAAAACAATTGATTGTTTATATGGCACGATAGGATCAGCATCACCATGTATAATTAAGATTGGAGGACTGTTTTTGGTTACCCAATATATAGGTGATATTGATTCTTTAAATTTTGCATCATTAAAATTATTTTCACCAATAAAAGCAGCAGCAGAACGATTTTTTTCTATTCCGGGTACTGTTAAATCTGTAGGACCATATTTATCAACAATAGCAGCAATGGTAAAATTGTTTACGTCTTTATATTTCGTATCGAACACATGATTTTTTTGTAACAATCCAGCCATTAGTGCTAGATGTCCACCAGCACTTGCGCCTACAATAACTATCTTATTAGGATCGATATTCCATTCTTTAGCATGAATTACTACGAATAAAATGGCTGCTCTTACATCCTCAATAGCGGCAGGGGCAGGTGCAAAAGTGGATAATCTGTATTCAATATTTGCTACTGCAAAACCCGCCTTGAAAAAAGATGCAAATCCATTAATGCTTTCTTTTGTTCCATGATTCCATCCACCTCCATGAATTTGAAAAGCAATTGGGGTAGGCTTTTCAGCTTTGGGATTGTAATAAATATCTTCTTTCCCTTGCCAACCTACACCTTCATTGTACACTTCGTTTAATTTAGATTCATAGCCACTAGGATATATGACAGGTTTTATTGCAGCTTCATCTTGTGCAAATAAGCAAAAAGGAAAAAGAAATAAACAGATATAAAAAGCAATCTTTTTCATAAAAGAATCAATTAAATATTATTAAAAACTAGCAAACAATTTCACTATCGAATTATCATGTTTTAACCAAATTACACCCTTAGCATTTGTAGGTAATGGCAAATTGTTCCATCCAGTATGTAAAGTACAATTTGCAATTATTTTGCCTTCAGTATTTATAAGTGAAGCTTTTACATTAGAATATTCACCATCATAATAAGCCCTAATAGTTGCAGATGTAGAATGAATACTAGCAGTAAGCACTTCACGTTTAGGGGTTTTTATAGAAATAATAGGGCTGTAAGTAGATAACCCATCTTCATCTATTTGCCGAATGCGGTACAATTGATTTTGTGTTTTTAGACTAGAGTCTATAAAACTATAAAGTAATTGATCCTTTTGTAGTTGAACATTTACCCAACCAATTGTAGAAAATGTCCCTCCATTCGTGCATTTTTCTACCCAAAAACCTTTAATGCCAACTTCGTTTTCTGTTGACCAACTCAATTGAATAATATTGTTTTCAGAAGAATACTTGCCTGTAAAATTGGTAAACTTCAAAGGAACGGGAATGGGATGATTGATTGATAACTTGTAAAAAGTAACCTTGCCACCATCAGAACTGTTAGTGCCAGTATCTTGAACATAATCACCCGCGGAAAAATGAACCATCCCATTAATCCATGATGTTGGTATGGGTGTTGTCCAATTGCCAACGCCTGTTGCACCATTACAGCTAGCCGTAAATGAAATATTAGTACCTGTACAAGTTATAGTATAACTCAACTTTTTGTTAAGTGCCACATTTTGAAGTAGGGTGATTTTTTTTGTATTTAAATTGCCAGTTAATTCTCCTTTTACGGTAGCAGTAAGCGTTCCTGACTTAATATTAAGCATTACAAAAGGATATGTTTTGTAAACTGTACCCCCACCATGTAATTGACCAATAATGATATTTTTACTAACACTAGGATACTGGTTAATAGATAGCTGTGCAGAAAGAGAAGCCGATTGGTTATTAGACCAAACTGCAGATTCAAACAATTCTGTTCTAGGATGATCTGAACCAGAACCAGGACTAGTAGTTGCACCATCTATAGGGCACCAGAATACGATTCCTGTATCGGAAGTAGTTTTAAAATAAGTTGATTGATACCCACTTAACAATTTAGAATTACTAATGCTAATAGCTGTTGTGCCCATTTGTTCCAATCCATTGCTATTTATGGGCAAAGTGAGGGTGTAAGGTGATAAGTCAACTACCTGATAGGGTTTAATTTGTCCCTTTAAAGTAGCAACCATCACCCCAAAAACTATTATGAATAGTAACCACCTTTTTTTCATATTGGCAAGCAAAAAATAAAAGTGAATAACAACTTCAAATTGTACGTTAGGATATTCCGAAAGCTAAATAGAATAGATGCAATATCAATATTCCTTTTATGCTGTGAATTTAAACCCTTAAACGAAATCTTCTCTCATTGGGCTGAACAAGTCTATCAATTCGCCTTCTTCTAAACAAAGTGCACCATGCAATAAATCAGGTGCTGCATGAAACACATCCCCTTGATTTAATACTTGTTTTTTACCATCAATTTCTATTTCAAATTTACCTTTAGATACATAAGAAATTTGAGTATGATGGTGTCTATGCACAGTTCCGATAGCCCCTTGTTCAAAAGCTACTTTTACTAGCATCAATCTGCCATCATAACTCATTATTTTTCTCTTCATTCCAGGTGCTACGCTTTCCCATTCCATTGACTCATCAAGAATAAATGGTTTTACTTCATTTACTGCTTCCATAATTGTTACTTTTTATTTAATTAATTTATTGATAATAATTGTTTTTTATAAAACCTTGTCATCCCAAATAACAGTATAATTGCCTTGGAACTCAATTGACTTTCCTTGAATATTTACAGAATGCTTTGTTTGTGGAGTACTTGCTTTATTGTATTGGATAATCACTAAAAACTTATTGTCCATTTTAATTTTTGCAATAGAAAAATCATCATCGTTTTGTAATAATTCCATGCCTTTCACTGAAGGATAAGCATTGGTGGACAATTCCATATTTGCATTAAAGTTGCCATGTAATTCAATTACGTTTAAGAAAGTTGGGCTGATAGCTTGTTTGCGAATGATGAATCCTGCATATCTTCTCAAATTAAAATTAGGGTCATTAGCACCTACTCTCGTAAAAAACAAATGCGTACTGTCTTCCGTAAGTGAAGAAATGGTGTAATATCGACTATGATTTAAAAAGGTAAACTGGCTAATTGGCGTGGAACTCACTGCCTCAGCCTCTTTCCAAATGTGTTGATAACCGTTTTTTGTGCCTAATGTTTTTTGAGAATTATTAAATGATTTGTATTTGAAAGATGCAGCAATAAAATCTCCAGTATATTGATATGGCAAATCATATTGATGTGCTTCTGCTCCTTTTGTACGAAATAAATCTACAATTAAAGGTTTAGAACTTTCAGACAATTGTATCATATAAATGGAACGATGCAATTGAATGTCTTTGTATGCGTTGGTATCTATTACACTTACTACTTGCACTTTATTATTTCCAAGTGAAGTAAACAACTCATTAGGATGGTATTTGCTACTTTCTTCCTCACTACCATTAAAATGACTTTTTTCATCTACTACTATGGTATTGTGTGCAATAGTTTGATGTGCATACGTTTTGTTTTCTGTTAAATACCTGCCACCCCATTTCTGTTCAATACCTATAAAACGAACTGCGCCATAGTCTTGTAGAATTTCATTTCCTTCATCAAATAAATTGATGTTTAATTTATCAAAATGACCATGAGATAAACCGTGCGAACTGTATTTAAAAATTAAAGAGGTGAGTTGATTTTCTTTTCCTGAACGCATTACAGAAACACCGCCTTCATCACCTTTAGCCCCATCGGTAAATGATATTGATTTATATGGAAACATCGCTATTGCATCCTTTTGTTTTATCAAAGCATTGGCAATAGCAATCCCACCTTTAGAAAGCAATACTTTATTTTGAACTTTTGCTATGGGAAGATAGGCAGGGTTTTCACCATACACTTGCCATGCAATGTTGATGGCAGAAACCATTTCGCTAGTGATATAAGTTTTGTCTTTAAGAGCATCATTGTATGTATAAAATCCACCGTTTAAGTTAGTTTGCTGCAAAGCACCATCTAGTGCTTTTTTCAAAATACTATTCCGCTCTGAAAAAATGTGTAATTCTGGTTGGGTATTATTTAATGCATTAGCAAAAAGATAAAAAGGCAATATTGCATAACGAGTATAATAAGGGCCTTCTGTATAATATCCATCGGGAGAAAACAACCCTTTTAATTGTGCAAATAATCCTGCTTTGCCATCTTTATTACTGCCATACAATGCCATTTGAATGGCTTCTTTATTATCCGTTGCAATACCCACAATTCCTACACCTGCACATGCCCAAACAGCATGATTGTGAATAAGATTGAACCAATCTTTCATATCGTGGGTAAAATAATTTACTTCGGGATTAAATGCACCTTCAACTATTTGCTTTTTCTCAGCAGGTGTTAAATAATCCACTATGCAATCATACGCCAACCCGGTATATACTAACCAATTAGCATCATTTAAAGCTTGCCAAAAGATTCTTCCAGGCGATGTACTTGTAGCTTCGGGATGCTTTACCAATGTAGGATTAAGCTTGGCATATTTTAGCAAAATGGTTTTTACCAATAGTGCATATTTCACTTCACCAGTTATTTGATAAAGCAAGCCACTATTAAACATCAATTGGTAATTTGCCTTATGCTTTTCATGGGTATACCCCCCTGCAGGATCTTTTGGAATAGGTACATCTATATCCTTTCCCACCCATTCATCTACCGAAGTCTTTATTTCATTAAAAGATTGTCTCAATAGCCTATTCTGCGGCAATTCTTTTTGAATCAATTGAAAATCTGACTTAGGTGCATAAGCAATTGGATGCTTTTGAGCAAACAAATGAATAGTGAAAAAAAGTAAGATGATTGTACCTAATCTGCGCATAATAGTAAATAGTTATTCGTTGTTAGTTACTCAATATTTACATCGAAAGAAGAACTAAATAGTTTTGAAATAATACTCAAGCACTGAAAGGGAGAAATATATTAGCCAACTGAGAAGCCCTTGGAGTACTAAAGGAGTTATTTCTATATTCCGGTTTTAAATAAAATATGTACCACCATTAATTTCCATACTAGCCCCATTGATAAATGAAGAAGCGCTACTAGCTAAATACAAAGCCAAATCTCCTACTTCGCTTGCTTCGCCTTCTCTTCTTAAAGGAGTAGATGCAGCTACATTCTTTCTTACTTCATCTTTAGTAAAGGTATTGTGAAAAGTAGTATTAATCATACCCGGACTAATACAATTTACTCTAATCCCTTTTGGTCCGAGTTCTTTAGCCAAACCTCTAGTAAAAGTAAGTACCGCACCTTTTGCAGTTGAATAAGCTGTCGCTCCAAATCCACCGCCATCTCTTGCTGCTTGACTGCTAAAGTTTACAATTGCACCACCATTGTGCATATGTGGTACTACCGCTTGGGTAACTAAGAAAGCAGATTTTACATTTACATTCATCACCGTATCCCAGAAACTTTCGTCCATATCTGCTAATAGTTTTCTTGCAACAATACCTCCAGCTACGTTTACCAATACATCGATTGTATCTCCGAAACTCTCAGTACATGCTGCAACTACTTTTTTAACATCTTCTGCTTTAGTCATATCGCCTTTTACTATTATCGCCTCTCCGCCAGCATTTACAATTGCTTGCAATGTTTCTTGTGCTTGCGCCTCTGCACCAAAATAGTTGATACACACTTTTGCACCTGCACCTGCTAATTTTTGTGCAACTTGACTACCAATATCTCTTGCACCACCTGTAACTATTGCTACTTTTTTGTCTAAAACACCCATATTTTTTTACTTTTAAAATTTTATTAAATGATATTAATTAATGACTTACAAACTGATTTTCTACAATTGAACCGCAATTAGAAATTGTATTGTTTTTAAGAATATGACTGGCTTTTACCTTGTCTTTGTATAGGATAAGATTGTTGCCAATACTGCTATTTTCAAAATAATTGTTTCTTATGAAAGAACGTTGAACTCCCATTAAATCTATTAATCCGTTATTGGAAGTATTGTTAACAATTTTATTGTCTTCAAAGTATAGTTTAGGTCCCATTGTGCTTTCGTCATTTCCACCTCTGTAAAGGGTTAGTAATTCTCCTTTGTTTTTAGTGAAACTGCAATGGTTGATACTTATCTTTTCTACATTGTAAAACCCTTTATCGTCTCGCTCATCTTTTAGTGAAAATAATGAGCAAGAATCATTAGAAAAAAAGCAATCTCTAACAGTAATCTCATCCAAATAAGCATTTTTTTCAGCAGTAAAAAAGCTATTGGCAGTCAACTTAGAAACACCCATTTTATTAATTGATAAAGATGCATGAACACATTTGCCATCGCCATCTGCCACTATAAAATCTTTTACTTGAAGATTGCTTGCATCAATATCTAAGTTGTCAATATCTAATTTGTTAGCCCCTTTTATTCTAAATAAGCATTCTAATGAACTACTACTTGCAAAAACTAGCATTTTAGCATCTCCAATAAATGAAGTGTTTGATTCTATATTAATTGGTTTTTCGAATGTATAATTTGTTCCAGTAAGTTGAATTGAGTGATGTGCATTTGGTGTATTCAAAGCAGCATACACTTCTTCCGCATTTTTACATGGAACATTCGATTCTTGAGTTATAGGAGCTACCTCTTCAGGTAGTTTCCAATAGACGCCCATTTTATTTGCATTGTCGAATAGTTCTTTGAAAGAAATAAAAGTGGTAGCACATCCAATGGATTTTGGAAAACCATACAACAATCTCTTGGAAACTTCTTTTGATAAAGACTTAGGTAAATTGTTTTTAGGATGTTTTGCAAGAAAAAACGGAAAAGCATTTCCATCCCAATATTGCCTTAAAATGGTTTTTTGTTCAAACCCCTTAAGAGAAGGAATGCCATAAGTATTGCTTATGATATTCCCCTTGCAGAAAATACTATCAGTATTGCTGTAAATATTGCAAAGAGTAGTATCCTTATTGTTATAAAATAAATTATTAAAGAAAAATACATTGGCAGGAGCTACAGTTCTTTCGGCATCATTGCCTTCACCCAAACCAAACGCAGTACAATTGTTATAAGTATTGTGTGCAAAAACAGCATCCCTAACAGGTAAATACCTATAAGCAGGCGAATGAAAAACACCATTCATTATTGCTAAAGGGGAACGAAATCCATCACCTCTGCATTCGTAGAAATAATTGCCTACCACCCAATTGCCTTCATTAATTATTCTTACACCACCTGTACCTTCTTTTCCATTACCCAAAAAAAGATTGTGTTCAATTGTATTGTTGTTTCCATGACGAAGGACCACCGTTCCTTGACATTCTTGAAACACATTGTCATGAACCAAGTTTCCACATGATTTTATAGATATAATTTCTGTTTCACCATCGCATTGATAAAAATAATTGTGGTGAATATTGGTATTGCTATTAAAAGTACAGTGTTGTGAAACCCCCACTCTTATAATTTCTCCAGCATTGCTTCCCAAAGGTTTGCGAACTCCAAAATAATTGCTATCTATACTATGAAAGTTTAATCGGCTTCTATCATCCTCTAAAATCACAGCAATTAAAACACCCAAGTTGGTTTTGTCAATAAAATTGCAATGATCTATTCTATTGTGCTGACCATAAAATGACACCCAATAGCGTTCTTCTTTTCGTATAAGATTGTTGAAGCTTTTAATCATGCAATTGGTAATTCTACAATGATTGGCTACAGTTTTTCCTACCCTAAATTCCCATGCTGAACCTTCTTTTGCATAACCATTTGTAAATAACAACCCTTCCACAATTACATATTCCCCACCAATTCTCAAAATGCTTCTGCCAGAAATAATTGTTTTGCCTGAAATCTCTGCTTTTATTACTATTGGTTTTTCAACCGTACCTGTGGCCGTAATTTCAAGTGTACAGTTGTCCCAAAAACCAGATTTTAAAAGAATGGTATCGCCAGCTAGCACTTGCTTATTGGCGTTTGCAAAGGCAGATTCATTTGCAACCAAAATGGTTTTGGCAAATAATTGCGAACTGCCTAATAACAATAGTATGTAAATAAGTATTTTTTTCATTTGCTTAGTGTTGATTTGTGTTTCTAAGCGATGATGCCCTAACAAAAAGTTTGGGCTTAATGATGACTTCTTCTTCGCTCATATCTTCCGTATTGTGTAGCAATTCCAAAAACAATTTGGCTGTAGCTTTTCCCATATCAAAAGCAAAAATTTCTACACTTGAAATAGCAGGGGATAACAAACTTGTTACTGGTTCATTGTTAAACCCAACTAACCCAATATCATCTGGCATGGTCAATCCCTTTTCCTTTATTGCCAGCATTGCCCCAATTGCTAAACGATCACTTACAGCAAAAATGGCATCAGGACGTTCTTTTTGATTCAGCAATTCCTTGGTAGCTTCATAACCATGTTGCTGACTGAAACTACCATGCACAATTTTGTTCTTATTACTTGGAATGCCATTTTGCTTTAAGGCATGTTCAAACCCTCTAATCCTTTCATTGCTAATTGCAAATGTGGCAGGCCCCGCCAACAACACTATATTTTTATATCCTTGCTCAATTAAATGTTGGGTTGCTTGATAACCACCATCAAAATTGTCTAAATGTACCTTTGGTACTTTTAGATCATCTATCACTCTATCAAACAATACCAAGGGAATTTTCTTGGTATTTATTTTCTTTATATGTTCAAATACTTTGGTCTCACTTGAAAGAGAAATAATAAAACCATCAGATAAACTACTTAGTAACCGGTTTGCATTTACCAATTCTCGCCCAAAACTTTCATCGCTTTGGCAAACAATGACAGTATAGCCTGCTTCCAATGCCACTTCATCTACTCCCTTCACCATTGTTGCCATTACATGGTCAAGGTTTGGAACCATTACAGCAATTGTATGCGTTTGCTTTTGGAGAAAACTTATTGCCAATCTATTTGGTTGATAATCCAGTTTTTCAGCTAAATCTCTAACCAACTTTTTAGTTTCGGGCTTAATATCGCTTGCATTGCGCATTGCCCTACTAATAGTAGAAGGAGAGAGATTAAGAGCCACCGCCAAATCCTTTATAGTTGTTTGTTTTTCCATACAGCGATGTAAAAGTAGTAGGAAAAAACACTAATAATGGCACAAAAAAAGAAAAAAGTTGCGGTAACACTGCCGGCAGCGTTACCGATTGGAAAATAGTTTTTGAAACCCTAAAGTTTGAAGGATTTTGGGATTATTTTTATAATAAATCTTGTTTAAAAACTAGGACATTGCGTTTGATGTCTTGAACTTCTATCATTTCCTCTTGAACCATAAGAACTACCATACTCACCCGTTCTATTATTATTGAGTTTAGCTCTATAAGTCAAGGTTAGTTCAAAGCCGCCTCTTACTTGTGAAGCTGTCTTCAATTGACTTATAGTAGCATCATAGCTTAGCCCAACAGTAAAAGCAAATATGTCAAGTTTTACAACTGGTATCAATGCATCTTTCCATCTATAAAATGCACCCGCATAAATGGTAATATCATTATATAAGTTTTCGTTGGCTGGTTGATAGTCGTGAAATGCATCTATACCATAAAGTACACCTCCTAAAAACTGCCTATTCCCTCCTTGAAAAAAATAATCTCCGTAAAATACCAACTTATGAATGTCAGAAACGGGAAGGGTTAGTCCGGCATTAGCTACATATTTTCTATTTAATTTAGTTCCATTATCATCAGTAGTAAAGAATCCAACACTTGGTCTGTTTATATGAAAAAGACCTCCGCCTACATAATATTTAGCAATATTTCCATTACTCATTTCAAAGCTGCTACTCCAAGATAATCCCATCGAATAATCCCAATAGGTAAATCCTGTTCTATTGTATTTCTGTTGGGAAGTAATGTTAGGGTTATATGTACCCGTTTGTGTATCGAACTGATCGCCCAATTTCAATTGGGTTGGGTCAAATTGTGTTTGAACGGGACCAAACATTGCAGCTATAGATAAATAACTATTGGTAGGTTCATCAATACACTGATGATAATTTATTACCGGCAACAATTGCGTTTTTTTAAGTTGAATATCTCCAGCCACATCATGTGTTATTTGCAATCCCCCTGAAATCCAATTGTATTTATTTCCAACAGGAAATTTAGCTTCCACACTTAATGCTTCTGTTTTGTAAGGAACAGTTATACTTTGCCATTGATTCCTGAACGTACCATTAATACGTAAGTCTCCTTCATACACCCCTGCTAAAGCTGGATTTCGTAATAAAGGACTTTCATAAAACTGTGAAAAAGTGAAATCTTGGGCATGAAGCTTAATGCTTAAACAAAATACTAAAACCAATACAATAACTATATTTTTAATCATAATCTTATTTTTTAAAATCAAATTGGATAACCTCATGTATTATCCAATTTGAAGATTCTTAATTTATAAATCACTTGCTATTTTAGTATAGCTATATTTCCTTTAAATACAAATGGTACATCATTTTCGCAAACTACTTCACAAGTATAAACATACACATCAGCTGTAGCAGGAACTCCTTTTATAGTACCATCCCATCCATTGGAATCATCGTTTGGCTGAAAGTTTGCCTTTTCAAAAACAACTTGTCCCCATCGATTAAAAATCCTAAATGATTTTATAACCCTAATTCCTTTTCCACGCACAACAAGTTTGTCGTTAACGCCATCATTATCTGGTGTAAATGCATTAGGAACAAATAGTTGTGAATTTTCACAAAATGATCTTATACACATAGTATCTGCGTTACTGCTACAACCATAAATATTGGTAGCAACCAAACTATAGCATACATCATGCTTTATTGTAGCAATAGGGTTCGGACAATTCTCGCAACTTAAATCTGCTGTAGGAGACCATTCATAATTACCAATTGGTCCGCCAGTAGAAGTAGAATATGTAAATAAAGGGTTTAGAGGCAATTGTGTTCCTGTAGCTAATACCAAATCTCCACCTAATCTCAATTTTGGATAAGTGCCTACTGCTACTACCAAGTAAGCTGTATCAGCAAAACAACTAAAGTTATCTGTACCGATTACTCGATATTTAGTTGTAATAGTTGGATTGGCTAATGGAGTAGGAATATTCACCGCACTCAAACCAGTTGGTGGAAACCAACGATAATTAAATGCTCCACTAACAGTTAATTGATGCGCATTATCTCCTATGCACATGGTGTCATTACCCGATGTAACAAGTTGAAATGGTTGAATCACCGTTACTAACATGGTATCTCTTCCTGCACATCCAAAGCTATTATAGCCTGCTACAACATATTCTGTAGTAGTAATTGGACTTGCAATTGGGTTAGGGCAAGTATTACAACTCAATCCAGTTGATGGTGTCCACTGATAAGTAGGCGCTCCTATAGTATTGATAAAAGCAGACTGCCCCTTACAGATTTTGAAATCAGGGTTGGTTTTAACTATTGGGGTTGGGTTTATCTTGATAGTGGCAATTGCCGCAGTATCATAGCATCCAAAAGCAGTACCCACAATCAGTTTTGCAGTATATGTTCCCGCAAGGGCATAATAGGCATTGATGGTTGGTGTATTCCCTGATGTGCCGTTAGAAAAAGTCCAATTGAAATAGGTAGCAGGGTCAATTGAAGTAACTATCGCATCATATACCACAGCTTGAGTAGCACAACCAGTATTGTTTGCTAAAATAGATGCTTGTGGTGTATTATTTACTTTGATAAGCGTAGGTAAATCTGCCGTATCGCTACACCCACTTTTTGATTGAACAATCAATTGCAATGCCCAAGTATTGGTAGTTAAATAGCGGTGTTTGGGGTTTTGCAGGGCCGATGTAGTGCCATCTCCAAACTGCCAAGCCCAAGTTTTTAATCCTAGAAATGCACGAGAAGTATCTTTAAAATTGACCGTAGTTAAATCACAAACTTTTAAATCAGTAGTAGCAAAACCTGCTTTCACATGGTCGATAATTATGGTGTCTATCCCTTTTAATAACACTTTACAACTGCCACGAATGCCTGATAACAAAGTAACATTGGGAACAAATTTGCCTGATTGTGGATAGGTGTGATAAACAATTCTATCATTGGTTATCAGTGTTTCGCCATTACCAAAATCCCATTTCAAAGAGTCTGTTCCAGTAACAGTTGCTTCCAACCTCACAGGTATTTTACCACAAATAATTCCATGGTCATACACAAAAAATCCTGCTGGCCCGTTCACTGCAATTTGTTTGGTTGCAGTATAAGTACAGCCTCCTGTATCCATCGCATTCATAACTACTTGGTAAGTGCCAACAGCGGTAAAAGTGTGGGTTATTGTATTGCCAGTACCTGTGCTTCCATCTCCAAAATTCCAACTGCAAAGCTTGGTAGAAGCTGCAAAAATGTTCGTGAATGAGACAGTAAATGGCACACAAACACTGATGCTATCGCTAACTTTCATTGAGCCAGGCAATGAAGGAATAATAGTTACTTGCCTGATAGCAGTGTCCCTACAAATGTTGGCAGAAGGGTGTTGACGAGCAGCAATCAATTGCACATTAAAATTACCTGCTGTTTTATAAGCGTGATTAGGATTTGTGAGCAATGAACCTGTTCCATCACCAAATGACCAAACCAAACTAGTGGTGGCATTGCTATAGTTTTTAAAACTTATAGGATGTCCAATACAAACTGTGTCAGGTGTGGCAACAAAAGCAGCCCTTGGTGTACTCAACACTTTGATAACAAGACCACCTGTTGTATCCGTACAATTGTTGGTAGCTCGAATACTTACTTTAAAAATTCCGGTGGTATCATAGCGGTGTACAATGGTATCTAATCCCCCAACATTATTGAAAGTGGTTGCTTGATTCCCATCCCCAAAATCCCAATTGAAAGTAGATGCGCCCTTGGTTGTGTTTATAAAATGAACCACACTATTTCTACAATTGGTAAGCTCATTACCATTTACAATTATCCTTAAATCAATAGTGCTTTTTGCCACCACTATGGCATATTGTGCAGTGTCATTACCACAATAATTCTTAGCAATTAGTTTCACATTAAATGTGTCTTGCGCTCCTGTATTATAGGTATGAGAAACAGGTAAACTATCAAGTACAGAAAGACTTGTATTGTCTCCAAATTGCCACAAATAAGTAGTGCTATCGCCTCTTGATGTATTGATAAACGTATCAGTAAGTGGTGAGCAACCAAAGGTTTTCGAAGGGGTGAAAATGGCTTTTGCCTTAGACCTTACTTTGATGTTTTTAGAAACTGTTACTGTGTCACAAGCAGTGTAAGCAGTTAGCTTCACTACATAAATGGTGTCCTTATTAGATGGACTTGATGGAAACACTACCACTCCTGGGTTTGCCAATGTAGAAGTTTGACCAAAACCAAAATCCCAGAAATATTGATAGCGGAAGCCGCCTTGCAAAGGAGTTGTATTGGTAATGTTTACTGCTAATGGACCACAACCCGAAGAATCTGACAATTTAAAACGCGTATCAGGGCGTGGTGGAGTGAAAAACCAATGGCTTAACGAATCGTTCTTACAACCATAGCGGCTAATAGCTACCATCTTTATAGAAACACTATCCCCTGCACCCACCAACACAAAACCTGGATTGCTATTAATACTATTTCCGTATAAAGAATCGTGAGCATACCAACTATAGCTATTGTTTTTAGAAGTATCTAATAAAGGAAACAATGCCGCATTATCTATATTGAAAGGAGTACAAGATGTGTCTTTAATTATTTGCCATGCGGCAGATGCATCGGGTCGAACTATAATTTTAAACCCAGCACTATAATTTGCTTGATTACCTGCACACAATAGTGTGCTGACTTTTCTTCGATAGTAAAATGTATCGGTAGTGTTTAATACGGGAGGCGAATAATCTTTTGAAGTAGCACCAGCAATATCCGCCCAAGGAATGGCTATTGTGTCTTTACTAGTTTGCCATTGATAAATAAAATTGCCGTCTGCCCCAAGAGGTAAACTACCTGTTAATAAGCCTGGAGACGTATTGATACAAGTTTCCGTTTTTCCAGTAATAAAGTTATTACTCAATGGTGGTTGCACGAATACTATCCGCTCTAAGCTAAAGCTAGTACATGGTATAGCAGTAACTTTTCTTCTTAAAATGACAGTAGTGTCACCGATAAATGAATAGCTTGGATTTGTTTCATTTAGAATATCCACCCAAGTAGTGCCTTGTAATATTTGCCATTGATACCCATAAGGTAAATTGCCACCACTTGCAGGACTACCATTAACAGTAACTGACACTTGATTACAAACGGTAGTTCTTTGTGTATCAATATTATTTATTAATGGTCCATAATTTATAATGGTTAATGTAGCAGATGTTGAGGCACAAACACCGTTATCTAATGTCCAAACAAGTTTATAATTGGTATTTGCCAATAAACCTCGCACATTGGTATTGGGCTTATGAATACTATCTATTAATGCAGTTGTACTTCCACTTGCAAAACTCCAAGTACCTGTTTCATTGTTAATTGGTGCATTGGCAGTTAATGAATAAATAGAATCTGCACATAATTCTGCATTAGCTCCTACAGTAGCTTGAGTAACAGGAAGAAAAACGGTCACTTTAATTGCATTACTAAACACAGTATCACAAACACCACTTTTCACAGCTGATCTATACCAAGTATTAGTAACAATATTTGAATATGAGAAAGACTGCCCGCCACTACCAATAATGTTAGTGAAATTGATACTATCGGTTGATAATTGCCAAGTGGGTGTTCCGATATTGCCTACAAGTGTGATAATTCCAGCATTATTTCCTTGGCAAACAGTATCAATTCCTGATGCTACACCCGGTGAAGATGGTGGGGCAACATATATTAATTGTTGTACAAATGCCGTATCCTTATTACAAATAAGAGAATCTGTTGCCATTACCACCAACCTTACATAGAAAGTGTCTGTTACATTGGCAAAAGTTAGTGAGGGATTCCTTGTAAGGGTGTCTTTCCAAATGCCTGATTTATAAGGAAGCTTGTATTGCCATTTATTAATCTTCCCTTTTATTATACTTGGGTCAATAGTTAGTGTAACGGGATTTCCAGCACATACAATGGTATCTTTTGTTTTAATAAGTCCCTTAATTGCAGGTTTATCTACAACAGATATTTGTATCGTGTCTGTTGTTTCTTTACAACCAACATCATTTCCTATAGCCCAAATTAATGTATAAATACCTGATGAATCAAAAGTAATAGTAGCACCGGGGAGAGTTGTGTCGGATATTATTGGTAAACTGCCAGCAGGTTTACTTATAATACGCCATCTTCCATATTCATAAGTTCTAGTAGCATCTAAATTGCCAGTTAGAATAGCAGAATTGTTAGCAGGTGGTAAGAAATTACAAATGGTTAATACATTCTGCGAAATTTTTGCCTGTGTCAACGCTTTTCTAATAATAACCAACACGGAATCTTTCGCTGATTTGCAAAACAATCCTTGGGGTGCTATTGCTTGTACATAATACATACCCCCTTGCAAATCAGTTACATTCTTCAATGTAGTGTCTGGCTTGTTATAATTAAAGTTGGGTCCTGTCCACAAGTAATTAAAAGACCCAGAAGTAGGTGTTTGTGCATGTAGTGTAAGATCATTTCCACTACATAAAGACGGAATATTGCCAATAATTGGTTTGGCTGGTGTTGAATCAACAGCTAAATGAACCATTGTAGGAAAGGATTTACATCCTTTTAAAATAGCAACTACCGTATAAGAACCGGAATCAGCAGTATTAGTAGAACTAATAACAGGATTTTGAACAGCATAATTATGAATCCCTGTCCATTCATAAGAAACTATATCAGGACCAGAACCAATGGTGGTGGTAGCTGATGTAAAGTTGACTATCGAACCACTACAAACATAATTGGGTGAAATCGATGCAGTTGGTGTTGCTGGTGGGTTAGGGTCTTTCAAAGCAATTAAACTAATTGAATTTGAAGGACATCCTTTTTTTGTTACATAAATATCTGTGTAATTTCCGGAAATTAAGTTGGGGATATCAATATTATTATTAGCATCTCCAACTGCTATTATAGAAAAATGGGTTGAGTTGTAGTTATAATCTACTTTATAAGTAGAATCCTTTATTAACCCTTTTAAAGTTATAGAGCCTGAGGCTTCCAAACATTTCTTTGGATTAGTACTATCGTATCCTAGAATCTTTGGAGTTAAATTGACTTCCAAAAACATAGAGCCATTTATTGATGTACAGCCATTCGTTGCTTTTGCATTGACTAAATAATTACCATTGTTTGCTATAATAGCTTTATTAATTGTTGTATCAGCGCTATGGCATGTAAACCCATTTGGTCCAGACCATTTATATTGTAAAACGCCTAAACCTTGTGTACTGCTAAGTGCCTGAAACTTAACCAAGCTATCAGTACAAACAGGATTAGGTATAGCAGTAACCACTGGAGCTAAAGGAGTAGAATCTACTATTAAATTAATGTTTGTTGTATCCGATTTACAACCATTTTTTATTAGCGACACTATGATACTACCCCCATTAATGGTGCTAATATTTGAAATAACTAAAGGGTCTCCATTTAGTGTTGTGATAGTTGGTATTCCTGGAACTTGCCAATAATATGTAGCAGAAACATCAGGATTAATGATTGAAATACTCACATTTTGTTGGCTACAATATTTACTTGGAATATTAATTATTGGGGAATTTGGCCTCACTGGATCTTTTATTTGTACACTTGGTATAATGTTAGACTTACATCCATTTAATTCAACTTGCATGTCCTTGTAAATACCTGCTTTTAAGCTTACAATCACCACACTATCACCTACTGCAATCTGTGGATTTAATGTTTGATTATTACCACTTGAATCTATATAAAACACTATATAGCTCTTACCAACGTCCAGACCATGTAATGAGATTAACCCAGTATTTGAACCACAATTTGTTGTATTGTAACCTATAGCGCTACTAATTACCGGGGTTGGATTTACTACCAATTTAGATGTTGCACTAGATGTACACCCTGCATTGTTTGCAGTTACAGTATAATCCCCATTTTCGTTATTTGTAACATTTGTATTACCTATTGTAGTGCCATTATTTGTTACTGTTGCAGTGCTACTTGCAGGCTTAACCCATGTATAAGTTACGCCACTTGTAGTGCTATTAGCTATTAAGCTAAATGCTGTGCCACTACATACTGTTGT
>Ga0114959_10001031_pt1 | contig 25500 bp, 16 predicted proteins | sample C_130625_EF_Meta_FD_87317 | JGI IMG/M metagenome (GOLD analysis project Ga0114959, IMG submission 87317) | Freshwater microbial communities from Lake Croche, Canada to study carbon cycling - C_130625_EF_MetaG | ecosystem: Environmental > Aquatic > Freshwater > Lake | place: Lake Croche, Canada... | reverse complement strand
GATGTGATGATGCCTTGTGTCTCTCGATGCAAGTCAGGCCACTTGGTGCTCGACCTTTGAGATCACAATGAAGAATGTTGGTAGGCGCGATTGGACTCGAACCAACGACCCCCACCATGTCAAAGTACTTTTCGCAGTTAAAAGCAAGTGTCATGGATATTGTAGAAGTGATGATTTGATTTGTGTATAACATTGTTGTTTTAAACAAATTTTTACAAATACCAATTCAGTGTGGAAGGTGGGCGAGAAAAGTACCTTTGGGAGTGTTGCGCAATAAGTTAACAATATAAACAAATGCGCCGCTCCATTTGGTACGGGAGGAATGGGGCAGGTCACTGGCCACAGCTGTTGGTCCAATTATTTCTGCAGGAACGACCATCTTTTCGGGTCTGCGCGTGTTTATGAATTAGTTGCCACGGAGACGGCAATACGACTTACTGGACTTGATGGGATCGTACAATTGTTTCTTTCACTGAATTTCAAACTCGATTGACATTTGTCCTCTGCGTCCAAGGGTGTCGTCCACAACCAAAAGCAGCTTGTGCTTGCCTTTAGTCAAGCTCGCTTCTTGAACATAAACGCCTGTTTCACTTACTTTCGCTAAACTCAAAATTCGTTTGGTGATGTCGACTTCAAAAGCCTATGGTTCTGGGGACAATTACCAATTTAGGAGAATTTAGCTCAATCAAGGTGCATTTTTGAGTGCAACAGATTTTGCGTTCAATGTTGAAATTGAGCTGTTAGAAGCGTTCATTTCTTCAACAGAGACAAGGAGCTGACCCAAGAAAGCAGAAGCACTTAGCCAAAAAGCCAGTATAGAAATGGTTTTTTTCACGGTTGAGTGCTAATTCTGACTCGGCGATTTTCTGCGGCCGCTGGTTTATCTGGAAATATTAATTCTGAGAAGCCTTTACCTTCGCTCTGAAGGCGGTTTTGATCAACGCCTTGCGAAACCAGATACCTTGAAACTGACTCCGCTCGACTTTGACTTAACTTAAGGTTGTGCTGCACTGAGCCTTGGGCATCAGTATGGCCCTCAATTTTGAACCTCATTGAGACCAAACGTTCATTCTTCATGGCCTCTACCAGGCTATTTAAAAGTGGTTTGGTCTCAGCTTTGAGCGTTGCTGAATCAAGGTCAAATTGAATAACCAAGTCAACACTCTTTGGTTGAGGCGCTAAATTTCTACTTCCTAGGTTGCGAGTTCTAGGTTGATTTTCCGCTGGCGCTAGTTTTTCGATCAGGTCTTTAGATGTGGCGTTTTTAATTGGTGCAGATACTTGGCTAAAGGCTGCAGTGCTAATAAAAAGAAGGAGCATCAAGCTTTTCATTTGACCTCCTTGATCGCGACAAGCTTGGCGCCAAAGCTTTCAGATTTACCGTCTGTGCCTGAGCTGGTTAAAAAGTTGATCAGAGCAGTTCTGCCCCCAATGTCGTTCAAAGCGTAGGTAAAAGGTTCTGAGGCTGTTGGCTCAGCCATGGTGAGCGTATTCAGCTTGCGGGGGCTGTCTGAAACCATGACCAAGAGGTTGTTTGTTCCAACGGGACCTGTAGCCTTGACTTCCCAATCAGGCCTTGGAACGCGAACTGTTTGTCCAGCCTTGATTGAATTGTTTTTGTCTAAGCCGTTTGGATATAAAACGTAGAAACTTTTTGAATCGCTGCCAAGAAGAATCATGTAAATGAAGCCATCGTGGCTAGACTTGATGCTGAGGTCAAGGCTATCTTTGCCAATCTTCATGGAAGGTTTTGAAACTTTAACTTCTACAACCCTTCGTGGATTTCGTTGCTGCTCGATGTCTTGAAGTGTTGCAAGCGAGGCCAAGACAGGCTCTGGAGGCGTTGGTTTGACAGGTTCAGGGGTTGGCTTAACTGGCGGTTTTGACGCCGGAGGGGTCACTTGCGCAGGAGTAACCAAGATGTCTGGAGCGGGTGTTGGTATTGAAACGCTTGGAGCTTGGGCGATAACTGCCGGCGGCGGAGGCATAGGTTTGCTTGGCGTCACAACAGCAGGAGCGGCTACTTCGGGCGGAGTAGCAACTGTGGGTGGCGCTGATACTACAGGGGGGGGCTGAGTGACTAAAACAGGTTTGGGGGGCTCAGGTGGTAGTTTAAGCGCTGCAACAACCACTGGAGGACGTTGGACAGGAATTAGATTTCGGTTACCAGAAACTGTGACGTGATGCGGCGCGTAGTAAGGATTGCCCTTGAGGTTGCTATCGATTGTGTTTTGCGCGCACTGCTGAATCTCACTCATTGAGACAGCGCCGGAGTTGTTTAAATCTTTAGCTTTGCCTAATAAGCAGTCCCGCAATGCTTGCGTAGCAACGCCACCCAAGCCTGGTTGATCTAAGCTTTGCTCGTCTGGCCTAGCCGCAGTGATTTGTACAAAATTTTCCTGAAGGCCACCAAGCCTTGTGACTTCAGGCAGAAGTGAGCGAGTCTTCAAATTTGACACCACGGTGCAGGTATTTGCGGGGCCGCCAGACTTCATAAAGAACTTGGGAGTAAAGCTGGCTGCAACCATTGAACGGGTTTGATTGACGGGGGGTGCAACACCTCCGGCATGACACGCATCGATCATAGTGACGACTTTGTCGGCATTTTTAACTAACTTTTGAGTCGCTTTGGCAAACTCTTGATTACTGATAGTTTGGCCTTCGTAAGTCAATAGACCTTCCACACAATTGCCTTCTAATTGCTGCCTAGTCCCGTGTCCAGAGAAATAAACAAATGCCTTAGAGCCTTCGCTGGTGTTATCGCCCAAGGCGTTCAACGCTTTTAGGATGTTTTCTTTAGTAGCTTCTGTGTTTTTGATGTAGCGGATATTCTTGTCATCAATTCCCATTGCATTTGCAATTTTTTTGGCGCTGACCATGTCGTACTGCACACCATCTAGTGGTGGCGCTCCGGCATAGCCATACTCTCCAACACCAATGATGAGTGCCGTTCTATTTGTTTGTGCCGATGCAGTCAGTGCAAATAGTGAGGCAAGAAGAAGGTAAGAATGTTTAATGGTCATTGAGCGCATTCAAAAAATTTAATTATGTTCACAACAACTTCACCTTTGAAATTTCATAAAATTATACTAACTTAACGTTTATTGTTTAAAGCAGTAGTAATGATTTTTTAACTCATCATTGATTAGAACGCTTAAGTTACCAATAATATTTGCAGGCGGTTTGCCTTCTACACAGGTTTTATTATCGTCCAGCAAGAATTCAACTTTTCCTGTTTTGAAACTGTATTCATAATGCCTACATACTCCTGAGCCTGATACTGAAATATCTTTTGACTTTAAATCCATATCTGGTTTTAGATCAGTAGTTTTTGGTTTATTCCAAGACCTGTATCGATAAGTAGCAGCGTCAACTTTATTAACTTGAATTGTGTGTTTTTCAGTGATGCAGATGAAATCAGGTGTCTGACCAACAGCATTTCCGCCTATGCAGATTGCAACTAGCAATGCAAAAATAATTTTATCCATACGTTATTTTCCTAGCCATATATAAAAATTTGCTTAACCAAGACCAAGTTACCTGTTACTAAAATCTATGTATGTTAGAGTTAATTAATATTTGAAGACACCACTTTAAGGCGCACAATTGACGCATGCTTAAAAAAATCTTAATTTTTATTGACCGATTTGGATTGGTCACTTTCTTATTAATGTCTTTAATCGCATTCGTTGCAGCTGTAATTGAAGCAATGCCGAATGGGACAAACAGCCTTTGGAGTGTTAGTTCGGCCATTATAAACACCATCACATCTGATGCAAAAGAATCAAAAGGCTCAACCAAACTGATGCATGTTTTGCTTACAGTTACGTTAGGGTGGGCAGCCATAAAGGTCTATATGGCTACTGCTGGTTACAGGCTGGATGCCATTGCTGCACGATACTTTGCCAGACAACATATTGTGATTATGGCTGGTCAGTCTGCAGAAGAAAGATCGTCCCGCCTGCAAGCTACACAAAATATTGAATCAACAAAGACTGCAGATCAATCTGCACTTGCGATAGATATTGCCCTTGCATTAGCTTCGAATCACAATGTAGTTCTTAATATTCCAGGCCTTGACAGCAGCCGACTATCAAAGCTTTGGGAGGCCGGGGTCAAGGTTCTTAACGATGATATGGAGCTTCCCGAATTACTTCAAGCAGTAGGAATTAATCGTGCCAAGATGCTTATAGCAATGCGTGATGCTTACCCCGAAAACATCGCATTGACTCGCTTAGCCCTATCAACGTCAATTGGAAGTTATCAAATTGAATGCAAGTGCATGATTGAGCCTCTTGAAGTCAAGCAAAAATTTAGACTTGAGGATTATCTAGAAGAAAATTCACTTGCCCGCGTTAGGATATTTAACGAAGCAGAGCTAATTGCACGTTGCATCGTTCGTGATCATCCGCCAGATGCGCTAGTCGCGCAATCTAATAAAGGCGTTCATGTTTTACTAGTTGGATTTGGTTCGGTTGGACAATCCATTGCAATTCAATTGGCTCGAATGGGCCATTACAGAAATGGTAGAAAACAAAAACCAAAAATTACTATTGTTGACAAGCAAGTAAACGTCTTGTGGCAGCAGACTCTCAAGATGCGCCCTACTTTGTCCGACTGGTTAACAGTTGAACTCGAAGAATCGCGTATTGAAGACGTGCAGGATTCAGTTGCTGAAAAGTGGCTGAACGATGAATCTCCTATTACTATGGTCTACGTTTGCACTAAAAATGAAATTGCTAACCTGAAAATTGCCAGACTTTTGCTCAGACTAATGGACAAGGCGCCTAACGGCGAACTATCTAAAGTTCAAGTTGTTACTCTAGATCCACCCGGAGGATGTGTACTCGCAGAATTTTCTCAGCGGGATGATAATAAAAATCGATTTAAATTATTTTCATTAATGAAGTCGAAAAAACTAGGGACTAGTAGTCCGGTAGCCACAAATTTACTTTCAGAAACCGATGATGATTTTGCAAAGGCACTTCATGAAGACTACTGTAAGAATGAAAATATTAAATTAGAGAAAGACCCAGGTCTGAAAAGAAAACCTGCTCACAAACCTTGGGATCAACTGGCAGAAACTTATCGGGAAGCGAATCGCTCATCTGCTGATCACATCGAAATCAAACTAAGAGCAGTTGGCAGAACTCTGCTTCCTCGATCCAATTCAACTGAAACTCCACTCTCAAGTTTAGAAATTGAATTACTTGCTGAAATGGAACACAACAGATGGTGGGCAGAGCGCTCATTAGATGGCTGGAAATATTCTAGCGAACGCAATGATCAGTTACTCGAACATCCCAACATGATTCACTTTGAAGATCTAGATGATGACACCAAAGAATATGACAGGAAAAATGTCACAAAAATGATTGAAATTGCTGCAGGAAAAGAGAAAATTCTTGCACTGAAATCCGAGTAAGACTCAGCCATAAATTTAAACAATGACAAGACGAAATAATTATTTGACGCAGTTGAAATTATTTGTGACGTTTCTCATATTTTCTTTACTGGGTTTGCTCACTGGTTGCAACGGAATGTTACTCAGCGAACGACAAAAAGTTGTGAAGGCTTCTCATGACGCCGTCTGTAATGAAAAGGATTTCAAAGCCATGAGACCTTATCTAAGCAAGAACTCCTTACCCATACTTGACCTTTCAACATCAATTGCAAACATTGGTCAAATATTTCTTGGTAGCGCTATATCAGACCGCATAGCTGTTGAGTGCCATTCTGAAGGGCAAAATTTTGTTGATGAAATCAAGGTAACCGATCAGCGATACATTGTTCGGACGAAAAATTCTGGTATAGAAGAAGTTGTAGAAACGGTTGTAATTTTAGAAGACGGTATTTGGAAGATTTCTATACTTGGACGCTAGTAATGCCACTTGTAATTTGCTTAAAAGCAAAGAATATAGTTATATTATCAGTAACGAAAATGCTACAGTGAATACACTAAGGAAGTAATTTTGGACTCCCCCAGCAGCCCTATCTGGATCAAAGGATGGTTTGATGGTGACTACAGCGCCACTCCCGGAATTAAACAGCAATTAGGCGCTGACAGCGAAGCTACGATTGTTAAGATTACAAGTGGCCGGTTTTCTCAAATTGAATTGGCTAAAGGCCCCCCAGAAACCACACAAATTGGCAAACTTATTCGTCAAGAGGAGGGAGTAGACAAGGTACTTGTACAAACTCCCAATGGACATGCGTGGATTTCTCCCGTTCAAGACCTGCATATAGTTGATTGGGAATCCGACTCTACAGCAAGCATCTTGGGCGGAGGTGGCCCACGCGTAGGGCGATTGGTTGGTTGGGCCTATGCCAAGGTAAGTGACCCACGTACTCTTCATAAAACAAAAGTGACCAAGTCAGCCAAATCAACAAGTTCAAGCATAAGTGATTCTGCTGCGGGGGATAAGTTTATAGGGCAAGGGCAATCTAACGACGTTTCCACTTCATCAAACGATACTCAAAACGCCTCAAACGCCCAGCCCATTTCTGATCAATCATCTGACAGTAATGAGCCACCTCCAGAGCTCTCCTCAATCAATTCAATTCCCCCAATAGACCAACCACCTGTTCCGCATCCGTGCAAGACCTGCTCTTGGGGCATGGCATTGATATTTTTTGGTATCGTATGGCTGTTTTGTTCTTTTGGATGGGCATTTTTAGCCATCGCTCCCCTCTTAATTCGTTGCTTTGCCACACAAATTTTCCGATCAGCTTGGACTACAAGCGATCGACAGCAATTACTTGAATCAATTCTATTTTTTTTAGTTGGTCTCAGTGCATTTGTCTATCTGATTTGGATTTCTTTTTTCGAATGTAATGTCTCATCCACTATCGCCCTGATCATTCTTTTCACTCTGGTTGCGTTAAGTTTCAGGACGCGCATTTGTTGGTTAATTACTTTACTTAGCTGGCTGTGGGGTATTTCCATCTTAATAAGTTGCCAAGGACAGGACGGTACCTGCCAAAAAATTCAAAATATTGGCAGCGCAACTAGCCAAGTCATAAGTGATACCCAAAATAAAATCAGTCAGATTTTTCGACCTGATCGTGATGCTCAGGAAATCTCAGGTCAGACTAGCACTTCAGATGGATGGACGCGTATTAGCGTCGATGAAGCGGAAAAGCGCCCTGAAAAGTTCTTCAACTGCCTTGGAAAGGCAGACCGCCGACGAGATCAATACGTCATCTACATGGGCGAAAGCGCTCTTTTTGAGCTTAGTAAGTACGATTTAAGTGAAGCCTCAGAACCACAACTGAGTCGAATTGGCAAGCTAATTCAGAAGTACCCTCAATCTAATCTAGTTGTTATTGGACATGCCGATAAGAGTCCACACATTGATGGAGCCGAGGGCAATCTCGCTCTCAGCGAAAAACGCGCCTCTTCCGTGGTAGATTGGCTAACAAACGGTAATTTCATTAAGCCCGATCACATCGCAGCGATGGGAGCTGGAGACCGATACCCTCTTTTTGATACCCCTAGCGAATTTCGAGGCAATCGTCGGGTTGAAATTCGCGTCATTTGTCCCATAAGTAAATTATGAATCAGGATATAAAGCAATCACCATTTGAAGTGATATTTAAGCTTCTTGGCTGGCTCAAAAGACCGTGTCTTTTGAGCGCCAGTATGCCTAACGAAATTATTCCGCAAGGTTTAGTAAGCCTTGAGCTCAAGCTGAATGGATGGGGTTGGGTGCAATTGAAGGGCACTGACCGACCAGAGCCTCGCAATTGGTTTTATAAGCAAGGAAAATTGACTCTTTACATTCCTGTAGGCTCGCAACCCACCCTAACTATTCGCAATTTTTGGGGTGGCAAAAGCTATCAGATTGACGCAGGCTCAAATCGTGAGGAAGTATGGGTTCCACACGGTAATAGATTTTTATTCAGACTGCCAGATTCTGTCACTGCGAAAATAAAAACATCTGCAGTGAGAGCTCCGATTGATCTATGGCGGGTAGCGGGCATCAATGCTTCAGGAAGAGGTCATTGGCGCATTCACATGCCCACAGGTAACATAGTTTCATTGCCGGCGACGCCGCCTAACCTTACCCTCACAAGCCAAAAAATTGACGATTGGAGCGCTCTTATTCCAATGAGTGAGCTAGACCATCGAATACAACAGGCCTCGAATACCAATTAACTTACCAACATGGAGAAAAAGATGAACCTCCCCAATCCTGCCGCCACAATTATTTCCGAGGCTGCAGCGCCAACGTACGACTACGAGCTCAAACTTAATCCTCTTACGCGAGCACTTTATTTCTCCGCAGGTGCGGATGTTCAATTGCTAAAGTACTGCCCAAACTACGACAGGGTCAAACTGCAAGGCATTGGAGGTACCGTCATCGCAACCGCAATTCTTGCATTCATATCAGGGTCTTACGCCTTCTACACAATCTTTGGACCCAACAGCCCTGGACGAGACGATCCTTTGAGCTTAGGTTGGTTTACCGTTGCCATCTTAGTTGGCCTAGTTTGGGCAGCGGTAATCTACAACCTTGACAGATTCATTGTGGCAACAACTGGACACGGCGATGGCACAGACAGCGTGACTTGGGAAGAAGTTTTCAAGGCACTTCCGCGTTTTTTAATGGCGTGCTTGATAGGTTTTGTTATTTCCAAGCCTCTTGAAATCAGGATCATGAAAACCGAGATAGATACGAGGCTTGAGCGTGAACAGGTAGCTTTGGCTGACGACTACATGAAGGACGCCGCCAAAAGACGCGATGAACAAATTGACGTTATCACTCGAGCCAAACAAGAGTTGGCTGCACAACGAGAAAAGAAATCTCAGGAACTTGAAACATTGAAACTCGAATGGAATAAGGCAGAAGATGTCTATCAGAAAGAAAGTTCCGGAAGTGGCGGCTCAAAACAAAGAGGAATCGGGCCAATTGCTGAAAAAATGGAGTCATTGCGCAATGAACGTAAGGCAGCATATGAAGAGGGCAAAGCCCGCTTACAACCAGAAATCAACGAGTTACAGAATCGTCAAAAAGAAAGAGATGGGGAAGCTGATAAAGCTCAGCAGGAATACAAAGATGCAGAACCAAAAGCTAAACGGCAAGGTGAGCAGCTTAATGGTTTGATTAAGCGTATCGAAATTGCTCACGATATATCGCCTTGGGCTTCTCGTTTTCTGACTCTAATGCTTATCTTTATTGAAGTGGCCCCTCTGATTTTCAAAATGATGATTTCACTTAGCCCAATAGATTACCTAACCGAAAATCAAAAGCGTCTGACCCTAGTTCGCCGTGGTATTGAAATGAGTCACGAACTGGATGGAGATGGAAAGTTGATTCAAGACGTCAAAAAGGCAACTTACCATCAAGTTGACCTCGAACACTTACAAGTTGTAGGCAAGATTGAAATCGATCATGAATTAACGGCCGCAGTACAGCAAAAATTCAAGAGTGAAGTCGTCGCTGACATTGAGCGAAATCCTTCAAATTACATAGAGCGAATTCAACAGAAAGAGCCTCCAAAGACTTAAATTAAGCTTTTAGCGCCTCACACTTGCCCATGAGAGAGTTTGCAATCATCTCCCGCCTGCTAGGCTTCCATAAGGAATTTCTAGCTCGTATGAGCGATTCCGCTCAGAGAGAATGGTTGATACGCATTAACTTAATCGTTGCATTTGGCTTAAGCTTAATGGCCTTGTCAGTAGGTGTGATGGTTTGGATGCTATCGGATGGGGAATGGGGGGGCGTCCTTTGGGCAATCTTAGGTGCTGGTATTACTGCCGTCATCCTTGTTAATTTGCATTCTTTACTGTTTACACTTGGCGCCGCACCGCTCGAACTATCCACCTTAACAATTGAAAACTGGCGTCCTAGCCGCATTAGGCTAGTTATCTTTACTGCGTTAGCAATGGTGCTTGCTCAACCACTATTACTTTGGATGCAGGGTAATAAGTTAGAGGCTGCTGCTATGGAGCGCGTTAAGTTTCGAACCACTGTTCAATTCGAGGCTAACGAGCGGACAAGATTAGTTGACAGGCAGCAGGACTTACTTTTTCAACGCTCAATCTTGAGCGATGAACGTCAAAGGGTCATTGCCTCCCAGTCTTTAACAAACACTACGACAAGTAAAAGTATTTTGTTGTCGACTCGTAAGGCATTGCTTGTGGGTGCGTCAAATTACATTGGGAATGTCAGTCAACTACCCAATGTCATCAACGACATCGTCGGAATGGAGCGCAAACTAACATCCATGGGGTATGCAGTCACGGTATCCATGGACGATTCACGCACAGATGTTCGTCGAAAGTTAGAAGCTTATAGCGCCTCTTTACGAAGCGGAGACATTAGTCTGATCTATTTTTCAGGACATGGTCTTGAAAACGCTGGCCACAATTACTTTATCCCACGTGACTTTGGTGCTCAAGTTAATGGGCCGATTACCAGACAGACACTACAAGACCGCGCTATTTCTATTACACCTTATATTGATGATCTGTCTCGAGAACGGCTGCGCTTACACCTCCTTGTTCTGGATGCCTGCCGCACAAGTCTAGATGGTAAGCCACGCGGCCTTGCTGCGATGCAAAGTATGGCAAGTCGCAACGTTATTGTCGCAATGGCCGCATCCCCTGGCCAAGAAGCCTTTGATGGATTGCCAGGCCAGGCCAGAGGCAATAGCCCTTACACCACGGCCTTGCTTCGGAACTTGGATCGGGATGAAGATGTTGGTAGGGTATTTAGGCGGGTAGCAAGGGAAGTGATTGAGTCAACTACGCCAGTTACCCGCAAAAATAATCTGCCTCCACAGACTCCTTGGCTAACTGAATCCGTTATGGACCTAGAACTAAAATTATTGCCGCCTTCTTTGGAACAAAAAGGTGCTGCAGCAAAGACTGGTGCCAATTCAAAATCTCTGCCACCTGCTTGCAACATAGATTACGAACGCACGGGCAATTTAGCCGGACTGAGTGCGTGCTTGGATCGCGAAATCGGAGCGATTACACGTCAAGTTGAATTTCTTGAGGATCGACTCGGTGCGGAATCAGGTCAGGCCGGTAAACCCTTGGACGGATTACTTGATCGTGCAGTTTTTTTTGCAGAGCGCTTACGTTTAATGTGGACAAACTACTTACTTTCCTTCGCTTGCACTGTTTTTTTGGTTACTTTGATGATTACTGGCATGGTAGTTAGAGATCTACTTAGGCTTCAAGCATTGCGTAGTTATGAAATGGTGCGCAATCGTGACCAACGATCCCTTCTCCGCAATTATCACGAAATTAATCAGTCTGCGATTGATCTTATAGCTGCCTCGATGCGAGGTCAGGAACGCCTCCCTCTTTTTGAACATTGGTCAAAGGAAAAGGACTTCTTTTCGGAAGCAATGCAAAGAAAAGCGATAAACGCCGGTATAGATATACGCTTTAGCGAGGAAGCTGCTGCGCAAATGTGGGCTTGGTTGCAAACTCCGACTAAAAACGAGGAACAACTATGAAGATAAAAGCCTCAAATTGGGATGCCTTCTGTTTTCATATTTCCGGAAGCGATCCTAGGGCGTTAGAAATTCATTCAGATATCGCTAAGGATGAGCGCAGAGTTGCAGGTAACTACACTTTTATTTTGCTCGGACTGCTAGCACTAAACTTTTTTTGCACCGCCTTGAGTGTCTTTGAAGTCTTCATAGATATGCAACCGTCACTAACTTTGATAGGTTACTTAGCAGTCGTAGTACTTCCCATATCTGCCTTATGGACATTAATAGTTTTCTGTATTTTGCGTTTCATGATTCAGATAGGTCATGACGAAACTATCGACTTGTGGACTCGGCTACGCCGCCTTCTAACTATGTTACCTGCATGGTGTCTACTACCTTTGCTCGGTTTGATGGCCTCTGCGCCACTTCAAGTTCGCGCGCTAAGCGATGACATCCGATTGAATTCAGTAATGGTTCATTGGAAGCGTTTAAGTACAGACCTGATTGGCATTCAACTTTTGCAAGCCCAGACCAATATCCTAAATCACCATTATTGTGTTTCACCTCTTATGCGTCCTGAAGCAATTGTGTACTCTCTCGATTCACTTATTCAATTGGCCGAATGCAGAGAGCTTGTTAAGACAGGCAGTGTCAATGCTGAATCGCAAGCCTACTCCCTGAAACTACTCGAAGCCGTACACCGTGAAATCAAGCGCGATGGACTGATAGCAAAAGTAGGCTTCGCTTTTGATGCTGCGCCCGGAACAACTTGGCTTATTGCATTGATCATGATGAGCTTATATAGCTCTCCGATTCTCACCCGAATGCTTGCGCGAAAACGAGCTTACGAATATTTTATGTACGATCGTGGGCGACTTGAGTTGATGGAAGTTGCAGCCATTCAGTTGCATGCACATGACGCATTTGATCATGATGGCAATTCGGTACCATTGCATCGATATCGACGTGTAGAGGTCGAGCAGCGTCTCATTAAGGCACTTTATGAGGCACGAAAAACAGAAGCACTTGAAAGGCTAAAGCAGCAGAGTGAAGATGCACATCGCCGTATTTAGCGGCCAGTTTGTATGCTCAAATTACTCAATCGAAATTTTCCCCAAGAAGGCTCAGAATAATGTAGCTTCTCGCCAAGTCGTCGCGTCCGCACCCAATAAGCCGCTCTTTCTGAATCAAGTTGGCCAAACATCTTAGGCTTGGTCTCAAGATATTTAGTCAATGTATAAGCAGTGCCTCCTGCCCCACGGCTAGGTGCACCGTCCCATAGAGCAATAAGCGATTCAACGCTGTCAACAACTGCACTAGCAACTGCAGCGTAACCAGTTTCCCCATCCATTGAATTAGGGGTCACTATGGTCACTTCATCACACCTAGGTAATAAGTCATTTAGTAATTTATTCGCATCTTTTTCTGACATTGTGGATGAGAATGACTTTATTGATATGTCCAATATATGCGCGTCTATGTCTGGCATGGTGGCCTCGCATGAGTCAGATGATGCTGCAAACACAGCATGTAACCCCCATCCTCTATGTAATGCGCATTGCGCAACTAATTGGTCTGCACCTGCCGCTAATCCACTGAGCAGGCAGTATTTCCTATTGGAATGATGCGCCTCAATATCGTCCATGCAGGCGTGAACAGCTTTATCTAGACCTGGACGATCAGCGTCATCTAAGTCACGATGCCCAGTGACGCCGACAAAATGCAAACTTAAATTTTGATGCTTAAATTCGTTCACTGAATGGAGGCCTGAATCCGGTTAACTGAAAAGGTAGCTAAACCAAATTGGTGAGAAATTTGAGTCATTTCTTCTTGGTCGATTACAGGATCCCACAAAAGCCTTTGAGCAACAGCTTCCACAAAATCACTATTCCCTTTGAGTGTCGCCACTACATACTCGTATTGGATTGACAGAAATTGGCGTACTTCACATTGAATGCGGTTGTACTCAAGCTCGTTAACATCACCTAGGCCAATAACAGCAAGATTTGCTGATGTGCCCTGCCCTTTTTCCATAAGCGGGTGGAAGCCAGAGTGTGCAAACATGTGAAAACTCAGTCGAGTTGCATTACTCAAATCAGAATTAGCCCCTGAACTTATCCCGCTAGGTCCAAAATAAATTTCCTCAGCAGCTCGACCTGCTAATGCAATACGCGTGCGAAGTAACAAGTTCTCAAAGGTAAACTCTTCTAAGCTGTCGATGTAGCTAAGAGACTGCATAACAATACCGGCGAAATCCCCAGCTGGAACGATTGAGCAATAATCAGGAACGTTTTGTCCTTTAGATTCGATGACTGCTACACAGGCGTGACCAGCTTCGTGATAGGCTGTTTTCTTTCGAGTCGATTCAGAATAGATCTTAGCTGCAATATCACTAAACTCCTCGGAGCCTCGGATTGCCAAGTTCGCTAGGTCATCAAATTCAAGTTGTTTTCCACGTGATGCAGCAATACGTCTCATTTGTAAAGCTGCAAGACGTTGAGAATCGAATGTAGGAAATCCTGACTGCAACATCAGTCCAACTTTTGCTTGGCTATTTGTAAGTGATGCTTCAATTGGGCTAGTACCAAGCCAGGACAAGAATCTTTGACCCAAGAAAGCGGCATTCGGAGTTTGAACATGAATGCAACGGTCAAATGCGCCAAATTTTCGCCAGTCTTCATGCACACGGTCTTGATCTTGAACGCATAAAACAAAGACCACAGGTAGCTTTGGGTCAATCGCTTTCCAGATTTCACGCCAACCATGGGGCCGAGCAGAAATCAAATTGTTCCCATCTTCGGCCCAACACCAATCACCTGCATCCAATTGCACCACCACTGGGGCCATGGACTCAAACAACTTACGAGGAGTGTCTACTAAATCGGAAACATTAGCGGCAGGAACTCTTACATAACGAAATTCTGTTTGGATCGCAGCCATCTGAATCATTTCGGATAGCGTCTCGACTTCATCGCCTTTAAGCAACAGATTGGGCCCATGGAGAAACCAAGACTCGAGAGAGGCAGACTGACGCGCCAGAACCATCTCATTTGCCCAATTGCGCATTAGTGCGTAATCATAAAAGCGACTCCAATCAACTGGGCCTCTAAGTTCACGAACCCACTCGGGGGGAAATGGGGGTGCTTCCGGTTCCACTGCAACACTTGTTAACTGTGAGTTTTTGAATAAAGTCTTAAAAAGAGACCACATGAGCTAACTCCTTGAATTTAAGCTAAAAAGGGATTTGTAATCGGCTTTAGAGAATTTGTCTTTAAGACGTTTGTTTGAGCCTAAGCCACCGCCTCTAACACTTGAAAAGGATTTGCTCCGTGCATGAGTTGCAGGAATAGTAGGATGCGGCCGGATGGGACTATGAATTGTGACCCAGTTTCACAAGAACGCTCGGTAGGCGCCCCATACCATAGGGCTCGCCAGGCTCCTGATTGGTGAGAATAGGCGACAAAGGTTTCCGATCGCTGTGCCCAGACGTGGCCGATACGTTTTACCTCTCCATAGTTGTGCGAGTAAGCTAAGGACTTGGAAAAAGCGTGATCCCAGACCCATGGTTGTGTGATAACCCCCAACTGCGCTCCGCTTTGACCATCCCACAGCCTCAAAGTGTTGTCCACAGACCATGAAAGGACACGGCCGTCCGACAGCGCCTTCGCGTCATAGACGGACTTGGTGTGTCCCTCCATCACAGCCAGCGCCGCTCCACTTTTGCCATCCCACAGCCTCAAAGTGTTATCCACAGACCATGAAAGCACACGGCCGTCTAACAGCACCTCCGCACCGTTGACCTCACTTGAATGACCCTCCATCACCGCCAGCAGCGCTCCACTTTGGCCATCCCACAGCCTCAAGGTAGTATCCCCAGACCATGACCATGAAAGCACACGACCGTCTGACAGCACCTGCGCACATTCGACCTCACCTGTATGGCCCTTCATTACCGCCAGAGGCGCTCCGTTTTGACCATCCCACAGTCTCAAAGTGTTGTCAATAGACCATGAAAGCACACGGCCGTCTGACAGCACCTCCGCATCGCTGACCTCACCTGTATGACCCTTCATCACCGCCAGAGGAGCTCCGCTTTGGCCATCCCATAGCCTCAAAGTGTTATCCACGGACCATGAAAGCACACGGCCATCTGACAGCACCTGCGCACTTTTGACCTCACCTGAATGCCCCCTCATCACAGCAAGCTCCGCCCCGCTTTTGTCATCCCAAAGCCTCAAAGTGTTATCCACAGACCATGAAAGCACACGGCCATCAGGAAGCGCCTGCGCACCGTTGACATTACTTGTATGACCCACCATCACCGCCAGCAGCGCTCCGCTTTGGCTATCCCAAAGCCTCAAGGTTTGGTCACCAAACAATTGCCATGAGAGCAGTCTTCCATCAGGTAGCACCTGCACGTCGCGGACCGCATCGGTGTGTCCCCTCAATACCGCCTCCAATGCTCCGCTTTGGCCATCCCACAGACGCAGGTTGTAATCCTTGTTAATTGAATATCCACACCAAGACAGCAACCGCCCGTCTGGCAGCATCTTCACGCCGACGATTGCCCCGGTATGCTCCTCCATCACACCTAAAGGTGCTTCGATTTGACTATCCCAAAGCCTTAGGGATTTATCAAAAGACCAAGAGAGCACTCGTCCATTGGGCAGCACTTGCGCGCCAACGATTGGCGCGGTGTGCCCCTCCATCAACAATAGCGGCGCTCCACTTTGGCCATCCCACAGCCTCAAGGTGGAATCCCCATCCCATGAGAGTAATTTTCCATCAGGCAACACCTGCGCTTCCCGTACCGAATTGGTGTGCCCCTCCATCACCGTAAGGGGCGCTCCGCTTTGGCCATCCCATAGTCTCAAAGTGTTGTCCACAGACCATGAGAGCAATCTTCCATCAGGCAGCACCTTCACTTCCAGGACCGAATCGGTGTGCCCCTCCATAACCGCAAGCGGCGCTCCGCTTTGGCCATCCCACAATCTCAAAGTGTTGTCCACAGACCATGAAAGAAATCTTCCATCAGGCAGCACCTGCGCGCCAACGATTGACCCGGTGTGACCCTCCACCAACGCCAGTGGCGCTCCACTTTGGCCATCCCACAATCTCAAAGTGTTGTCCACAGACCATGAAAGAAATCTTCCATCAGACAGCACCTGCACATTGTGTCCCCCCATAACCGCAAGCGGTACTCCGCTTCGGCCGTCCCACAACCTGATGGTGCCATCCCAACTAGACCAAGAGAGTAATCGTCCATCAGGCAGCACCTTCACGTCACTGACCGCATTGACGTGCTCCATAACTGTAAGCGGTGCTCCGCTTTGGCCATCCCACAACCTCAAGGTGTGGTCCCAAGACCAAGAGAGTACTCGTCCATCAGGCATCACGTGTGTGCCGCATAGTGCTTTGGTGTGCCCCTCCATCACTGCCAGCGGCGCTCCGCTTTGGCCATCCCAAAGCCTCAAGGCGAAATCATCGTTTTCACACCATGAGAGCACTCTTCCATCAATTAGCACTTGCGCATCAGTTACCTCACTTGTATGTCCCTTCATTACCGCCAGTGGCATTCCGCTTTGGCCGTCCCAAAGCCTCAGGGTGTGGTCCTCAGACCATGAAAGCACACGGCCATCATTCAGCACTTTCGCGCCGCAGACTTTATTGGTGTGTCCCTCCATGACAACCAGGGGCGCTCCGCTTTGCTCATCCCACAGCCTCAAGGTTCGGTCCGCAGACCATGAGAGCACCCGACCATCATTAATCACCTGCGCACCGTTGACCGTACTTAAATGCCCCTCCATTACTGACAAAACAGGGCTGGGCCGGTACCTCTTTGGTCGGTTGACCCGCCTTACCCACACCCAGTCACACTCTCCACGCTGCAACCAATGCTCAGCAGACTTTGTTAATGGACTGTCATCCGCATGTTCTGAAGCCACCTGAAGTAATATTCGCTCAGCCCCCCATTCCGGTAGGCATCGACGCAGCAGATGGGCCTGGGTGACGATCCCGTCGGCCCATGCCTGCAATGGGTCTGAGGACACCGCCTGTCGGAGGGGTCGGTAGTCTTCCAACAGCCCCTCCAACGCGCCTCCGAAGCAACGACGCATGGCCAGAGCAAAGTCTCCCAATGCACCACGTGCGTCCTTCTCTCGGTCGGCGGCTTTAAGGTGCGCACAGAGGTGCTTCAACGAATAGGTCTCTCCTGCCCCACCCAAGAGGCTCCAGCCAGCAGAGCCATATAGATGCGCGCCAGTCTCTCGCCACTGGGTGTATGCCCCCCACAGCCTCAAAGCCAGACGCTGGTGACCCTTCGTTGGGTTGGCGTAGAAGTGCCGTCCCGAGTCCTCAGGATTTGCCAGCCAGTCCGCTAAGCTTTTGTGAAAAAGACTTACTGTGCCACCCTGCTTCGTACAGAAAGTGCCCAGCGGTTCAAGGGCCTTGTACTCTCCGTATTCCCCCCAGCCCAATAAAGCGCTGATAAGCGCAATCGGCAACGGTTCTCTTGCGGCCAGGATGACCTCCAGCAGCGGACGCTGGCACTGATCGTATTCCTTCTGGCCTAGATCACCCCTGAATCGGGCTTGGAACCAGCGCGCGTAAATACCTGCAAGGCCCTTTGGCAAGAGGGCCGGGTCAGTGAGTTGTTCCGCGGGTACCGTGCCAGTATTCACCGCATCGCGTAGTTGGCGAACATAAAGGAACATACCCTGGCTGGCTTTTAAAACAGCTCCTTGCGCAAGCTTGCGCTTGGCAGGATCTAATGCCACATCTTGCAGCCAGGCCTGCACATAGCCGCGCAGGTCATCCAGATTGCGTGGATCGTCTTCAATCTGTTGCTGCACGCCAAAGGCTCCGAGCTGGCGCTTCAATGGGGCCTCTGGGCGGCTGGTGACTACCAGGCCAAGCCAGGGCGGTAGCTTGCCGAACTCCCCGGCCACTAAATTGAGCAATTCGCTGTGGCCGTTCTCCAATGTCTCGTCTAGGGCGTCCAAGACGATGAGGTGCCGATCGTCCGCGCTGCGACCGCCACCCAGCTCGTGCACAAGCGGGTTGGCTAGGAGTTTGTCAAAAAGCTCCATAGCGTCGAGCTCGGCCAGCGAGGTACCAAGCTTGGCAAGCCGCACTAACAGCTCGCGGTAGTCGCCTAGTTGAGTGGCCATCTGGAAGGCTAGAGTACGAACCACCTTGCGGGCGTCTCTAGTGTTGGGCTTGTTATACCTACAAAAGTGCACAGCCAAAACGCGGGCGCGTGCAGCATGCGCTAGGCGTGCAGCCACGGCGGACTTGCCCCAGCCCGGTCCAGCAGATAGCCAGAACACGCGGTTGGTCGAGCCCGAGGTGCGCCAGATCTCAATCTCGCCAATCGCAGATTCATCCTCCTCCTGCTCCACCAGGCCATCGAGCAGCCAGCGTCGGCCTTTGAAGCCCTCCTCTGCGGCCAGCATTTCGGCTGTACTGTCCAGCGGATCTAGCCAGCTCTGAAGTAACTCTATGTCGCCAGCAAATGGCTCATTGCGCTCGAGCACGCGCAGGATCTCTTTTAGACTCTTTGTATAAAGTGCCTCATAAGCGGTTGGATTATTCGTCTTCAGTTCCTGCCACTGCTGCATGTCAAGCCACTGCAAGTGACTTAGGATCAGGGGCGGACTAACCCGGTTCAAAGGCTCAACGAGAACGGTGTAAACATGCCCTTTGCGAGGACCTAGCGCAATGGCCACCTCTTGGCGGCAAACGCCAGGCTTGCGTGTGGAATGCTGCGACAAGAAGGCAAGCACATGCTGGCTATCCAGGATGCCCCTGGTGATCTCACGGCGCCAGTCGTCCCCATAGACGATTCGCTTATCGTCCACCCAAGGGTCCCAGCCAGCAGACTGAAGATCGAGACTAATGCGCTGTACGATCTCTAAGCAGGCGGGGTCATGGCCGTAACTTAGAAAGACTCGACCGCGTGGCATGGGGGGCGCCTGAATTGAGGATCTCATGACTAAATTGAGATGGGCTGACTGGCCATCCGTTTCCGAAATAGGCCGAGCCAAGTGAGCCACCTCACGCAAAATGGTCTTACGGTGGCCCATGGCTGCCACGCCAAGTTCTCGCAACTCGGCGTCGGTCAATGTCGCGAGGCCGGGGCCGTCGAAGTCCTGCTTTAGGAATGCCGCGGTGTACTGTTCTAGGCCGATGTCAACCAGCCAGCGGGAGATGTCAAAGGTCATGGTGTATTGAATTCAAGGCCTTAATCATGGTGTCTGCCAGCAACGCCAATTGATTTGGGCCTTAAGCCTGTTCGCGTAAAGTTTGTCTGCCGAGGCCCAACGGGCATTTTTGATATCTTCTTTCATCGGCAAAGCATAGTAGATTTATAAATAAGATGACAACCTTAATTTCAAAATTATCAGATCTAAAAACAGTCAAAGACTAAATAAGGGATGTTCACCTACCGAGACTCAATAAATTATTCTCTTTCAGAAAACACCTCTAGACGCATTAAACAACTTGATAATGAGATCAGATAAAAGATTTTGGTTAATGAGACTCTTAAGGCGGCCGTGAACTTTGTCAAAGAAAAAGTTGATTGTGCGCTAGCCTGTATTGCCCAAGGATGAGCAATAAGGGCGGCGGGCATCGCACTTGGGATACCAAGCAGCAATGTATTGATTAAGAGAATACGTTCATCTGATTGGGCCGATATACGAAAGTCACCACCCATGGCCGAAGACGCAGACCTTAAGAAAGCTATTGACTTTGTGGTTAAAGATAGGGTCACCTATGTCTACAGGCATGTTTGGGCGAGGCTGAAGATCGACGGTCGCCAGATTAGCCAAAAGCTCATTTACCGAGAAATGCGCGAGGATGGCTTACTGCTGTTAAGACAAGGTCAAAAGACTCTGGTCACCAAAGAAGTGAAGGCGCAGTGGCTGACAAAGAAAGCGATACACGTTGGTGCTCAGATGGATTGGAATTGTCATGAGACAACGAAGCGCACGTAATGTTAGCATTTGCACATGACTGCTGCGATTAAGAAATCATGAGCTGGGTATACACTACCAAAGTTATTGATGCAGGATTGGTTAGCGACTTGATGATACAGGCGCTAGAAAAGAGATTAGGCTCAAACGGCAAGCCTTTCAAAATGATTGAGTGGCTAACGGACAACGGCAGTTGCTACTCAACATCGGATACAAGAAGCTTTGCAAAGGTGTAACTTTACATTGTGCACATGGTGCGCCACAGTTTGAACTATGTGTCGTGGAAGACCCGTAAAGAAGTGGCAGCGGCGCTCAAATCGATTTACGCATCCGCCACGGTAGCGCAAGCGTCAAAAGCCTTGGATGAGTTTGAATCGGTGTGGGGCAAAGACTATCCGTCCATTGTGCAAAGCTGGCAACCAAACTGGCAGCGCATCATTCCGTTCTTTGACTCTACGCCGAAGATTCGCAAGGTGATATACACGACCAATGCCATTGAGTCTGTGAGCACGAGCCTGCGCAAGATCACGAAGAACCGTGGATCGTTTCCAAGCGAAGAGGCGCAGAGTAGATTGTTCTACTTGGCACTGAGAAATATTAGCCAGAAATGGAGCATGCCGATTAGGGCCTGGAAGGCTGCGCTGAATCGGTTTAGTATTGAGTTTGAGTATCGGGTCCCTCTTCAATGACCCTGAACTCCGTTTACACAAAAAATCGTACACCCTCGAATAATAAATTCCTGTAACTTGCGCGTAAAGAGTAAATTGCATTAACAAATGCTTTTTAGATTAAACATTTCTTTTATCCCTTCAAATGTAGTTGATGTGTTTTCCAATATTCAACCTATGACAACTTTGATTTGCCCACAATGCGGAGACCCTACAAATTTCAGCAAGAAGCGGGGGCAGTACTTTTGTACAGAATGCGATTTAGCATTTGGCGGCAAGACAGAAGTACTGCCCCCTAGACCGAAACACACTACCACCAAGTCGTTCAAAATCTTCCTAAGTTATGGGCGAGATGTCTATGTCAATGAGGTCAAAGCATTACTTCATGCTCTGCGCATGCGGGGTCACGAGGTCTGGTTCGACGACGAGCAACTAGGTTCAGGGAATGACTGGGAGCAGCGTATAGAGGCAGGGTTAGCTTGGTGCGACCGTGTGGTACTTACCATGACACCTCATTCTGTAAGAAGACCAGATGGGTATTGTCTCAATGAGATAGCTAAGGCACTCGAATTACGCAAACAGATAATACCTTTATTGTTAGCTGAAGTGCCTCAAGGCGCACCAACCTCAATTTGCCGAATACAGTATCTTGACTGGCGGGATGCAGTACCTGCAACAGAAAAAACTGAACGTTTTCTGCAGCGTTTGGCACGTCTCTGCGAGGCAATTGAAGAAGATAAGCTAGATTTTGAAGGTGGTCAGCAGCGCCTTATCCGACACTTGCAGCCACTAAATTTTGACGGTGATCTTCAACGTCACATAGCTGGCTTCAAGGGAAGAATACTATTGGAGGCTCGATTGAGGACCTGGTTGACAGATCCATTAACCTCTAAAGTTCTTTGGCTCACTGCAGCCCCTGGATTAGGAAAGAGTGCAATTGCCGCTTCGCTTTCACACAGATGGGCTGAGGTGGGTGCGGTACATTTTTGTGTGTCTGGCCACAAGGACAAGATTAATCCTGCCCGAGCAGTGTTGTCGATCGCCTACCAACTCTCTCAAAGAGAACACATGGATATTTATGCCAAAAGATTGGCTAGTCTTGAACTAGAGCGTGAGTCTCACAGAGATGCTCGTTCGCTATTTGATACATTACTTGTCGGACCATTAGCCAAGAATTTTCCTGAGCCGCCAGAAAATATTCTAGTGATACTAGACGGGCTAGACGAGGCTACGCTATCCAATGGGGAAAATCCTCTAGCCGAGATAGTTGCCGCGGACTGGGGCCGTTTGCCTTCATGGTTACGACTAATGGTTAGCAGCCGCCCCGAAGCAGAGCTTATCCAATGGCTTTCTAGTACAGAACGTATTGACATTCGCGCAAATGACGTGGAACAGCAAGACGATTTATTAAATTACTTGCGCGAGCGCCTTACAGATATTGGACACCATCCGAGCAAAGAAGTTATGTCAACTATCTTACAGCGTAGTGAGGGGGCTTTCCACTACGCTGCCTTACTAATAGAGGAAGTACGTCTGGGGCGCTGCAACCCTGAAGATCCTATTGACCTGCCCAATGGGCTGAATTCTTTTTATTTGCAAACATTTAAGCGTCGATTTTCAGATGTATCTGCCTATCGAAACCAAATTCGGCCTCTACTAGAACTCATTCTTGCTTCACCTGAGCCAATTCCAATTGAGGTTCTTGCAAGAGCTACCAAGAGAGAGACCCACGACGCCAGGCAAGACTTGAGCGCGCTGGGCTCTATGTTGGCTATCGATGCAAATGAGGCTGATGCAAATTGGGATACTGTGCGTCTAACGCATGCCAGCCTCAGAAGTTGGCTTACAGGTTTGGATGTAACACGGCAACCATTTGCCGGGATTTTTTCAACTACTGTGAATACGAAAGGATTGGCGATACAAGTGCTCAAGTTTTGGGAAGCTGATAATCAACAGGGCAAAGACTGGCAGGATCCTGCAATTGAGCGAAAAGGATTTGTGACACGGTCACTTTGGAGTTTGTTGAAAGAAATCAAAGATGAAACGGCCTTGGAAAGGGTGGCCATTGACTTATCAGTTTACTGGGAAAAAAAGCAACTTGATCTGGCTATAGAACCAGGAGTTTTCGCTGGTAATCTTGCTTGGAATAAATTTGAAAATGAAAAAGTTGATACGACTTCTATTGAACGTTGGGGAGATTGTTTAAAACATTTAGGAGATCTTGAATTTGCAATCGGAAATAGCATAAAAGCTTTAATTGCTTATCGAAAGACTCAAATAATTCGAGAACACCTTGTCAGAAAAGTTTCTAGCAACACCAAATGGCAACTTGATCTATGCTACATACAAAATATTATTGGCAAGACGCTAGCAGCTCAGGGCAATCTAGCCAATGCGCTAGAAGAATTTCAAAAATCACTAATCATTGGTGAAAAATTAGTTGAAGAAGATCCAAATAACGGAAGCTTGCAGAAAAATTTAAGTTTCATCTACACTCTTTTTGGTGATGTGTATAAAACTCAAGGAAACCTAACTAAGGCAGTTGATAAATATCAAGAATCCCTCAAAATCCGTGAGCAACTGTATTCAGGTGACAAAGATAGCATTGATAACCTTGCAGACTTATCCGTCAGCTACAACCGAATGGGTGTTGTACTTGAAGCCCAGGGCAAACTCGACGACTCTCTTGTGGTGCATAACAAAGTTCTTACCTTAGTGGAGCGCTTGGTAAAAAAAGACCCCGACAACACAAATTGGCAGGAATATCTTGTTAAAAGTCACAACAGGATTGGTAGCGTTCTTCAAACTCAAGGAAAGTTTACTGAATCGCTTGAGATGTTTCATAAAGCGCTAACGTATGCCGAACGCCTAGCTGCACTAGATTCAAAAAATATTAAGTGGAAAATAAATTTAAGCAATTGTTTTTTCTATATCGGCGGCGTACTCAAGAGCGAAAATAAATTAACTCAGGCACTCCATTTTTCTTTTGAAGCATTGAAAATTATGGATCACTTGGCTCAGATCGACCCGAGCAATACCGAATTGAATTTTGAATTAAGTGTTTATCACTCCCGGATTGGAAGCCTTCTTGAGCAACAAGAAAACATAGAAGGCGCTATGGAAAAATTAAAGCAATCCGTACATACGTTAGAACTTCTGGTCGAAAATGACGAAAGCAATAAGAAGTGGAAGCGCGATTTAAGTGTTGCTTACTCTCGAATAGGGGATCTTTTACTAAAACTAAACGAGCCAACTGAAGCATTAAATAAATTCTTGATGAGTTTGCGGATTTTTACAGAACTAAACGCCGAAGACTCAATAAATGTTCGTACTCAATATAGTCTTTGCCTCAGCCACTTTAAGATTGGAAAAGCTTTTGAAGCACAAGGTAAATTGACCGATGCAATCGCAGAGTTTCACAAGAGTATTTTAATGATTAAAGAATTAGTTGCTCAAGATCCAAGCAATGCGAATTGGCAAAACGATCTTAGGAACGGATATTTTAGAATAGGCTGGACGACGCTGAAAGCTAGAAACTACCAAGGCGCACTAAACGCATTTCTTGTTTATTTGGAACTATGTAATCAACTTCTTCAGTCGAAGCCACACGACAATAATGCGGTGCGTAATGTTGGTTACGGCAATGCATGTTTGGCATGGGTAACAACATTAATGGGGGATTTCAGAAATGCAGAGATTTATCTAGCTTTAGCTCAAAAGACATTTTTGGAGTTAGTTGACTATAAAGACCACTTTACAACTTTTGATCTTGCGGTATCTTTTTCACTTTCTGCAGAATTGGCCGAGCGTACAGAAAATTCAGATAGCGTAACCAGATTTGAAAATGACTTAAAGGAACTTACTGTATTGCCTGAAGGCGTAAAGGGAACATTCAGAGAAGAATTTTTATCTTTAGTTCTTGCTCGACTTGAGCATTTACTTCCCAGAATTGAAACCCAAAATAAACTTGATTTTACATTGCGAATAAACCGGCTTGAAAAAGCGCTACCGTTTTTTGAAAAGAAACTTTAGTGCCAATTTAACCCGATCATGTAATAGTTTTCAGAAATATCCAGCGCATTACATCGATCATGATCACTTCCTAAGATACATAGTGACCTGTGTCTTGGATATTCTCATTTCGCGGTCAGATTTTAGATTAGTTGATAACTATGCAGTTTTATCTCCTTTTCTTTTCTGAGCTTTTGGTTTATGACGGAGTGAATCTTCCGTCGATAAAAAAACGATCATTCCTTAGTATGATGAGGCCTAAGATTGCGCCGCTGACCTGCTCCCTTCCTGCCGTACCAAAGTGATGGAACAAAGTCCGCTAATTTCGGAGAATAGCGGCTATGAAACAATCCAGATTTACCGATGAGCAGATCATCGGCTTCCTCAAACAGGCT
>Ga0114959_10001030_pt1 | contig 25509 bp, 20 predicted proteins | sample C_130625_EF_Meta_FD_87317 | JGI IMG/M metagenome (GOLD analysis project Ga0114959, IMG submission 87317) | Freshwater microbial communities from Lake Croche, Canada to study carbon cycling - C_130625_EF_MetaG | ecosystem: Environmental > Aquatic > Freshwater > Lake | place: Lake Croche, Canada... | reverse complement strand
GCGTTCAACGCGCTGCTGAAGACGCTGGAAGAACCGCCCGGCCAGGTGAAGTTCATGCTGGCGACGACCGAGTTGCGGAAGGTGCCGGCCACCATCCTCAGCCGCTGCCAGACCTTCCATCTGCGCCGCGTGTCGCAGGCCGAATTGCGGGCGCATTTCGCCCGCATCGCCGAACAGGAACACGTGCAGGTGGAGCCGGAGGCGCTGGCGATGATCGCCCGCGCGGCCGATGGCTCAGTGCGCGACGGGCTCTCGCTGCTCGACCAGGCTATCGCGCTGGGTGGCGCGGAGGCCCGGGTTGGCGCCGAGGCGGTGCGCGACATGCTGGGCCTCGCCGACCGGGCGCTGGTGCTGGAGCTGATGGAGGTGCTGATGGCCGGCGATACCCCGGCCATGCTGGCGCTGCTCGACCGCGCGCATGAACGCGGCGCCGACCCGGCCGTGGTGCTGCAGGACCTGCTGGAGCTGACCCATACGCTCAGCCGGCTGCGGGCCGTGCCGTCGCTGGCCGAGGACCCGGCACTGACCGAGGGCGAGCGCACCCGTGGCGCGGCGCTGGCCGCACGGCTGGCGATGCCGGTGCTGGGCCGGGCCTGGCAGATCCTGCTGAAGGGCCTGGGCGAGGTGGCGGAGGCGCCGGACAAGCGCGCGGCGATGGAGATGGTGCTGCTGCGCCTGGCGCATCTGGCCGACCTGCCGCCACCGGGCGATCTGGTGAAGCGGCTGCTGGAAGGCGGTGCGGTGCCCGCCGGCGGCCGGCCCTCGCCGGCGCCGGGCGGCGGCGGCGGCGGTCTGCGCGCTGTGGCCGGCGGCGGCGCGGTGGCGGCGGCTGCGGCGCCCGTGCTGACGCAGCCGCAGGGCTGGCGCGATGTCGTGGCGCTGGCCTCGGGCCGCAAGCCGTTGCTGCATGCCTACCTGGTCCACAGCGCGCATCTCGTGCATTTCGCGCCGGGGCGGATCGAGCTGCGGGTGGCACCCGATGCGCCGCGCGGGCTGGCCGCCGACCTTGCCGCGCTGCTGCAGGACCAGACCGGCGCGCGCTGGACCATCACCCTGACCAATGCCGAGGGCGAGCCGACGCTTGCCCAGCAGGGTCGAACGGCAGAGGCCGGCCGGCGCGCGCTGGCGGAGAGCCACCCCCTGGTCCAGGCGGTGCTGGCCGCCTTTCCCGGCACGAGCATCGAAGCGGTGCGCGATGCCGCGACGGATGCCTATGGGCTGACGGCAGGGCCGGCGCTCGCCCGGGCGGAGGAGTTGCCGGAGGGCGAGCCAGGCGACATCCCGCCGGCCGAGTTCGCCGAGCCGCAGGATTTCGACGATGTGCCACCGCCTGAGGACGGCGCTTAGAGCATGCTGCGTTCACAGGCGTTCACGCACCCTGCTCTAGCATTTGTTGGATCACGCGATTCAGCGCCTTCGGCGATTCCGCCTCAACGCATCGCGCTCTAGGGAACAGCCATGAAGAATCTCGGCAACATGCTGAAGCAGGCCCAGCAGATGCAGACCCGCATGCAGGAGATGCAGGCGAAGCTGGAGGCAACCGAGGTGGAGGGGCAGGCTGGCGCCGGCATGGTCAAGCTCATGCTCACCGGCAAAGGGGATCTGCGGCGGGTCAGCATCGACCCCTCCCTGCTGACCGCCGAGGATCGCGAGGTGCTGGAGGATCTGCTGATCGCCGCGCATGCCGATGCGAAGCAGAAGGTCGAGGCGATGATGGCTGAGGAGATGCAGAAGGCGACCGCCGGGCTCAACCTGCCGGGTGGGCTGCCCGGCGGTTTCAAGCTGCCCTTCTAAGTGCCGTCGCCCGACCCGATCGAGCACCTGGTCGACCTGTTGGCGCGGCTGCCGGGCTTCGGCCGGCGGAGCGCGCGGCGGGCGGCGCTACGCATGCTCCTGCACCCCGAACGCATGATGCTGCCGCTGGCCGAGGCGCTGCGGCAGGCAGCGGCCGCGGTTGGCCCCTGCGCGGCCTGCGGCAACCTCGATACCGCGAGCCCGTGCCGCATCTGCCGGGACCCGCAGCGCGATACCGAGGTGGTTTGCGTGGTGGAAGGCGTCGCCGAACTCTGGGCGCTGGAGCGGGCGCATGCGCATGGTGGCACCTATCACGTCCTGGGCGGCATGCTCTCGGCGCTGGCGGGCATCGGGCCGGAGGATCTTTCGGTGCAGCCGCTGCTGGTGCGGATCGCCGCGGGCGAGGTCAAGGAAGTGATCCTCGCCCTGCCAGCGACGGTGGACGGCGCGACCACCGCGCATTACCTCATCGACCGGTTGCGCCTGAGCGGCGTCACCGTGACCCGCCTGGCCCAGGGGGTGCCGATCGGCGGCGCGCTGGATGTGCTAGACGAAGGAACGCTCGCGGCCGCGCTCCAGGCAAGGCGCGGCGTATGACAGGGCACGGATAGTCGACCGATGGGGCGAGAGAAGCGGAGCCTGCCGCGGGCGGCGTTGCCCTATGCGGCATTTATCCTACGCTATCTGCTGCAGCCGGTAACGCCTGGCAGCGTTTCGCGGGCGGCGGCCGAAACCGAGCACCCGCTGGACGGCGATCGCTGGTTCTGGGCCGACGACAACGCGAAAATCCTGGAGTTCCTGGCCACACCCTCGATCTGGCAAAGCTGGCCGGCGGAATGTGCAGAGATCTTCGGCTTCCTGGATTTGCTTTGCGAGGAGGAATTCATCTTCCGCCGCACCGCCCATCCGCGCCTGGAGAAGCTCGAGGAGGCGGAGGGTCGCGCACGCTTCCGCCACGGCCTGCTCGATATCGAGGCTGATCTGCCGCGCGGCCTCGTCTCGGTCGGGCTGCGCTTCCATGATGGGCGCACCGCCCGCAACGTGGCGCTGACCGGCAACTACGTGCAGTTCAACCATCGTGGCACGCACTACGTCCTGGATGCCGAAGAGACGATCACCGAAAGTGAGATCGCCTTCCAGGCACCGGAGCTGCGCCTGATCCATCGCAGCGCGCTGCACTTCGAGGCGCGAGGCCAGCGGGTTTGGCTCGGCACGCTGACCTATACCTATACCTTCGATGCGGCCTCCACCTTCTTCGACGTGGCAGCAGAACTGGCGATCGACCCAGGCACCGAGGTCGAGGATGTGGTCCTCACCATCGGCCAGGACGACGTCTCGGCGCCCGACGCGGCGCGGCGCTACACCCATGTCTTCGCCGAGTCGCCAGCCGGGCCGCCGCACGCCTTCGCCGCCGCCGAGCCTGGCATGCAGGCCCTGCCTTGCGCCGGTGCGCCCTACTGGTCGATCGTCCAGCTGCGGGAGATGAAGGGCTTCGCGCTGGCCATCCACAGCATTCCCGAAACCCCCGCGCGGCTTGCTGAAATCGTCGCCGTGGTCCGCGAGGCCGGGCTGCTGCATTACGTCATCGGCCATCACGCTTTCCCCGGCCGACATACCGGGACGACGCTCCGCGCGGCGGAGCGCAAGACCATCACCTCGGGCGGCTTTTATGACCGCGTCGCATCCTGCAGCGCCCTGCTGCGCCGCCATGCCGGGGCAGCGGCCGGGCGCCCTGGCCCGCTCGATTTCTCGATCTCCTACGACTACGGCGCCGAGCTGCTGGCCTTCGCGCGCTGCCACAGCGCGCTCTCGCAGCCCGGGATGCCGGCCGAGGCGGCCGCCATCGCCGACCGCAGCCGCGTCCTGTTCGACCGCTATCACACCGCCTATGTCGACAACCTGCTGGCCGCCCACCGCGCCGGCGAGGCGGCGATTTTTTCGCGCCCCCTCGCCTTCGTGGTGATGGCGCTGGCTGAGATGTGGCGGACAACGCTGCGGGAGGACTACCGCACTGCGCTGCGGGAGACGGTCGCAGTGCTGCTGGAATTCGAGCGCCGCGTGCCGGGCCTCGCCGATGCCGAGGACTCCGTCTTTCTGATGGCCCAGGCGGAAGGCAGCCGGCATGCCTTTCTGGACTGCCAAGCGGCGGCGCTGCTGGCCCTTGTGCATGCGGCGGAGGTGCTGGAGGATGCGGCCGTCGTCGCCAGCCTGGAGCGAGGCCTGGGGGCGTTGCATCTTGTGACGGTGCGGAACGAGTTCGCGGGGGTCCACAAGCTGGATACCGTCGCGGTGGTCTACCGCGAGGCGAATGGCGAGGCGCGCTGCTTCAACGGCTTCTGGAATTTCTCGATCGCGCTGGCGCTGCGTGCCATTGCAGCGCTGCAAGCGAGCAGCTCTCCGGTCCTCGCCGGGGTCCGGGAACGGCAGGCAGGGCGGCTCGATATGCTGCAAGCCGTGATGGAGCAGCAGCTTGCCAGGTCGCTGCGCGAGCGCGAGGATTGCCTCGAAGTCCTCACCTCCTACCTCTCGGGCGAGGGGAATTCGGAAACGCAGCCCTGGGTCGCGCTGGCGCTGACCGAACCCGGCTGAGAGCCCGACGGGCTCAGCCCTTGCGGAATACGAAGGTGTTGGAGAGCCAGTCCGCGCTGGCCGAAACCGCGCTGTCCTCGCGCATCTCGACCAGCCGGCAGCCGCGCCGCCAAGCCAGTTCGAGCACCGCTTGCTGCGGGATCACATGCATCTCCATCCGCTCCCCGAGATCGCTGCGCAGATACTCCGCCACTGCGAAGCGGTAGCCAACCTGATAGGTCGGCACCTGGAAGATCGCGACGCCGTCCGGCGCCAGCCCCGCGAACATGCGATCAAGGATATGGGCGATCACCGGCGGTGGGTTGTGCTGCAGCACGATGCGGCTGAACCAGAGATCATAGCTCTCGACCGGATGCAGATCAGCAGCCGTGACCTGCACGAAGCGCGCATTTCGGATGCCGTGCCGGACCATGGTCGCCTCGGCCAATTGCAGATGCGGGCGGGAGATATCGAGGCCGATCACCTCACGGAATAGTGGCGCGAAATAGGCGGTCATACGGCCAACGCCGCAGCCGAATTCGACCAGGCGGGTGAAATCCTCGGGGCTCCGGCCGGCCCGCGCCAGGGTGGCGAGGAGAAGATTGCGGTCATATTCGGCGCTGGCGAAGAAGCGCGCCTCGTTCTCCGCGATCCGGTCCGGGGCGAATTCCGGGGCGGTGAGGACAGAAAAATGCGGCGCCGTCTCGCCGATCGCTTCCCAGAAACGCGCCGTCTCGCCGATCAGCCGCGCCAGGGTGGCGGGGTCGGTTGCTGTCTCGACCTGCAGCGGCGGGGCATCGAGCGGCAACCGGGCCGGCTCAGCGGCCCCCTCGGCGGGCCGGGCAAGTTGCTGATGCAGCTCCTCCGACCCCAGGAAGGCGCGGCGCAGCGCGTCGAGATCGGGATGATCACGCAAATGCCCCGTGATCGCCGCCTCGCTTTCCGGCACGCGACCGAGGATCAGCCGGTAGGCCTGGATGACGTCGTCACGAATGAGCGGCATGGCAGACGGCCCTTTCCTGCTGCGTGGTGGCGGGCCTCAGCCCTTTTCAACCACAATACCGATGGAGGTGGTGACCTGCCCCGCGACCAGAATCTTGAGATGCGGCGAGCCATAGGGCGGGGTATCGATGTGCTGGTCCATCGGCCCGCTGCCGGGGTGGACGTTCAGCGGCCACGGCTTGTGCCCGGCCCGGGCAAGACGGTCCAGCAGCCGCTCGATATCCCGTTTGCGGAAGATGGAAAGGCCGGAGGATTCGATCGTCATCTCGTTCGAATCGAGATTGAACTCCGTCGTATGCACGGCGATCCCCCCGGGGCGCAGGGTTTTCAGGCTCTCCTCGACAAAGCGCAGCCCATGCTCGATCGAGCCGAGATGCTCGAAGGCGCAGGCGGACCAGCAAAAATCGAAGTCGCGGAGGTCGTCCGGAATCGCGTTCATATCGACCGGTCGGAACCGCACCAGCCGGTCGAATTCCGCGTCCGGCAGCAGCATCGGCCGACGCAGCGGCGCGAGGCTGCCGGCATGCTGCCCAGTGGTGTCCCAGCCCTGCCCCTCGATCGTCTCGACCGGTGCATCGCTGGCCAGGACCGCGACACCGCGGGCGGCCAGATAGGCGGGCAAAGGCTCCCCGCCCACGCCGAAGCCGAGCCCGCGCCGACCTGCCTGCGCCATGCCGGCCTTGGCCAGCACCGCGGCGATCCAGGCGAACTCCCAGGTCTTGCGATGCTTGGCGGGCGGCATGGCCAGCGCCTCGCAAATCGTGGCGTAGAGCGGCTCACCGAGTTGCGCCTCGGTGCAGAGTTGGGAGAGGGGATCGCCAAGGCTCGGCGGGGCGAGAACCCAGGGCACCAACGCCGCGGCTGGCGGCGCCAGCAGAAACAGCGGCGCCCGCCACGGTGTGCCGACTGCCTCATTCATGGCCGGCGTTTCGCCGATCCGAAGGGCTTCCTCGCTCGCCGCGAAAGCCAGCCGCAGTGATGCGGTATCGGCATGGGCGGCCAGGTGATTCGTAATGACCGCCTCGCTCTCCGGCGCGCGGCCGAGGAAGACGCGATAGGCTTCGATCACATCGTCGCGGGTGACCGGCATCGCACTATGCTCTCCGGCGGCGTCTCAGCGGAACGGAATGGCGTACATCAGGCCGCCCTTGGTCCACAATCCGTTCAGCCCGCGCGGCAGCTGCAACGGGCTGGTGGCGCCGACATTGCGCTCAAAGATCTCGCCGTAATTGCCGACCGCCTTCAGCGCCGCCAGCGCCCAGCCATGCTCCAGGCCCAGCTTGCCGCCGAACTCGCCGGCGGTGCCCAGCAGGCGCTGCACGGTCGGGTTCGCGTCCTTGATCCGATCCGCGGCATTGGCCTGGGTCACGCCCAGCTCCTCCGCCTCGATCAGCGCCATGTGCAGCCATTCGACGATCCGGCTCCAGCCGGCATCGCCATTGCGGGTGAAGGGGCCGAGTGGTTCCTTGCTGATGGTCTCCGCCAGCACAAGGTAGCCGGCCGGGTTGCGCGCCGCGCTGAGCGCCCCGGCCAGCGCCGAGGCGTCTTGCGTCATCGCATCGCAACGGCCCGAGAAGAAGGCCTCGTACATGGTATCGACGCGTTCGAAGACCACGGCGGTGAACTTGATGCCGCGGGTGCGGAAGACATCGCTCAGGTTCAGCTCATGCGTCGTGCCCTGGGCGACGCAGATGGTCGCCCCGTCGAGCTCCTGTACCTTGGCCACGTTGAGGTCGCGCTTCACCAGGAAGCCCTGGCCATCATAGAAATTCACCGGCCCCTGCAGCAGGCCGATCGAGGTATCGCGCAGGAAGGTCTGGGTGCTGTTCCGGTAAAGCACGTCGATCTCGCCGGTCTGCAGCGCCGTGAAACGGGCCTGGGCGGTCAGCGGCACGAAGCGCACCTTGGCCGGGTCCCCCAGCACCGCCGCGGCCAGGGCGCGACAGTAATCGACATCGAGGCCCTTGTACTCGCCCCGGCTATCGGGGGCGGAAAAGCCGTTAAAGCCCTGGCTGACGCCGCAGTTCAAAGCACCCCGCTGCTTGACGCCGGCCAGCGTCTGCTGCGCCGCGGCCGGCAGGGCGACCAGCAGCGCGCAGGCGGCCGCCAGGATCCATCGGGTCATCATGCTCTCCCCTCTGCCGCCACTTCGGCCAGTGCCGCATCCACCGCATCGCCGAAGATCCCGACGATCCTGTCCACCTCGGCCGGCGTGACCGTGTAGGGCGGCGCCAGGATCACGTGATCGCCCAGCCGGCCATCGATCGTCCCGCCCATGGGATAACAGGCAAGGCCCCGATCATAGGCCGCGCGCTTCACGCGTTCATGCAGCTTCAGCGCGGGATCAAAGGGCCGCTTGCTGGCACGGTCGGTGACGAACTCCACCGCCCAGAACAGGCCGCGGCCGCGGATGTCGCCGATCTGGCGGTGATTGCCCAGGCGCTCGATCAGCCGCTGTTCCAGCCGCGCGCCCATGGCGCGGCAGTTCTCTACCAGCCCTTCCTCGGCCATCACCTCCTGCACCGCGATCGCGGCGGCGCAGGCCACCGGATGCGCCTGGTAGGTATGGCCGTGCATGAAAGCGCCGGAGCCGCGGGTGATCCCCTCGATCACCCGTCCAGCGACCAGGATGCCACCGATCGGCTGGTAGCCGCCGCCCAAGCCCTTGGCGACGATCTGGATATCTGGCGCGATGCTTTCCTGTTCCCAGGCGTGCAGCGTGCCGGTGCGGCCCATGCCGCTCATCACCTCATCCAGGATCAGCAGCGCGCCATGGCGGTCGCAGATCGCCCGCACGCCCTCAAAATAGCCGGGCAGGGCGGCGACGCAGCCGAGGGTCGCGCCGACCACCGGCTCGGCAATGAAACCGATGACGTTGGTCGGGCCGAGGCGCTGGAACTCGGCTTCCAACTCCGCCAGCAGCCGGACGACGTACTGCGCCTCGGTCTCCGCATCGCCGCGGTCGCGATAGGTATAGCAGGGCGAGACATGGTGGAAGGCCGGCGACAGCAGCGGTGCATAGGGCTTGCGCCGCATCGCATTGCCGCTGGCCGACAACGCACCCAGGGTATTGCCGTGATAGCTCTGCCGCCGGGCGATGAAATGCACCCGCTCGGGCTGGCCGATCTCCAGGAAATACTGGCGCGCCATCTTGATCGCCGCCTCGTTCCCTTCCGAACCGGAGGAACAAAAATAGGCATGGGTCAGCCCGCCCGGCGCGTGCCCGACCATCATCTCTGCCAGGCGTTCGGCACTGGCGCAGGAAAACAGGCCGGTATGGGCGTAATCCAGCGTATCGAGCTGCGCCTTGATGGCGGCGATCACCTTGGGATGGCGATGCCCGATGCAGGCAACGGCTGCACCGCCCGAGCCGTCGATGATCGCCCGCCCGTCGCGGTCATAGAGATAAAGGCCGTTGCTGCCGGCGGCCAGCGGTGGCGCGGCGAGCAGGTTGCGATGGACGAGGTTGCTCATGGCGTCTCCTGGGCCGAAGGATTGTTGCCCATCCAGCCCCTCGCGGGAACCCCGACGGCCTTCAGGGCGGCGTCAGGATCCCGATCGTTGCGCCGGACATGCAGCAGGCGATGCTGGCGGCGAGCAGGCTGCGGAGGCCGAGACCGATGATCTCCGCCCGCCGCGTCGGGACCATCCCGCTCAAGCCAGTGACCAAGATGCCGAGGGAGGCGAAATTGGTGAAGCCGCACAAGGCAAAGGTCAGGATCAGCCGGCTGCGCGGCGACAGTCCGGCGCCGCCGCCGCTGGCAAGATCGAGGTAGCTGACGAACTCATTGATCGCCACTTTGATGCCAAGGCTCCGCCCGACGGTGGCGCATTCCGCCGCCGGCACGCCCATCGCCCAGGCCAGCGGCCAGAAGACCCAGCCCAGCAGCCCCTGCAGGGTCTGGCCGGTCAGCGGTTCGAGCACGATATTGGCCAGTTCGACCAGCGCCACGAAGACGATCAGCGCGGCCATGATGCCGAGCAGCAATTGCAGCCCTTCGGAGGTGCCGCGGAGCAGCGCATCGATGCTGCTGTCGTAAAGCCGGGGCGGCGGGCCTTCGGCGCCCTGCGCATCGCTTGCCTTGGTGGTCTCCGGCAGCATGAGCAACGCGGCGAGAATCCCGGCCGGCGCCGCGACCAAGCTGGCGGTCAGCAGCCGTCCGGCGGCGTCGGGCACCACTGGGGCAATCATCGTCGCATAGACCACCAGCATGTTGCCGCTGATGGTCGACAGCCCCGCCACCATGCAGACAAAAAGCTCGCTACGGGTCAGCGTAGGCAGCCAGGGCTTGATCAGCAGCGGCGCCTCCACCATGCCGACGAAGGCGGTGGCAGCGACCGAGACATTGCAGGCGCCGGACAGGCCGAACAGCCGCCCGAGCGCGGCCGCCAGCCCCCGCACCACCAGCGGCAGGATCCGCCAGTGATAGAGCAGCGCCGACAGGGCGCCGACCACCAGCACCAGCGGCAGGGCTTGGAAGAATAGAATGAAACCATTGCCTGGCTGGACTTCGGCGAAGGGCGCCGGGCCGCCGCCAAGATAGCCGAAGACCAGGCTGGTCCCGGCCTTGGTCGCCCGCGCCAGCGCATCCACGCCCTCGCCAATCGCGCTCACGAAGGCGCGCGCGGGCGGCAGATGCAGCAGCGCCGCAGCGATGCCAAGCTGCCCGAGCAGCCCGGCGATCACCACCCGCGGCCGCACCCCGCGCCGGCAGCCGCCGCACACCCAGGCAAACAGACAGAGCAGCAGCAGACCGCCAACCGAACGCCATTGCAGCTCGCTCATTCGCCCTCCTTCGTCGTGGCCGGTTCCACCGCTTCGATGCGGCTGCCTGCGGCGACGATGCGCTGCGCGGTAATGTCGATCTGCTGCACATCCGCCTGCATGTCGGCGAAATGCCGCCGCAAGCTGGCGACCCGCGTATCCAGCCGCTGCGTCTCCGCAGTCAGCGCGGCGACCTCCCGCCGCAGGCCCTGCGCCTCGGATTTCAGGCGCACATCGCGCATCAGGGCGCGCATGGCCCCCAACACCGCCCAGAGCGTGCCGGGCGAGACCAGATAGACCCCGCGCCGCGCCGCTTCCGCCACCAGCCCCGCATGCAGCGCGTGCAGATCGGCATAGAGCGCTTCAGAGGGCAGGAAGATCAGCGCGCCCTCCGCCGTCTCCCCCGGGCGGATATATTTGCGGGCGACGTCATCGACATGCCGGCGGATATCGATCGCCAGCCGGCGTTCGGCCGCAGCCCGCGCCGGCTCGTCCGTGGCGCGCCGCAGCGCCTGCCAGGCCTCCAGCGGGAACTTGCTGTCGACGGCGATCGGCCCGGGCGGGAAGGGCAGGCGGATCAGCGCGTCGCAGCGCAGCCCGTCGGACAGGGTGTATTGCCAGGACCAGCTATCGGCCGGCAGGCGGTCGGCCAGCATGTCCCGCAGCTGCACCTCGCCGAAGGCGCCGCGCGCCTGCTTGTTGCCGAGGATCTGCGCGAGCGTCGTCACCTGCCCGCCCAGCGCCTCGATATTCGCCCGCGCGGCGTCGATGACGGCCAGCCGTTCATGGATGCGCCGGGCACTGTCCTGGGTGCGGTCGGCACTGTCGGCGAGGTTATTGGTCAGGCGGTCATGCTGCGTCGCCACCTGCTCGGCCAGCGCCTCCATCCGCTGCGCCAGCAGCAGCAGGGCAGCATCCTCGCGCGGGCGTAGCGCCGGCAACAAGGCAGCGACCAGCAGGCCGCCGGCCAGCAGGGCCAGCGCAGGCACCAGCAGCGGCAATAGGGGGGGCAACCACTCCGGCAAGGGCGGGCTCCGAGTCGCGGGGCGCTACTCTCGCACCAAGCCGCCGCTGGCGGCCAGCAGCGCTTAGTGGCGGAAGTGCCGCATGCCTGTGAAGACCATGGCGAGCCCGGCGTTATCGGCGGCGGCGATCACCTCGGCATCGCGGATCGACCCGCCGGGCTGGATCACCGCCGTCACCCCCGCCGCGGCCGCCGTCTCCAGCCCATCGGCGAAGGGGAAGAAGGCGTCGGAGGCAACGACGCTGCCACGCGCCAGCGGCTCGGCCAGCCCCGCCGCCTTGGCCGCGGCTTCCGACTTCCAGGCGGCGATGCGGCTGCTCTCCACCCGGTTCATCTGCCCCGCGCCGATGCCAACGGTGGCCAGCGCCTTGGCATAGACGATGGCGTTCGATTTCACGTGCTTGCAGACCCGGAAGGCAAACAGCAGGTCGGCGAGCTCGGTCGCGCTGGGCGCGCGCTGGGTTACTACCTTCAGATCGGCCGGCGTCACCCGCCCGGCATCGCGGGACTGCGCCAGGAAGCCGCCGGCGACGCTCTTGAAGGTCCGCCCGGGCGCGGCGGGGTCGGGCACGCCGCCGGTCAACAGCAGCCGCAGGTTCTTCTTCCGCGCGAAGACTTCTCGCGCGCCGGCATCGGCATCGGGGGCCACCACCACCTCGGTGAAGATGGCCGCAATGCGCTCCGCCGCCGCTGCATCCAACGGGCGGTTGGCGGCGACGATGCCACCGAAGGCCGAGACCGGGTCACAGCGCAGCGCCCGGTCCCAGGCAGCGGCCAGATCATCATCCACCGCCACGCCGCAGGGATTGGCGTGCTTGACGATGACAATCGCCGGGCGGTCGAACTCCGCCACGCATTCGAAGGCGGCGTCGGTATCATTGAGGTTGTTGTAGGACAGCTCCTTGCCCTGCACCTGCTGCGCCGTGGCGATACCGGGGCGGGCGCTGCCATCCAGGTAGAAAGCGGCGGCCTGATGCGGGTTCTCGCCGTAGCGCAGCGTCTGGCGCAGCTGGCCCGCGAAGGCGAGCCGGGGCGGGAAGGCTTCCCCCTGCTGGCCCGCGAACCAGGTCCCGATGGCCGCGTCATAGGCCGCCGTCCGGGCATAGGCGGCCGCGGCCAGCCGCCGGCGGGTGCCCAAGCCTGTGCCGCCCTTGGCAGCGATTTCCAGCTGCACCTCTGCGAACTGGCCGGGTTCGGTCAGCACCACGACATGGGCGTGGTTCTTGGCCGCGCTACGGATCATCGCGGGGCCGCCGATATCGATGTTCTCGATGCAATCCTCAAAGCCCGCGCCGGCGGCGACCGTCGCCTCAAAGGGGTAGAGGTTCACCGCGATCAGGTCGATCGGGGCGATGGCATGCGCGGCCATCTCCGCCCGGTGCGCCGGCAGGTCGCGCCGGCCGAGCAGGCCGCCATGCACCTGCGGCACCAGCGTCTTGACCCGGCCATCGAGGATTTCCGGAAAGCCGGTATGGTCTGAGACATCCTTCACCGGCACGCCCGCATCCCTGAGGGTCCGCGCAGTGCCGCCGGTGGAGAGGATCTCCGCCCCCTGCCCCGCGAGGAAACGCGCGAACTCCACCAGGCCGGTCTTGTCAGAGACCGAGAGCAGGGCACGACGGACGGGGACGAGATCGCTCATGCGGCGCGGCATAGACCCGCGCCCCGTCCACGGGCAACTGCGGCGCTAAAGCATGCTGCGTTCACATGCGTTCACGCAGCCCGCTCTAGCCTTTGTTGGATCGCGCGATCATTTGTTGGATCGCGCGATTCAGCGCCTTCGCCGATTCCGCCTCAACGCATCGCGCTCTAAAGCGCGCGGTGCGCGATGTCGCGCCGGCAGAAGCCCTCCGGCCAGTCGATGACATCGACCGCGCGATAGGCGGCATCCCGGGCGGCGTGGAGATCCGTGCCGATGGCGCCGATGCCCAGCACCCGCCCGCCATTGGCCAGGACCTCGCCCCCTGGCCCCGGGGCCGTGCCGGCATGGAAAACCTGCACCCCTGGCACGGCAGCGGCGCGGTCCAGACCGCGGATCGGGCTGCCCTTGCGGACGGCGCCGGGATAGCCCCGCGCGGCCATGACGATGACGAGGCTCGGCCGCGCGTCCCAGCGCAGCGTCGCCTCCGCCAGCCGGCCGTCGCAGGCGGCGATCAGCGCCGCCAGCAGGTCCGATTGCAGCCGCAGCATCAGCGCCTGGCATTCGGGGTCACCGAAGCGCACGTTGTATTCGATCAGCTTCGGGCCTGCGGCGGTCAGCATCAGGCCGGCGAAGAGCACGCCGCGAAAGGGCGTACCGCGGCGCGCCATCTCGGCCAGCGTCGGGCGGATGATGCGGGCCATGACCTCGGCTTCCAGCGCCGGGGTGAAGACCGGGGGGGGCGAATAGGCGCCCATGCCGCCGGTATTCGGCCCGGTATCGCCATCGCCCACCCGCTTGTGGTCCTGCGCCGCACCGATCGGCAGGGCAGTCTCACCATCGCACAGGGCAAAGAAGGACACCTCCTGGCCGATCAGGCATTCCTCGATCAGCACCGTGGCGCCGGCTTCGCCATGCACGCGGCTTTCCATGATATCGGCGATGGCGGCCTCCGCCTCCGCCAGGCTCGCGGCCACGACCACGCCCTTGCCGGCGGCCAGCCCATCGGCCTTGACCACGATGGGCGCGCCGGTTTCGCGCAGATAAGCGCGGGCCGCGGCGGGGTCGGTGAAGCGGCGCCAGGCGGCGCCGGGCACGCCGGCGGCGGTGGCGACCTCTCGCGTGAAGCCCTTGCTGGCTTCCAGCCGGGCAGCCGCCGCGCTCGGGCCGAAGCAGCGCAGCCCGGCGGCGGCGCAGGCATCGGCCAGCCCCAGCACCAGCGGGGCTTCCGGGCCGGCAATCACCAGATCCACCGCCTCGGCCCGGGCGAAAGCGATCAAAGCGGGGATATCCTCGGCCCCGATCGGCACACAGTCAGCCAGGGCGGCGATACCGGCATTGCCCGGCGCGCAAAACAGTTTGGTCAGCAGCGGCGAGCGGGCCAGCACCCAGCACAGCGCATGTTCCCGCCCGCCGCCGCCGACCACCAGAACCTTCATGCCGCGATCTCCACTCGGGCGGCGACCTAGCATAGACTGGGGCGATGGACACGATTCCCGAACGCGCAGCGCCGAACGTCCCGGAATATGCGGTCGGCGAACTCGCGGGCGCCATCCGCCGCACGCTGGAGGAAAGCTTCGGTCGCGTCCGCGTGCGCGGCGAGATCACCGAACTGAAGCGCTACCCCTCCGGCCATATCTACCTCTCGCTGAAGGATACGAGCGCGAAGCTGGAAGCGGTGGTTTGGAAGACGGCAGTGCCGCGCCTCGCCCTCAAGCCCGAAAACGGGATCGAGGTGATCGCCACTGGGCGGATCAGCACCTATGCCGACCGGTCGAAATACCAGCTCGTTATCGACCGCCTGGAATATGCCGGCGAGGGCGCGCTGCTGGCGCGGATTGAGGCACTGCGCGCGAAGCTGTTGGCCGAAGGCCTGTTCGCGCCCGAACGCAAGCGGGCACTGCCGCTGCTGCCTGCCGTGATCGGCGTGGTCACCAGCGAACGCGGCGCGGTGATCCAGGATATCCGCACCACGCTGGCCCGCCGCTTCCCGCGCGCGCTGCTGCTCTGGCCGGTCGCCGTGCAGGGCCAGGGCGCGGCCGAACAGATTGCCGCGGCCATCGAAGGCTTCGGCAAGCTGCCGCTGACCGGGCCGCTGCGCCGGCCGGATGTGCTGATTGTCGCCCGCGGTGGCGGCAGCCTTGAAGACCTGATGGCGTTCAACGAGGAGATCGTGGTGCGCGCCGCCGCCGCCTGCCCGATCCCGCTGATCAGCGCCGTCGGTCACGAGACCGACACCACACTCATCGATTTCGCCGCCGATCGCCGCGCGCCCACACCAACCGCCGCGGCGGAGATGGCGATCCCGGCGCGGGCCGATCTGCTGGACCAGCTGGCGCAGCTCGGTACCCGGTTGCGCCAGGGCGGTCGCGCCCGCACCGAACTCGCCCGGCGGCGCCTGCTGGAAGCCGAACGCGGGCTGCCGGACCTGCCGGCGCTGCTCGGCCGGCTGCGCCAGCGGCTGGAGGATCGGGGCGAGCGGCTGGCCACGGCGCTGCCTGGCTTCGTGCTGCGCAAGCGTGGGGAGCTGGCGCGCATCGCGCCGCGCCTGCCGCACCCGCGAGAGGGGATCGCGGCGCGCCGCGCGAGGCTCGCCACGCTGGTCGCCGCCGGCCAGGCGGCGATCCGCCGCCAGCTCGATCGCCGCCGCGCCGCCCCCGCCTTGGCGCGGCTCTCCCCCGCCCCCGTCGCGGCGCGACTGCGCGAGGAGCACCTCGCCCTCGCAGGCCTCGCCGCGCGACTGGAGGCGGTGTCCTACCAGGCCGTGCTGGCCCGTGGCTTCGCCCTGGTGCAGGACGCCGATGGCGCACCGCTACCCCGCGCGGCCGATATCGCCCCCGGTGCGCGCCTGCACCTGACCTTTGCCGATGGCCGGATCGGCGCCACTGCGGACGGCGGTCGCGCCGGCCCGGCGCGCCGCCGCCCTGACCCAGACGACCAAGGAGCCTTGCTGTGAGCCTCTCCCTTCCCCGCCGTGCGGCGCTCGGACTGCCCTTCATCCTGCTCGGCCGCCGGGCAGCGGCGCAGGGTGCCTATAGCCAGGGGGCGCTGGTGATCGGCCGGGTCGCACCGGGCTCACGCCTCGCGCTGGATGGCAAGCCACTGCGGGTCGGGCCCGGCGGTGAATACGTCTTTGGCCTGGACCGCGACCACGGCCCTTCCGCAACGCTGACGGTGACGCCCCCCGGCGGCCGCGCGGCGTCGCAGCAGCAACATTTCGAAGTGCTGAAGCGGCAATGGAAGGTGCAGCGGATCGGCGGCCTGCCGCCGGGACAGGTCACGCCCGATGCGGCGGCACTGGAACGTATCCAACGGGAGCGGGCCAAGCTCGCGGCAGTGCGCGCCATCGACAGCCCGTTGCTTGGCTTCGCCCAGGGCTTCGTGCTGCCGACGCAGGGCCGGGTCAGTGGCGTCTTCGGCAGCCAGCGCATCCTGAACGGGGAACCGCGCATGCCGCATTACGGCTTCGACCTGGCCGTGCCCGTCGGCACGCCACTGGGCTCGATCGGTGCCGGCCGGGTGACGCTGGCCGAGCATTTCTTCTTCTTCGGCAAGCTGGTGGTGGTCGATCACGGGCATGGCGTGAACTCGCTCTATGCCCATTGCAATGAGTTGCAATGCCGCGAGGGGCAGATGGTGCAGGCGGGGGAGCAGGTCGCGCTGTCCGGCGCGACCGGCCGGGTGACCGGCCCGCACCTGCATTTCGGCCTGTCCTGGTTCACCACCTGGGTGGACCCGCAGGCGGCGCTGCCGCCGGTGGGCTGACTGCGCTACAGCGCCGCCGCCAGGGTGAAGCGCACCGCCAGCGGCTCCAACGGGTGGAACACCCGGTCGGCGACGCCGCCCGCGGGCTCCCAGGGCAGGCGCGAGGTATAATAGTACTCGATCTGGTTGGCCCGGCTGTTGAACAGGTTGAAGACGTCGAGTTGCGCCCGCATCCCGTTCTCGAAGCGATAGCCGAGCCGGGCATTGACCGTGGTGGTCGCCTGCGACGCCGGCGTGCCGCTTTCCGTCAGAGGGCGCGGCCCGAATACGCGGAGGCGGGAGACGGCGTACCAGCCGGTGCCGCGATCCCAGACGACGCCGCCGGCCAGCACCAGGTTCGGCGCGCCGGGGATGAAGTTGCCGGCGGGGTCGGATTGGATATAGCGCGCGCGGGTCGCCGCGACGTCGAGATCGAGCGACAGCCCCGGCTTGACCAGCCAGCGATTCACCCATTCGACGCCGATCCGCCGGCTCGATCGCGTCGCCTCGGTCGTGCCGCTATCCCCCTGGAAGATCAGTTCGGAGCCGAGGTCGAGGACAAAGACCGCCAACCGGCTCTCCAGCCCGTCCACCGCGCGGGTGAGGGCGCCGATCTCGGCGCCCTTCGAGCGAACGATAAGCGGCACGCGGCTAAGCGGCGTGAGCGGGTCGGTCGGGGCGGAGCGGATCACCGCGCCGCGTAGGTCATTGCTGTGAAAGCCGGTGCCGGCATTGAGGAAAAACTGGGTCGCCGCCCAAGGCCCGAGGACGAGGCCGCCCTTGGGGCTGGTGATCCAGCCATTGGCGACGCCGGAATTCACCCCGCCGAGGCTCTGCACGCGCCCACCCAGCCAATCCTCGCGCAGGCCCAGCGTCAGGCGTGTTGTCTCGTTCGGGCGCAGCGTGGTGTCGGTGAAACTCCCCAGGCTGGCCTGCCCGACCTGGTCCTGCAGCACGGTGGCACGGCCCTGCCGGGCGACGGTGTTGAACAGGCCAAGCCGAATATCGTCATAGCGGCTCTGCAGGCCGAAGCGTGTCTCCGCGGGCCGGCCGAAAGCGGTCCAGGGCAGGCTGTGGATCGCCTCCCCGCCCAGAATCCAGCGGCGATCGGCCTGATGGAACTGATCGCCATTGACGGGGTCGTTCAGAAAGTAAGTGAAGTTGTTCCAGAGATCGAGCGTATTGAGGATGGCCCAGGCATTGACCCGCGTCACCCCCCAATCGCTGGTCGTGGCATAGCGACCGGAGAGGCTGGCGCGCTGTGAGCGACCGGCATCAGTCGGATCGATCGCGCCGAAGCGGTCGACCACGCCTTCGGCCAAAGCGCGCGCGGGGATCTGGTCGGTGGCGTGCCAGATGCCGCTATAGCCCATCGCCGTCAGGCTGAAGCCATCCCCCGGCGTGCCCTGGCTGAAGCGCAGCACGCCGTTGAACTTGCGGAGGTTGTCGCCAACCACCCAGGGCCCCTGGGAGGCCACCGCCTCCCCGGCCGCCAGCAGCGTGCCATTGCCGAGCGGGCGAGAGGCCGCCGCGAAGCCGCGGGCATAGCCGAACATCCCCCCGGTCACCGTGGCGAAGGGCGCGGCGAAGGCATCGACGATCGCCAGGCGCAGCGCGCCGGCATTGGCGAAGTCATGATCATCGGCGAAGTAGGGACCCTTGCGGACATTCATCCCGGCCACGAGTTCTGGGATGACGAAGCCGATATCGGCATAGCCCTGGCCATGCGCATGGGTGCGCATATTCACCGGCATGCCATCCACCTGGATCGCCAGGTCGGTGCCGTGGTCGAGGTTGAAGCCGCGCAGGAAATACTGGTTCGCCTTGCCCTCGCCGCTGTGCTGGGTGGCAACCAGGCCGGGCGCGGCCTCCAGCAGGTCGCCGTTGCGCTGCAGTGGCCGGGTCGCCAACTGATCGGCGCCGATATCGAGTGCGCTGGCGGATTGGTCGACCTGCGGCGGGGCGCTGACGACAATCGGCGGCAATTCCGCTTCCGTGTCCGGCCCCGCCGCCAGGGCGGGACCGGCAAGGACCAAGCAAGACAGCAGCGCGGCGCGCGGCCTGCGCGATGCGCCGGCCGGGCGCCGCATGCGTCAGCCGATCAGCGCATCGGCATGGCGTAGATCAAACCACCCTGGGTCCACAGCTTGTTCGGCCCGCGCGGCAGGTCGACCTGGGTGCTGGGACCGAAATGGCGGTCGTAGATCTCGCCGTAATTGCCCATCGCCTTGACCACATTGGTCATCCAGTTGCGGTCGAGCTTGATCGCCTCGCCCAGTTCCGGCGTGACGCCCAGCAGGCGACGGGTGTTCGGGTTCACCGCGGTGCGTTTCTGGTCCTCGACATTGGCCTGGGTCAGGCCCTGTTCCTCGGCCTCGATCAGCCCGGTGACGTACCAGCGGACCACATCGAACCATTGCTGGTCGTCGCGGCGGATATAGGGGCCGTAGGGCTCCTTGCTGAAGCGCTCCGGCAGGACCACCCAGTCCTTCGGGCTCTGCATCGTCGCCCGCACGCCGGCCAACTGCGACGCATCGGTGCCGAAGCTGTCGCAGCGCCCGGCCTGCAGCGCCGCCTGGGCCTGGTCCGTGCGCTCAAACACCACGGGCTTGAAGGGGACGTTGATGCTGCGGAAGTAGTCCGCCGTCACCTGCTCATTGGTCGTGCCCTGAATCAGGCAGATGGTGGCGTCGCGCAGCTCGGCCACCTTGTCCACCATGCCCTTTTTCACGATGAAGCCATGCCCGTCATAGAAATAGGTGGTGGCGAAACGCAGGCCGAGCGAGACATCGCGCATCATAGTCTGGGTTGAGGTACGGAACAGCACATCGATCTCACCCGCGCCGAGCGCGGTGAAGCGCACCGAGGCCGAGAGCGGGAAGAACCGCACCTTCTCCTTGTCATTGAAGATCGCGACCGCCAGGCCGCGGCAGAGATCGACATCCATCCCCTGCCAGACGCCCTTGCTGTCCGGCAGGCCGAAGCCGGCGACGCCGGGGCCGATGCCGCAATGCAGGACACCGCGCGCCTTGATCGCTTCCAACGTCTGCTGCGCCTTGGCAGCGCCGCCGAACAGGCAGCCGGCGGCCAATACGGCCGCCACAATGATACCCCGTCCCAGCATGTTCTCGGCCCTTTCCAGATTATGGCCGATGCTCCCCAGGCAGGTGGGGCGCTGTCAACACGCGGAAGGCCGAAATCAGCCTCCGCCAGCGGCTTCTGCCCGTGTTGTAGGCAATATCCGCCCATCCTCCATGGCGATAATGCGGTCGGCGATGTCGAGAATGCGGGGATCATGCGTCACCATCAGGATCGGCACACCCTGGCTGCGGGCGAGGTCGCGCAGCAGCCGCGTCACCTCGCCACCGGATTGCCGGTCGAGCGCGGCGGTCGGCTCATCGGCCAGCACCAGGCCGGGGTCGCCGACCAGGGCGCGGGCGACCGCGACGCGCTGCCGCTGCCCGCCCGAAAGCTCGGAAGGTCGCGAGGGGCCACGATCCCCGAGACCAACGGCGCCGAGCATGGCGGTGGCGCGCGACAGGCGCTCAGCCTCCCGCAGCCCGGGCTGCAACTCCAGCGCCATCGCCACATTCTGCTGCGCGGTCAGGAAACCCAGCAGGTTGTGCTGCTGGAAGATGAAGCCGATCCGCCGGCGCAGCGCGACCCGGGCTGCCTCCGGGGCGCCCATCAGTTCCTGCCCCAGCACCCGGCAACTGCCCTCCTGCATCGCCCGCAGCGCGCCGATCAGCGTCAGCAGCGTGGTCTTGCCGCTGCCCGAAGGGCCGGTCAGCAGCACGATCTCACCGGGTTCAACGGAAAGCTCGATGTCGCGCAGTACGGTCTTGCGCAGCGCGCCCTCGCCATAGGCGTAGCCGAGGCCGCGGATCTCCAGCGGCCGGTCGAGCGGCATCAGAACATATCCGCCGGATTGGCATCAGCCAGCTTGCGCATGGCCAGCAGCCCGGCGACGCCGCACATCGAGAAGATCAACAGGAAGACGCCGCCCGCCCGTCCCGCATCCATCATCAGCGGCAGGAAGGTGCCCTTGCCCACCACGTCGTACAGGAGCGTCGAGAGCAGCAGGCCGGGCACGAAGCCGAGCACGGCCAGGATCAACGCCGCCGACAGCACAACCCGACGCAGATAGCCATTGCCGAAGCCGATCGCCTTGAGTGTCGCGTATTCCTTCAGATGCGTGGCAATGTCGCTGAACAGGATCTGGTAGACGATCACCATGCCGACGACGAGGCCCATCAGGCTGCCGAAGGCGAAGATGAAGCCGATCGGCGTCGCCTCCTCCCAGTAGCGACGTTCATGGGCGACCAGTTCGGGGCCGGCCAACACGCGCACATCCGACGGCAACAGCGCTGTGAGGCGGGCAATCGCCGCGCTGCGGTCGGTGCCCGGGCGCAGCTTGATCGCCACCAGATCGACCGTCTCGCGCCGGCGCTCCTTGGCGATGCGGCGGAAATTCAGCTCCGACATCACCAGATTGCCGTCGGCGCCGAAGGAGGGGCCGATCTCGATCAGCCCGACCACCTGCATGCGGCTGCTGCCGACCTGCACATCGAAAGGCCCGCGCTCCGCCAGCAGCTTCGCGGCATCGCCGAACTCGGGGCGCGAGCGGCGGTCGAAGGCCACGGTATCGGGTCGCTTCAGCGCCTCCACGAGCGGTGCGAGGCCGGGAAAATCCATCACCCCCACCTCGGTGTCGAACCCGACCAGCTGGATCGCCCGGCGCCGGCCGGTCTCCGGGTTCCGCCAGGTCGATTGCGCGAGGTAGATCGGCACCGCCGCCTGCACCTCCGGCAGGGCAAGCGCCTGGCTGACGCGGCTGCGCGGCATGGTCTCCGGCTTGAAGCTGACCAAGGTCATCGGATGGATCAGGAAAATATCGGCCTGCATCGAGCCGAGCAGCTTGGTCGCGCTGTCGAACAGGGCTGAGCGGAAGCCAAGCTGCATGAAGACCAGCACGCAGGCGAACAGCACGCCAGCGATCGCCGAGAGCAACCGCGCCCGGTCGGCGCGCAATTGCCGCCAGGCGAGCCGCATGGGCAGGCGCAGCGGATCAAGCCCGCCGCCACCCCGCGGCGCGGCAGGCGGCGCCGAGCTGCGCCCCACCACCTGCTCCGGCACGGCACCGATGACGTTCATGGCCGGATCGCCACCTGCACCTGCATGTTGCTGCGGCGCTCCAGCGCGGCTTGGCCGGCCTCATCGAGGCTCAGCCGGACTTCGACGGTCCGGGCATCGACGGCGGCGACCGGATCGGTGCCAGCCTGGGTCGTGCGACGGACCTGCCAGCCGATCTCGCGGACCGTCGCGGCAAAGCGCTGCGCCTCGCCGGGGACCAGCACCTCGGCCGGGGCGCCGACGCGCAGCCGCGCCAGATCCGTCTCATAGACATCCGCCACGACATCGAGCCGCGACAGGTCGGCAAGGTCGAGCAGCCCATCGGCGCCCACCTGATCGCCTGGTCGCGCGTAGATCTTGAGGATGGTTCCGGCGATCGGCGCGGTGACCCGGGCGAGCGCGGCATCGGCCCGGGCTTTGCGCACCTGCGCCTCAGCGGCGGCGAGATCGGCTTCGGCCACCGCAAGATCCTCCGGCCGCGGGGTCAGCAGGCGCTTGAGCCCGGCCTCCGCCTCGATGCGCGCGGCGGTCGTTGCGCTGGCCAGGAAGCGCAGCTTCTCGGCATTGGCGATATTGCCGGCGCCCGACGACAGCAGGCTCTCGGCCCGGACCGCCTCGCGCATCGCGCTCACCTCATTGGCCTTCAGCGCATCGATCCTGGCGCGCTGGGCCGCGATCTCCTCCACGCGGCCGGCGGCGCGGATGCGCGCCAGCGCGGTGCGGGCCTGGGCGACCGCGCTCTCGGCCTGGGCCACCGCGGCATCTTTCTGGGCCGCATCGGCAAAGACGGCGAGCAACTGGCCGACCACCACGGGCTCGCCCTCGGTGACCAGCACCTGATCGACGCGCGTGACCGAAAGCCCGCCCGGCTGATTCAGCTTGCGAATACGTGAGGCCGGCTCGATGCGCCCCAGGGCGCCGACGCCCACCGGCCCGGACGGCGACACGGCGACGGGCGGGGTGCGGTCGGCCGCGCCGCGCCGCACGAACACCGCCCCGCCAGCCACGAGGGCGGCCAACGCCCCGAGGGTCAGCCACCAGCGCGTGCGGCTCATCGCGGTGTCTCTGGGGCGAGCAGACGACCAAGGACGACATGCATCGCCTCCCGCTCCGTGGGGGTCGGCGTGTAGAGGTCGAAAATACGGGCCATGAACAAGCCATCCACCGCCGCCATGATGGCCTGCCCATGCCCGGGCGGCAGGCCATCGGCGGCGATCGCCGCGCGGAATTCGCCAATCACCGCCCGTGCGGGATCAAGCAGCGCCGGGTCGTGGTGATGCGCGGCCAGGAAGACGGCAGCGGCCCGGTCGCTGCGCTCATTGATCGCCTCCGGCGCCTGCCCGAAGCCCCAGGCGAGCACGGCGCGGGTCGCCCGGCCGGGCCCGGCCGGCTGCTCGGCGACGGTCGCGGCGAAATCCTGGCGCAGCCATTCCGCCATCCGGCCGAGCAGGGCAGTGAGCAGCGCCTCCTTCGAGGCGAAATGATACAGCAACCCACCCTTGGAGACCCCGGCCTCCCGCGCCGCCGCCTCCAGCGTCAATTGCGCGACGCCACGGCCACGCACAATCGCCTCAGCGGCGTCGAGGATGCGGGTCCGGGCGTCGGGGCCGGCCACCGGGCTGCGGGCAAGGAACATTCAGCTTAAATGTACCGTCCAGACGGTATGTCAACCGTCCAGACGGTTGAGCCAGGACAGGGACCGAATTCCGGATACCGCGCTCCTTCGGGTCCGACAGCCACGCGGTGGCGACTGCGGCCCTGTCTGGTTCAAGCCGTCGCCAGCTTGCCCAGGGCCGCGGCGAGGGCCGGGGCCAGGATCGGGGCCAGCAGCCGCTCCAGGGCCGCCTCGTCGGCCCAGGCAATGCCCACCGTCACCACCGTCACCCGCTCACGGAAGGGGGCGGGGATGCGAACGAAATCCTTCAGTGTCGTCACCGGCCGTGCGCGCAGCCGCGCGGCTTCGGCCAATACCTGTTCCAGGTCGCCGGCGTCGAAGGGGTAGTGGTCGTTGAAGGCCATCCGGCCGGCCAATAGCGCCCCGGATTGCTGCAGGGTGGCGAAGAATTTCTGCGGATTGGCGATCCCGCAAAAGGCGTAGACTGGCTGCCCCGCCAAAGCGGCCGCCTCCGGCCCAGGGCGCAATTCAGCGCGCAGCACCGGCAGTTCGGGCGGCAGTTGCGCCAGGGCGCCGGCTTCATCAGGGCCAATCAGCACCGCGGCATGGGACCGTGCCGCAGCCTCCCCGACCGGTTCGCGGAGCGGTCCGGCGGGGATGATGCGGCCATTGCCGAAGCCATAGCTGCCATCGATGATCAGCAGCGAGAGGTCCTTCAGCAAGGTCGGGTTCTGCAGCCCGTCATCCATGACGATGCAGCCCGCCCCGCCGGCGATCGCCGCCTGCGCCCCACGGCCGCGATCGGCGGCAATCCACGCCGGCCGTGTCGCCGCCAGCAACAGGGCCTCGTCGCCCACCTGCGTGCTGTCGTGGCGCGCCGGATCGACCCGCAACGGGCCGCTCAGCTTGCCGCCATAGCCGCGCAGCAGGAAATGCGCCTCGATCCCCCGGGCCGCGACGCGCTGACCGAGATCGAGCGCAACCGTGGTCTTGCCCGCCCCGCCCGCCGTGGCGTTGCCGCAGCAGATCACCGGCACCGGCGCCTGCCAGCCGGGCCGACGCAGGCGCCGCGCGGTCGCCCTGCCATAGAGCGCGGCCGCGGGGGCAAGCAGGGAAGGCCATAAGCCACGGCCATCCGCAGTCCAGAAATCAGGGGCTCGCATCGGCCTCGACCAATCCTCGCATTACCAGAGCCGGCCAGGATGCGGACAGGGCGGGCCGCGCATGCGCCACGCCCGCTTCAGCCTCCTGGCGCCGTTCCCGGATCGCCGGGCGGCGATCCGTCAGCCTGCCCCGGCAGCAGGTCCAGCAGCCATTGCGCGATGCATTCCGGCAACCCCGCCTCGGCCGCCAAGGCGGCAGAGGCAGCGGCGGCCATGACACGTCCGCGTGAGGGATTGGTTAGCACATGGCCGGCCGCTTCCGCCAGCGTTGGGGCATCGCGCACCACCTCGGCCCCGCCGGCGGCCAGCAGCGCCGCGACCACGGGTTGGAAATTGAAGTGGTGTGGACCGATCAGGATGGGGCAGCCGAGCCGCGCCGCCTCGCGCGGGTTCTGCCCGCCGAGGGGCACCAGCGCGCCGCCGATCAGCGCAACGCCGGCCAGGCGGTAGAATAAGCCGAGTTCACCAAGCGTATCCGCCACATAGACCGCACTCGCGGGCGATGGCAGCGCGCCAGCGGACCGGCACGGCGGCGGCGGCGAGAGGAGTGCGGCGATCGCCGCGCCGCGTTCCGGATGGCGTGGCACCAGGATGGTCAGCAGATCGGGCAAACGCTCTTGCAGCCGCGCCGCGGCGGCCAGCACGATGGGCTCTTCACCTGGCCGGGTCGAGGCGGCGAGGAAGACCGGCCGGGCGCCGATGGCCGCACGCAGCGCCGCGAGGGCCGCCGGGTCGGCTGGCAGGGGCAGCGCCGCGTCCTTCAGATTGCCGGGCGTGCGGACATCGGCGAAGCCCCAGGCGCGGAGCCGCGCGGCGTCTTCGGCGGTCTGCGCCGTGGCGAAGCGGAAACTGCCGGCAAGCTCCCGCCCGAAACTAGCCGCCCAGCGCTGCCAGCGCGCTGCCGAGCGCGGGGTGAAGCGGGCATTGATCAGGGCAAGCGGAATCGCGCGGCCCCGGCAGGCGGCAATCAGATTCGGCCACAGCTCGCTCTCGACCAGCACCACCGCATCAGGTCGCCAGCCATCCAGGAAGCGCCCCACCCAGCCAGGCACATCGAGCGGG
>Ga0114959_10001026_pt1 | contig 25550 bp, 15 predicted proteins | sample C_130625_EF_Meta_FD_87317 | JGI IMG/M metagenome (GOLD analysis project Ga0114959, IMG submission 87317) | Freshwater microbial communities from Lake Croche, Canada to study carbon cycling - C_130625_EF_MetaG | ecosystem: Environmental > Aquatic > Freshwater > Lake | place: Lake Croche, Canada... | reverse complement strand
CATTTGTTCCATTAGTTCCGTTTGTTCCGTTTGTTCCATCCTGACCAGTAGCACCTGTTGCTCCAGTATCACCTTTCACACCATTAGTACCATTAGTACCGTTTGTTCCATTAGTACCATCTTGACCAGTTGCACCAGTTGCTCCATCAGCACCGTTAGTTCCATTTAATCCTGCTGCACCAGTTGCTCCAGTATCACCTTTCGCGCCAGTTGCTCCGTTTGTTCCATTTATTCCAGAAGCACCAGTATCGCCTTTTATACCTTGAATACCCTGAGCGCCTGTTGCACCAGTGTCTCCTTTAGCACCAGCTGCACCATCAACTCCATTAGTTCCATTTATTCCAGCAGCACCAGTATCGCCTTTTATACCTTGAATACCTTGAGCGCCTGTAGCGCCGTTAGTACCATTTAATCCAGCAATACCTTGAATGCCCTGAGCACCGGTGTCACCTTTTATACCTTGTGCTCCAGTATCACCTTTAGCACCAGCTGCACCATCAACTCCATTAGTTCCATTTGTTCCATTTATTCCAGCAGCACCAGTATCGCCTTTTATGCCTTGAATACCTTGTGCGCCAGTTGCGCCATAAGCACCATTTAATCCTGCAATACCTTGAATGCCCTGAGCACCAGTATCGCCTTTTATACCTTGAGCACCCGTTGCACCCGTATCACCTTTAGCTCCTTGAATTCCTTGTGCACCAGTGTCACCTTTAGCACCAGCTGCGCCATCAATTCCTTTAGTACCATTTAATCCAGCAGCTCCAGTTGCACCAGTTGCTCCTTGAGCACCAGCAATCCCTTGAACTCCTTGTATGCCAGGTAAACCTTGAGCACCAGTTGCCCCTGTCGCACCAGTTAATCCTGGAGTGCCTGCTTTTGCTGTAATTGCTGCTATATCCGCTGCAACAGCTGCTTTTGCACGTGCATCTGTAAAATATAAATTAGTTCCTTCATTAATATCTGTTGTAGTAAGTGTTACGGCACCTTGTTTTCCGTTAACACTGGTAACGGGTGCATTTGGAATATCTATCCAAGTTCCATTATCGGCCAAAACCCTTCCCATGATTGAGCTAGGAGCAGGGACAACACCATTCGATTTTGTATTGAATACATTTAATGCTGATTGATATGGTTTAAGCATTGCAGCTGTATCGCTAACATCTAACTTATTACTTAATCCTGCAGTTGATCCTGAGTATAATGCATAAGGAACCGACCAGAATTGTGTGGTTCCCATATCTTGAAGATTGTCTAAGAAATTCCAGTTAGCGGCTCCAACAGTAGGAGTGACCGCTAATCTTAAATTGAAGAAATAAGGAGATTGGCTCCAGTCAATAGTTGATAAGTTACTAGAACTTCCTCCTATAATTGTTCCTTTACCTAATGTTATTGAAAAGATACCAGTAGCATCTGTAGTTACTTTAAACTGTTCTTGAAACACATTGGTTCCAGTTGTTGAACCCTGAAGGATGGATGTTTGAACATACACCTCTCTATTCTTTGCAGGATTGCCGCTTAAGTCTTTTGCTAAAGCTTGAAATAGAATTCCATTAGGAGATCCAACAGGACTTCTTGGAGTTGCAATTTGTGCGGTTGCATTGTTATACAACATTGTCATTAAAAAACTGCACAATACAATTAAACGGAGAGTAAATCTTCGAAGCATAGGGGTTTTTTTATTTTCACTTTGCTCTGAAGAGTTTTTTTGTTGCTTCTAAAAAATAGCAGCTAAAAAAAAACATCAAAATGGTATTTACTTGAAACGCTAACTTTTTCTAGTATATACCCAAAATGAATTGAAAAATATATTATTCAACAAGTAAATGTAACGTCTGCAATATTATAGTATTTTATTGTGACTAAAAATTTAAATAGAATGTATAATAAGTGATATTAAATTACCCTAATTTTTAACTTTCAAATTTTTTATTAAAAACAAGCAAATCCATCTTCCTTTTAATTATTTATCAATTAAATATTCTCCTAAAATGTTATTTTAATTTGATTGATATATTACAATACAGATTAGTCTTTTTAAATAATAGATAATCAAATAAAATTTTAATTATTCGAATTGTAAATCAATCATATCAATGCTTTTAAAGAAATATAGCTGATTATTAATAATACAATATTTTTCCAAAAAGGTTTATTTGCATCAAGTATTTATTGCAGTATTTTCAATTCCATTCAAAATCAATTATTGAAACAGTCGATTTGATTTTTCTAACATCTTCCTTCATGATTTTTATTCATTTTAATTATATAGTAAATTAATCAAATTTCAATTTAATTAGCGCAATTAGTTATATTAGTAACTATTCATCTACTTATATTAACTGGCCAATTAATTAGATTTTTATTTAAAAAATCTCAAATTTATTCATGGACATAACGACTAAAGACCCAAATAGTTGGGTCTGTTTTTTTAACAGTCGTAGCTGTATTTATTGCTATTTTGTTGATTCCTTTATCTTATAATTTGCTCTTTTTATTATGATTTGTTATAATTGATTATTATCTAGCTTTTACAAAATTCACATGATCTTTATAGTTGTCTGATTCAATTAGAATGACATATTCACCTAATGCCAATCTTGAAACATCTAATTGTAATCCGTTGAATATTTCTTGGGAACTTGCTTTGGTACGTTGTACAATTTGTCCTAGCATACTCACTACTGTTATATCAAACGTTCCAACATAGCTTGGTTTAATTAATGAACGCAATAAGGTTCTTTCAACAACTGGGTTAGGATATAATATTAATTGTAATTGAGGTTGAACAGAAGCTTCTCTACAAGCACTTGCAAAAATTCCTGTATTGCGTTCTGCTAAAAAAACAGGTAGTCCGTTTGCTAAATCTAAACAAGTAGAATTTGATTGAAAATTAATAGGGATGCTTGTGCTATTTTCAATACCATCTAATGTGCCAATACTACTAAAATTGAAAGGAGTAGATAATTGTGCATTTACTTGGTTTAAACCTATTACTGCAAGTATGAAAAGGGTAAGTAAAGTTTTTCTCATTTTCCTAGATTTGTTTTGTTTTATCAATAAAATGCTGTTTGATTTTTTAGCGTTTTCTGATAAGTCAAAAGTATCCGGAGTGGGGGTGTTGTGAAATACCAAGCATTTTGTATTTCACTAAAAATGCATAGTATTAAATCGTCTTTTTATATCGTTATATGTGCGGCTCTATATCCAAAAGCCCAATAATACCAAGTACTTGGTAGTTTTTTGAATTTCCTACATTTAGGTTTTTTGAGGAAGAAAATAGACACTAATTTTCTAAATAAAATTGAAGATGATCAGTCAATTAAATTAATACCTAAATAGAAATTGATTAGGTAATACTGAAACTTGTAACTTGTTTGTAAATTGTAATTCTCCATCAATTTGAATGGGTAAAACATCATTACTATTAATGGTAAATTCTTGCCCTAGTTTGTGTATAATAAAAGGATAGTGTAAGTGTTTTCCTTTTTTAATGATTGGTAAATACTTTAAACGTTTCCAAATAGGAATTTTTTTACAAAGCACCATATTGAGTTGTCCATCATTTACATCGGCTGGAGGTGCTATATTAAATCCTCCACCTGCTCTCGATGAATTTACAATTAATACGAGTAAGAATTTTTCGTTCCATTCTTCGTCTGCCAACCTTATATTCATTGACTTTTCTTTGAATTGGAATATTTTATAAATCACTGCCAATAGATATCCAAAATGTCCGCCTATAAAACGGATGGCTTTCATTGATTGTAAAATTTCTCCATCAAATCCAATACCTAAGCAATTAATATAAAGCGTGTCGTTTACTTTTCCTACATCAACAGGTTTTGGACTTGCATTAAATAAAGCAGCAAATTGTACTTCTTTGCTCATGCCTTTGTATAATTTCCAAGCGAAATCATTTCCAGTTCCACCGCTAAATAATGCGATAGGAATTTTGCAATTAGGATAATGATTGATAAAGTAGTTGATTGTACCATCGCCGCCAATTACCCAAACATCCGAAAATGATTCAAGTTTGGGTAGGGTAGGCCACTCATTGCTAAATATGGTATTTGGAATTTTCTTCTTGTTCAATTCATCGTGTAACCAAACAGACATTTTGCTTGATTTACCTTTTCCTGCAATTGGGTTTACTAATATGGCTACAGACTTTATTTGCATCGTTTTCAGTTGAAAGCTAAACAAAACAGGTGTTTTAGCAAAAAAATAGTTCAGTTTGAGACTTTATAACAACATTTTGTTATTGTTTGCGTTTATAATGGCTCAATTAAACGGTTTATATTAAAAACAATAGTTTTGCTCAAATTCAAACATTTGTAAGTTTAATTGGATGTTCAATTTTAATAAAACAGGTGAATAATCAATACAGGAATAATTTATGAGAAGAATTCTTAACCACAGAAAAAATTTAGGTGTAAGCGATAAAGCAGATTTAAAAGAATTAAAATCCGTTTACAGGAATTTAATGAAAGACTGGCATCCAGATAAATTCAATGACAACCACGAAGAGAAGTTAATTGCAGAAGAAAAGAGTAAGAAAATCATAGAATCGTACCATTTTTTGGTAAGTATTGCTCCTGAAACTGTTGCGGAAACACTACCTGAGTATATGGAAACCATTAATAATGCAACTATTATTGATTTTGAATATAAGTCTGAACTGTTGAAAGTTAGTTTTTCTAACGATACTATCTATGAATATTACGGTGTTCCAAAAGCTATTTATGTAAAACTGGTAAACGCAGAAACGCCTGGTAGATTTGCACGCAGACATATATTCAGTTCTTATATTTATAGAAGTACAACCAAACAAGTTGCTGGTCAATAATAAATTTTAAAACATGTCGAAAATTATTCGTTGGGGAATTTTAGGAGCTGGTAAAATAGCCAAAAAGTTTGCGAATGATTTGCAGTTTGTGTCAAACGCAAAGCTAGTTGCCGTAGGATCTAGAACACAAGAGAATGCCAATGCATTTGCTGCATTATTTTCTATTGAAAAAAAATACGGAAGTTATGAGGCTTTGGTAAAAGACTCAGACATCGATATTATTTATATTGCTACACCACATGTTTTTCATTTTGAAAATACCATTATGTGTTTGCAAAATGGAAAAGCAGTTTTGTGCGAAAAACCTTTTGCTATTAATGAAAAACAAGTATTGCAAATGGTGCAATTGGCAACAGAAAAAAACTTGTTTTTAATGGAAGCGTTGTGGTCTTCTTTTTTACCTCATTTTATAAAATTAAAAGAAATTTTAACGGAAGGTATAATTGGTGAAGTGACTGCTATGCAAGCCAATTTTGGATTTCAAACAAATGCCGAATCGTCTAAAAGGCTTACAGAGCGTGAACTTGGCGGAGGTACACTATTAGATATTGGAATTTATAATATTTTCTTTGCGCTAAATATTTTGGGCGAACCAAAGTCTGTTGAGGCGTCAATGATTGCCAACCTTTCAGGTGGCGATGAGCAATGTGCTATTACTTATCATTATGAAAATGGTGCGACCGCACAATTGTTTTCTACTTTTAAATCGAATATTCCAATTGATGCACAAATTTTTGGCACCAAAGGAAATATTAAATTAACGCATAGGTTTTACGAGCCATCATGTACTATTTTAGTGTCTACCGATGGAGGACAAAATTATATTACTATACCTACGCAAAAACCACAAGGTTTTGGTTATGAATTTGAAGCACAGCATGCTACTGATTGTTTACTAGCTGGTAAAACGCAAAGCGATAATATGAGTTTTAATAAATCGCAACAACTCATACAGGCACTAGATACTGTTAGGGCAAAAATTGGTTTATTGTATCCTGGAGACGAATCTTATTAATGTTAATCAGTTAGTATTGTTACATTTCCTGTTAAACCAGTAGGGCCAAAAAGATTTCCTCTGCTCCATTCTTGTGCGGCTTTGTTTTTCTTTAAAGATTTTGTATACGCACCCGCAGTAGTAATAATTTTTATACTGATATAATTATTGCCTGGTTTAACGGCTTTAGATATATCATACAGGTGTTTTCCATACCATTGCACTCCAATTGGTTGGCCGTTTACTTCTAATTCACTTACATCATTAATATGCCCTAAAGACAAATATATTTTGCTACTATTGCTGTTAATGGAAATAACTTTTTTATAAATAATATTCCCTGAAAAATCTTTGGTATCTGCTAGTTGTTTAAGATCAATTAATTCATTGATAGTAATTTTTTGCGAAGTATTATTTAAGTGATTTAGTGTTAATTGCCAAGGGCCTGTAATGGTTGTTTCTTTTAGGTTTTTAGTATTTTCTAGTTTGTATGATTCACCAGTTTTTTGGTTATCAAATACAATTAATTTAGATTCTGAAGGGCCTAGTTCAATTTCTAATATTCCATTATTTATTGCAGGATATAATGATCTTTCGCCTGTTTCTGCATTCCATATCCAAGCTGTTTTATTGTTGTTAAAATTGGCTGTAAAACGATGTGATTTTGCTGCACTATAATTACTGAACCAAAAAATGTCTTTATCGCCAGATGTATAGTATACTTGGTTTACATGAATAACCGGATTACTAATTTTTACATATGGTTTAATTTCAAATTGGGTTTGAATAGCTAGCCACCAATTAATTAAATCATTTTCAGGAATTGTAACAACACCTGTTTTTTTAGGATGCTTTTTTAATATGCTATTGCTAATATTTTCTATCTCTTTACTTACGCGTTTAAAGTTTGTATAACCAGCAGATTGATGTGGTATTTTTCTAATAAAAATAATTGTACCGCCAGCCTCTGCAAATTGTTGAATGGCTTTTGCAGTTTCAATATGCATGGCTTCTACTTCAATACAAACTAGGGTTTGGTAATTGCGTGTGTTAAAAATTAAAGAACCTGTTTTACTAGTTGCTTTTTGCAATACTTGTTCCGATACATAATCGCAACCATTACCATTTTGATGAATGGCTTCCCAAACCTTGTGTACATAATTAGGGTAGTTTACTTTAGGAAATGGATCTCGCTGAAATCCATATTTAGAAGCAAGGTCTACAAGTGGGTGCAATACCGCAATATTTGCTTGCATGTCTGACTGCATAAACACTGCAGATAAACGTGCTTTATAATCGCTCCATAATTTGAAATAAGGCCACCAAGGATTACGTTCGTTAAAAAAGCTGCCATAACGCAACCAGCCTGGAAATGGCGCTTCTAAAGGACTGTAATTAAATCCATGCAACAAACTATGTGTTACTCCCGATAAAGCACTTTGATCTGCGGTAATTTTTACACGCTCTAGTGTTGCAGAAAATATTTGACCTGTGTTAGTGTTTTCTTCGCAACTTATTTCTTGCTTACCAACTAAATGTGCTGCACTAGAAACAAATTTATTAATCATGGTGTAATTACGTCCACCATTGCGTTTTGGGCTTGCTTCAAATTCTTCAATTTCCGGAGTCCATGTCCAGGTTTCGCATTCTGGAATATCTAATTGCATTGTAGCATCAATGGCATTACAATCCATGCCATAAGCTTGCATCCGTGATTTTACTTGATGTTTTTTGCACCATGCTGTAAAAGTTCCTACAAATCTTTCTTGAAACAATGCTTGTTTTATTTCTAAAAAATCATACCTAATTTGATTGATATTTATTTGCAGTTCTGTCGAAAATTCAGATCCATATTTTTCACTTACTGCATTACCCATTTCACCAACTTTAAATAAAATGAATGGGAAATAAGGTTCTAAATCGTAACCCTTTCGAATTTTAAATTGTTCAAAAAAGTCGTCACACCAATTGGCGCCTTCTAGTTCAATACTATCGGTAAAAAATGCCCTGAAATAATTATTCAATGGACCTAATTTACTAGTTAGTAAATCACCAAAATGGTCTAAGTAATTTTGTACAGCAGCTTGTTGGTAATGATTAATTACAGGGCCCATTGCGCCCAATGCACCTTGTATTACTTGTTGAAAGCCGGTGTACTTTATTAAATAATATAACATATGTTCACCAGCAGGTACGTTAACCGTAATGGTATCGTTTTTTAATTGTGTATCGAGGCTAGTGCCTGGTGTAAATGATTGCATATTGGCAGGAGCCAAGCGTAACATAAACATTTCACTAACCTTATTTGGATAGTTGCTTGGTGGCTCAACACTATTTAATAATTCTTTTTGGGTAAAGCTGTAAGATTGTCCACCTGATAGGTTACGTGTGCCTACAATTACAATTTGACCTTGCTCGCTGCGAGGCACGTGCTCGCCGCCAAAAGGCCAGCCTGAGCCAACAATCATATCGCAAATAATTCCTTTCTCTTTTGCCCCATTAACCGCAACTTCCACCATGTTTAACCATTCAGGACTTCCCCAAGTAAGTTCTGGAATACCAATCGCATCGGCGTTTTCATTCCATTTAATAGGGTTTATTTCAAGGCCACCAATACCGGCTTGTTTCATTACATCTAACTCACGTAAGGTTTCTTCTTTAGTTACCCGATTGCCATTCCACCACCAACGTACAAATGGTTGGTGAATATTTAAAGGACGTACAAATGAATTAAACAACAGATCTTCTGCTTTGCCAATATTAAAGCCGGTTGTAGATCTAGCGTATTTGGCTAAAGGAAGTCCGGCAGAAGTAATGCCGGTGAGTTTTAAGAACTGCCTTCTTTTTAAATTCATTTGTGTTTAAATTATGTTTTAAAGATAGTGAGAGAGGGGGTAAATAGGAGGTAAGATCAGACTATTTTATTCAAAATTTCTAAAATTCAGCTACTAAAAGTTTAGGTTTTCTTTTAGTCATAAATAATTTCATTCTCAATAGACGTAAAATATTTTGGGTTAATTCCATTTCTTGTAACCAAGTCAACTTTTTGATTTATTTTCAGTTCAAGAAAATTAACAAGATCAATAAATGAAATACCTATTGGTTGATTAAATTCAGCAATTCGTATATTTGAGTATGCGTAAAACAATTTTTAAGTCTAGTTCAAGCGAGACCAATGAGTAAAAAATTGTATATTATTGCAGGTTGCAATGGAGCGGGTAAAACAACGGCATCATTCACAATTCTACCAGAGATTTTATTGTGTAAAGAATTTATAAATGCCGATGAAATCGCCAAAGGCTTATCGCCTTTTCAGCCTGAAAAAGTTTCCATAAATGCAGGTCGAATAATGATCCATAGAATAAATGAGCTTATTGAAAACGGTGAGACATTTGCTTTTGAAACTACTCTATCAACTCGCAGTTACCATGAGAAAGTAAAATATGCCCAATCAAAGGGATATAAAGTAACATTATTCTTTTTTTGGCTAAACACGGTTGAATTAGCCATTGATAGAGTTAAAACGAGAGTTTCGGAAGGTGGGCATAATATAGACAGGGAAGTGATTATTAGAAGGTATAGTAAAGGAATCCAAAATTTATTCAGTATTTACATACCTTTAGTTGATGAATTTCTTGTAATTGACAATTCTGAAGCTAAATATGAACTTATCGCTGAAAAGAACAAAGAGTCAAGTTTGGCAATTTTAAATTTAGGAAAATGGAACAAGTTAAAACAAATAGCATAAACGGTAATCCGAAAAGAAGTGAAGAAGCAAATAAGTTCTTAGCTGGAATGGACATAGTGCATGAAAAATTAATTGCTTTCAAAAAGAAAATGAATAGTGAATTGGTTTATTCTGTAAATGGGAAAATTATTCGAATTAAACCATAATTAAATTTCCAAGAAATAAATAAAAAATGCCTCCAATTTGGAGGCATTTTTTATTTGTTATTTTTAAAACAACTTCAGTGCCCAGAACAGGTAAACTATTATATATGATAATTAATTTTTATGAGATTTAAGGTACAATAAGGGCGTTTAACCATTCAGGACTTCCTTCCCCAAGGATCGCCATTCCACCACCAACGTACAAATGGTTGGTGAATATTTAAAGGACGTACAAATGAATTAAACAACAGATCTTCTGCTTTGCCAATATTAAAGCCGGTTGTAGATCTATCGTATTTGGCTAAAGGAAGTCCAACAGCAGTAATGCCGGTGAGTTTTAAAAACTGCCTTCTTTTTAAATTTATTTGTGTTTAAATTATGTTTTAAAGATAGGGAGAGAGGGGGATATTAAATGCAGCTTTAAGAGTAGTAAATAGTTTGAACTTTTAATATTATTGCTTCGAAAATCAAATCTTAAAGTTCATTTTAAAAAATAAAAGCAAAAAATACTGAATTTATTACTACAAAAAGTAGTTCTTTTACTACACAAAATTGACATAACAACTACGAACTAGTTAATCAAAAATCATATTTCTTTACACTGTAATTATAATAACAAGATTCTATGCATTCAGTATCACTATTTTAAACAAATTTGCATTTAATTCGTTTTCGAACTTGTACAAAATCAATTTTTAATGTTTGTTATTTCTTATAATAAAATCTACCTAATAAATATTGTAATATCACTGGTTTTAATTTTTGAAATTTCAAAATTTTATAAAAAAAATCAATTATTAAAACTACAGTTCATTGGTCTTTTATTTTCTTTGTTTATTTTAAATTTATATCTATTTGAATTTTATAAAAGCTCCTTTGGGTTTGTATTACACCTTTTTGGCATATTTGGAATTATTGCATTTTTAGTTAATATATTCACGATTCTATATCAATACAAAATAAGTAAGCAATTCATTTATTTTGGATTATCATTATTTTTTATATTTCTATCTCTTCTATTATATAAGCTTTACTCCAATAAAGAAATATTAGATAGTGATATAGCGCCTTTTGTTGCAAATGATAGCAAAGTTTCGTCTGTTGTTAAATTGATTTCACAATTCTTAATAGCCTCATTGGCTCACTACTTTTGTTTAAGAATTTTAAATAAAACAGATAAAGAATTCTATTATCACCGTGTTTTGAGAATATGGATTTATGTTTTTTTAGTGGTATGTAGTTTATTCTTATTTCTAACTATGGTTATATTAATTGATAGTTTTTATCCATTAAATATAAATTTTATATATAATTATAATTTTGGACTATTTGCTCAGGAGTTTTTATATTTATTTGTTCTTTTTAGACCTAGGTATTTAGATGCGGAAGAAATAAAATATTCAATATCAGATATCATGGATTTATCTAATAATAAAGGATTAAAGAAAATCTTCCATGATAATTTTTTTAAAGAAAAGTATTACTTAAACCCCAATGCTTCATTGTCGGATTTTGCTATTCTTATTGATGTAGATAAGGAGGTATTAAACGATTATTTAAAATTAGAACAACACCAAAATTTTATTGAGTTAGTTAATAACAAACGGTTAGATCATTTTATAGTTCTCATAAATGATAATAAACATCAAGAATTTACCATTGAAGCCCTCTCGGCGCAATGTGGTTTTGGCACCAGACAATCTTTATACCAGACCTTTAAGAAGGTAAAAGGATGCTCACCAACTGATTATATTTTGAGCATAACTAAATGATTATCAAGGTAAAATTTTATTTTTTACAGTAAATTCCTCTTTTCTTACCAAGCTTATTCTCAAGATTTTTTTTTATTAATGATTTTTGTTTCGTTGAATTCAAAATCATTAATGAAACATTTCCTCCCCACGTTATTGTTATTACTGCTATTAGTAGCTGGCTGTTCCAAAAGCGCCAGTGTAGACCCTATTACAGAGCGAAGTTCTTATTTAGTAAGCAACAGCTCAAGCGTTGGCAAATGGAGACTTACCTCATTAAAATCAGGCACCACTAATTTAGCCTTAACCGCAACACAATCGGGTTATGTAAAACGCTACACTACCGATAATAAACTTTCAGATACAAATGGTTTAGTACGAACCTGGAGTATGCCAACGTCAGATCTTGGTATTAATAACGAAAGACGTGCAAGCGCAACCAGATATTTTTAAACCATCCAAATCACTAAAAAAAAATCTCAAAAAATAAAAACCCACACAATCATCTCAAAAAATACAAGTATGAAAAAGTTCTATTTTATTTTATTCTTTTTTGTTTCATTTTTATCTGTTAAAAATGTAAATGCACAAGCCAATGTAACAGCCACTGGTATTTCTATTCAAGGAATTGCACGTGACGAAAACAATTCTGCCGTTGCCAATGTAGATGCACTAGGATTGGCTTTTAAAATTTACTATTTAGATGGTAGCAATAATGAAGTGACCATCCTCAATCAAACTGGTAATGTTAAAACAGATAATTTTGGTGTTTTCTCTTATGTAATGAACATTGACAATAGCATATTTACTTCTATTAGCAATACTCCAGCTTATTTAAAAGTTACGCAAGGCACTGTTGTATTTTCTAATGAAAAACTACAAGCGGTACCTTATGCCATTCATGCACAAAATGGTGTGCCATCTGGTACTATTATGGCTTATGTTGGTGCCACTGCTCCAGTAGGCTGGCTATTATGTGACGGAAATTCTTTTCCTGACAACGTATATTACGCGAAATTAAAAGATTTATTAGGAGGCACCAATACACCTAATTTATCTGCTCGTTATTTAAGAGGCACTGGTGTACAAGAAGGTAGAGGAGGTATTCCATTAAAAGGTACACAATATGATGAGTTAAGACAACATTCTCATTCTGTAAATCTCACAACAAACACAACCGGTAATCACAATCATGATGTGAATGGTGATAGTAAAATCATGAGAAGAGATGGTAAGTATTGGGTTAGATGGAATTCTACATCTGGGGGCACCTACTCTGATGCACCAGAACCTCCGTACACTAATAGAATAAATGTGTATGATAATGACCAAATGGTTACCAGAGGTGATCACTCTCACACAGTTAGTGGTAATACTGCATCGGCAGGTAGTTCCGATGGTACCTATGGTGATACTCGTCCATATTCTTATGGTGTTAACTGGATCATTAAAATCTAACAAACACTTTATTTGATTTTTATAACTAGTATTTAAGTTCTCAAAATAATTACAATGAAAAAAGTTGTTCTGTTTGCCGCATTTCTACTAAGTGTTGGCTCTTTATTCGCGCAGTTGCAAGAAAGTATAGGTGTTAAATCTGTTATTGGTGCTTCTGCTGTTCAAAAAGACAATCTTAATTTGCAGCTAACACAAACTAGAAATGGGGTAAATGGAACCTTTAAAATAAATAGTGTAGGTGTACAAGTAGGATTGCCTTACATGGGTATTACGAATGTGCCGCAAGACAATAATCCTTCGCAGTATTATAGAATGGATTTGGGTTTTCCTTGGGGTACTCGTTACCGTTATAATACTTTTTCTGAAGATGCTTTTACAGTTTCAAAAGGATATTATACCGATAAAGTAAGTATCAATTGGGGTATAAAAAACAATATTACTTTAATTACTAGTTTTCTTGTATATCGTACTACAGATATTAGTGGTTCGAATCCTGTTTGGGGAAATCCAATAGTTACATTGTCAAGTTCTGCAAGAAGTTATGATGATTTAAATACAGAAGGGGGAAAATTATATCGTTATAAAATTGTGGCTACTGGTGTTGAATCTGTTCAATTTATTTATTCATCTTATATTGTTGGAATTGGTTTTAGAAATCCAACAGCAGTTATTGCTGGTAATGTTAGTTTTACAGCAGGTAATCCAGTTAAAAATGTACTAATTTCTGCAACCCCCACAGGAACTACCTTAAATTTTGGAAGTTCATTAAGAATTCCTTATAACACATTTGTTCAAGTAAAAAAATTACATAAAGTTTTAAAGGACTCACTTACATTACAAGCTTGGGTAAAACCTGAAACTGATTTCAATAATGATGAAATTAAGTTATACAATTTAGTAAGTAATGAAAATAACAATTTAATATTTAAGGTAAAATATGGAGTAATTAACAGTAAAAATACCCTTACAATCACGCTTGAACAACCCAACAGGGGCGACCAAATTCTCACTTTAAGCGATTATATTCCAACTGGAGAGGTTGATAATAAAGGAGATGATGAATTAACACCAATAACTAATATTAATAGTTCTTTTACGCATTTTAGCGCCGTGTTGAGAAACAATCAACTTCCAGAGTTTTATATCAATGGACGATTGATTTCAGCCGCTTATGCAGCAAAAATAAATACTATTTTAGATAAGAACAAAACCCCTGGAACTACTGCTCCAACGGTTACCTTTTCAGCTACAAGTGTTAATGCTTATTTAAATACCAGTCAAGCTGGAAATCCACAAACTTGGAGATCTTTTGATTTGGGAGGTGGTAAAACTGCCCTTTTAGATGAATTTAGGGTTTGGGAAACTGCATTGACGCCTTCTCAAATTCTAACAGATTATAGAAGGTACATAAAAGGGAATGAAGCCTTCTTACATACTTATATTACAGGAAATGAAGGCACAGGAAATTATGCCTATGACATTTCATCTACTGGTTTTGATTTTCACGGGAATCATGCAGACTTGAGCAGAAGTTCGTCGTCAAGCATTTCAACTTCTGCAACTGGACTTGTTCAAACTGGACTAGTTGTAAATTTAGAACCAGGACAAACTACCAGTTATCCTGGTTCAGGAAGTTTATGGACAAATATAGGTACCGGTGGTGCTTCGTATAATACTACACTACAAAATGCACCGATTTATAATACTAATTATGGGGGAAACTTCTTATTTAATGGGACCAATCAATATACTGAAATTTCTAGACCAGTTCAGGATAATTTTACCTTAAGTGCTTGGTTTAAAACGGCTTCAACTGCTGGTCTAAATTTTGATTGGTGGACTGGAATGGGAATTATAGATGGTGAAGTTCCAGGTAATACAAATGACTTCGGTATAACCATGTCACAAGGAAGGCTAATGTTTGGACTTGGAAATCCAGAATTAACCCTTATCTCTCCTAACACCTATAATGCTAATAGTTGGCACCATGTAGTTTGTACTAGAGTAAAATTAACAGGTGCTATGGTGATGTATGTGGATGGCATTCAAGTAGGAACAAGAACAGGAAATACCAACTCGCTGACTGCCACAACCGTTTTAAGAATTGGAAAAAGTGCTGAAAGTAGATATTTCCAAGGAAATATTTCATCCGTTAATATCTATGACAATGCCTTAACAGCATCTCAGGTTCAATCAAATTATAATTATTTCTTTGAAAGACACAAAGAGCCAACTGTATCTACCTTTAGCAATGTCATACCTACTAATACACAATTAGGGATATTAGGAGTCACAGACCAAAATGGTAATTATGTTATTTCTGCAGTACCCTATTCAGGTAATGGAAATTCATTTACCATTGTTCCTTCACTTGGAAAACACCAATTTAATCCAACGCAACAATTAGTGTATGTTGGGGCAGGTTCTACCGTTATTAATAATGTAAATTTTAAAGATATCTCTTCTTTTGTTTTTAAAGGATTAGCTGCGTATGATAGTAGAGGGGTTTTTCCTATAACATCCGATGCTGCTATTAGAGGAGATATTAAAGAAAATGAATATTATAACGCCTATACTGTAGGAAGTCAAAAATACCAGAAAGGAGAGTATTGGGCATATAAGAATACACTAGGTGTAATTGATAGTTTACGCAGATATGCAGTGATTCCTGTTCCTGGTGCTTTTGTAAATATAGATAATCAACCTGCCATTGATGCCAATAATGTACCTGTTATGACAGACCTTAATGGTCGTTTTACAATACAGGTTCCAATAGGTCAACATGCCATTACACTTGTAAAGAGTGGTCATACTTTTATTTATGAAGGAAGATATCCTGCCAATACAAGTTCGGATGTAAATGGGCAAACAGTAATAACCAATAATTACCAAGATTTTTATCAAGATCAAATAGAACCCATTACGTTCATTGACACTACAAGAGTGACTGTTATAGGAAGGGTAGTTGGTGGTAGTGTTCAGGCTCAACAAACTATAGGATTTGGTGATAATGGCAAAAAAACATACAATTATACAGATGCTGGAGGTGTAAGTCAATCAGCTGTGTATACTTCTATTAATAATATAGGAGTTGCAAGATTAACGCTTGGCTATATGCCTGTAGGTGCAAGCACTGTAACGCCAGAATACAAAACAAGTTTCCTAACCAATTCAGAGACTGGGGAATTCCGTGTGAAATTATTGCCACTGAATTACAATCTTTCTCAAAATGATTTAACATTTATTAGTACAAAAAATCCTGGTAATAGCCCTTTATTAACCCAAGATAAAACAATCAATTTCACCACTATAAATTCTTTTCAAACACCTACTTATAAGCAAGGAAACACTACTATTACTGGTAAGCCATATCAGGAAGTATTAAAGTATACTTACTTTGCCAATCCTGAATTTAATGCATTGAGTCAAAGTTCAGATGCACTAATTACTGCTGATGGTGTGTCTTATACCATTGCATCTGATCAACCAACTCCTGTATTTAGTCAGTTTCAAAGTTATCAAATTAATATTCAAGCACAGGAAACTTACTACAATTATGATAGTAGTATCACTAATCCTAGAATTTCAAAAGTACCTGTATCTGGAGGGCAAATTATTGCAACCAATAACTTGGCTTTAGAAAATTCAGAAAGTATAAATGTTTCTGCTACCGACTCTAGTATTATAATTTATTCTTTTAAAGGAGGTATTCCAAATACCGATGCAGCTAGTGGTTATAAAAGAACCATCAATTTATTGTACCGACTAAATGATGTTGATTACCAAATAAGTAATTATAAAAAAGAAGGTATTCTATTAGGTGGCTCATCCGATGGAACACAAACATTTGTTACAGCGGGTCCGCAAATTCCAGATTTTATATTGCGCGATCCTCCAGGCGCTAATAGTTCTGCAACGATTGAAAAAGGGTCTTCCTTTACCTTTTCAAAAGGAAGTTCTTTTGCATTAAGTGGTTCATCTAATACAAAACTTACTGCAAAAATGGGCTTTGAAGTAAGTGTAGGTGGTTCTATATTAGGCCCAGTTGTAAAAACTGAAGTTGAAGCTGATCTTTCTACTGGTGTGGGTGTTTCAACATCTTCTTCTAACGGTACAAATGTTGATCAAACCTATACATTTAATCAATCCATTTCAACAAGTGATGATCCAGCTTGGGTTGGTAACGAAGCTGATTTATATATAGGATACTCTGCCAATCAATACTATGGTACCTATAATGATTTAACAACTTCGGTTACCCCAAATAGTGCAACACCTATTAAAATAGTTCCTTCGGCAGGATCTACTAATAATTATGTATATCCTAAAATTAAATCAGCCATTTATTTTAATGAGGGACAACAAAAAACATTTTTTGTATATTCTCAACGAAGTATTATCAATGATTTGATTCCCAAGTATCAATCAATTATTAATCGGATAGATAGTGGTATTATAACACAAAATACCAATGGTGTATTGTCTAGAAATTCATATGTGAATTCAATTAATTTATGGAGAAAAATTATATTAAATAACGAGACTACTAAGTATAATGCTTTTAACGACAAGGATAAACTTAAAACATCTTTAAATAATATTGTAGATGGATTAAAAGATCCTATTACAAATACATTATCAACTTCTGCAAAGGGGTTAAAAGATATGTTGAATGCAAATTTCTTTCAAAATATTTCATTTGATGCAGGTGTGGGACAATTTACAAAGTCGTATACTGTTGAAAAAGTTAGTACAAGTTCACTAACATTTAATTTAGATATTGATCGTTCATTTGGAGGAGTAGCGGGTTTTAAATTTAATGGAACTGGCTATGAAGTAGAAAATGAAAGCCATATTGGAGCTGGTTATCAAAACAATAGTCAAAATCAAAATAGTAATAGCTCGAATGTATCTTACACCTTAAAAAATAATAGTAGTGTAGGCAACTTATTAAGCATTGATGTAGTTAATCCTTACGACGGCAATGGTGCAATTTTTATTACAAAAGGAGGGCAAACTTCTTGTCCTTATTTGCCTGCTGAATTATCTCATTATTACAAACCAAATCATCCTAATGTAACCAATCCAAATCCATCAATTGTAGATTTGATCGATAGTATTAGAGTGCCATTATCAATAGCAACAGTTCAAATAGAAAAACCCGAAATAAAAGTACTTTCATCTAATGTAACAGGCCTTTTTGACGGCCGAAATGCGGAGTTTGTTTTAAAATTACGCAATTTAAGTACGGTTAATTTAGACGTTCCTTTTATGCTGATGGTTGATCAATTATCCAACCCAGATAATGCACAAATAAATATTGATCCAAACGGAACAATCATAAATATTCCAGCTGGTCAAACGGTTACTTATACTATGACGCTCAAAAAAATAAAACAAGATCAGTTTAATTACAATAATATTAAAGTATCACTGCAATCAATGTGCGATGGAAATGTATCAAGTTCCATATTTGTTTCAGCAAGTTTTATACCAGCATGTTCGCCAGTAAGCCTTACAGCACCTTCTAATAATTGGTTATTAAACAGAAATGCTGCGTATGATGGAGCTAATACAAAACCACTTAATATTTCTTTAGCAGGTTATAATACAAGTTTCTCTAGTTTTCAAAAAATAAATTTAGAGTACCGATTACAAGGAACAAATAATTGGACTGGTTTAAGAACTTATTATAAAAACGCCGCAGATACTTCAACCGCAATTATAGGGGGTGATAATAATGTGGAATTGATTGCTGGTAATCAATTAAACTATTCTTGGGACATTGCAGGTAGAGGATTGAGTAATGGTATTTACGAAATTCGTGCAAGATCTACTTGTTATAATAGCACCAGTTTTGAGTCATCTATTATTCAAGGAACTGTAAATCTTGACGCACCGGTTGTATTTGGAACGCCTACGCCAACTAATGGTATACTAGGTATTGCGGATGATATTATTGTACGTTTTAATAAACCGATTAAAACAAATGGTACTGTAACTAAATTTGAGTTTTTAGTACAACAGAATCAGTTGCCAGTTAGTCACCAAGTATCACTTTCTTTTAATGGATCTAGTAATACTGCAACCATTAACAAACCTTACATTACTACTGGCGATTTTAGTATTGAGTTTTGGTTAAAAAATGCCAGCCTTAGCGGTACTTCAACTTTATTAAGCCAAACCGGTGGACTTAAAGTTGAATTAATTGACAATACTTTAAAATACACTTTAGGTGGTCAAAGTATTAGTGCAACCATTTTAAAGGATGGCAATTTTAATCATTACACACTCTCTTATAATGCAACAATTCCAAAACTGAGTATTATTGAAAACGATAAGGAATTATCAGCTACCACAATTCCTAATCCTACCACATTACTTAGTTTCACCAATTCAAATTCTATTGTAATTGGAGGTAGTACTTTTAAAGGTAATATACATGACCTTAGAATTTGGAGTAAACCTATCACAAGAGACCAGTCAGTAGCCAATATGAATGCTTCTTTAACAGGTAGTGAAGCTGGTATTCTAGGATTCTGGCCAATGAATGAAGGGAATGGAACAATTGCTAAGGATTTAGCTAGGTTCAAAACTTTAGATATTGCAAATGCCAATTGGGATATTTTTCCAAAAGGAACTGCATATAATTTTACAGGTACCAATTATTTAAGTACCAATAGCAATACTTTTTCTAAAGTGGTTATATCAAAAGAAATGAATGCTACTCTTACATTTTGGATGAAAACAGCGCAATCAAATGCAACTGTATTATCTAATGGAAAAGGAGATACTACTGAAATTGTTGAAAGTAATCAATTCAGAAATAAGTGGGCCTTTAATACCAATGCAAATGGCAAACTTGAATTAGCTGCAGAAGGAAAAATATTTGCCTTTGGAAATGCTATAGTTAATGATAACGGTTGGCATCATATTGCTGTGAGTTTAACAAGAAACGGTGGCTTACAACTTTATGTGGATGGTAATCAAATGGGTTCGTATGCTACTACCAATATTGGTGGTTTATCTTCTACTAGTTTATTCATAGGTGCCCGAGGTCAATCAAATGCAACAACTGATAGATATTTTATTGGACAAGTAGATGAATTATGTATTTGGAATATGGCGCGTACAGCGGATCAAATAAAATCCGATATGTATTTCGAACAAAATTATACCAATAATGGATTGTTGTTTTATTCCAATTTCAACAAGCCTTCTGTTACAAATTCAAATGGTCCTAAATACTATTATCCTCAGGATGCATTTACACAAGTAAGTGATTATGCATTACTTAATGGTCAGTCGCTTAATTTTTCCGATGTCACACCGGCAATAAAACCTTATCGTCCTACAGAATCCATTGTATTAAATCCGGTAATTAATAACGACCAAATTGTATTAGTACCTGCTATTGCAAATTGGGCAAGTATAGAAGGAAAAGTGGCTTATATCACGGTTTCTAACTTGAATGATATGTACGATAATCGACAAGCATCACCAGTTACTTGGAGCGCGTTTATCAATAAAAATCCAATAAAAATGTTTGTAGAAGGGCAAGGGGAAACTGCAAATTTTGTTAAGAGAACAGATTCAAGTTTAACATTCCCAATTACAATAGTTAATCAAGGTGGTTTGCCTCAACCATATTCATTTACTGTGCCTAGTTGGTTAACACTTTCATCTAGCTCTGGAGTGTTGGATCCCAACAAGTCTATAACAATAATGGCTACTGTTGATATGAATTTAGCACCTGGTATTTATAATAATATTATTTCTCTAACCACTAATTATGGATTAGATAAAAAAATCCAATTGAATTTAAGGGTATTGGTTAAGGAACCAGCTTTCATCTTCAATCCAACAACTTTTACGCAATCAATGAGTATTGTAGGTAAATTAAAAATTAATGGTGTTTTTACTAATGATATTTATAGCAAAGTTTATGCTGCAGTCCCTAACGCAAATGGTGGTTCAGATATCCGAGGAAAAGCCAGCTTAACGTATGATGCACAACTTAAAAGTTATAATGTGTTTCTAACTGTATATAGTAATGTGTCAAGTGGTGAAAATATTAATTTCTTAATTTGGGATGCAACACAAGGTAATATCTTAGAAGCTAAACTGGATACTTCACTAAGTGTACCTTTTATTGCAGATAGAATAATAGGCAATTTTACAAATCCAGCTATTTTCGAAAATACAAATGTTGCAGGCCAACTAGTTACATTACAACAAGGCTGGACTTGGGTTTCCTTTAATGTTAATGATACTAGATTCAATAGTTTAAATAATTTGACAGCCGGATTAGACTTAAGTACTTCAGATTTAATACAGTCTAACGCACCTGCCTTATTTGATAACTATCAGTTTTATTCAACAGGATCTGCAAGCAATGCGTGGTCTGGAAGTATAACATCTAATGGAGGTGTTTCTAATAGTAAAATGTACAAGTTTAAATTGGCAAAAGGAAATGAAATAAAAGCAAAAGGAATTCCGGTAGATTTAAATACTTGGTCGTTCAGTTTACAAACAGGTTGGAATTGGTTGCCTTATGTTGCCAATAAAAATGTACCAATAGGTGATGCTTTAGCTAACTTAAATCCTACTGACGGAGATGTAATTAAATCACAAAGTTTGTTTGCCATTTATACAAGTGCTGCAAATGCATGGAAAGGTTCTTTAACTTATTTAAATCAATCAGAGGGGTATATGATTAACGTTGTAAAATCGCAAACCTTAACCTATCCAACATATATCAGTCGAGTTAATAATTCCCTACCTCATATTGAAATTATTGGTAAAGACAGCGTTAAAGTAAACGGTTTAAATAATATAGGTACCGGTATTGTTTCATATGATGTTAATAATGCAATAAAGCCACTTGCAGCTGATTATTCGAAGTTTGCAAATAACATGAATGCAGTAGTGAAATTGCCTAGTGGTTTTAATGAATTATATTTTTTCAATGACAATGGTGAATTAAGAGGTAATTGTAAAACGATAAAAGTGGATGGTAAAGACCTAGCATTTATAACCATTTATGGAGACAAGCCAGAAAAGCTTACAGCATTTATTGGAGCCAATGATAATACCCAAGCAACTTCTAAAACAATTAGTTTTTCTACAGATGCAGTGATGGGAAGCATTGCTAAGCCAATTATCATTGAGTTAGAAAAGGATGAAGTAAATATTTATCCAAATCCATTCCATGAAATATTAAAGATAGCATTGAACAGTAAAGAAAAGGGAGAAGCTAAAATTATCATTTACAATATGATGTCTAGTAAAGTGTTTTATGAAAATACGATCAATGTAAATGCTGGAGCGAACATATTAAAGATTCAACCAAATATTCCTACAGGTGCTTATGTTATTCGCGTGCAAATAGGAGACAAGGTAGTTGTTAATAAAATTATTAAGGAGTAAATAGAATTTATATGAAAAAGAGTATATCATTTTTTATTGTTTTATTAATTTTTTCAACAAAATTAATTGCGCAATTACCAGGTTTACCCGGTTTAGCCAATTGGAAAGTGACTGAGCCTTTGTATCAATATAATATGACTATTGTTGCAAAACTGAATATGGATGGCACGCAGTTGATCAATCAATTAGATTTGGTAGGGGCCTTTGTAGGAGGAACTTGTAGAGGTGTAAGTGGCCTAATTTATGTAGCTAGTGCAAAATCATTTTATGCGTATCTAACTGTTTTTTCAAATTCACCTGGAGAAACAATTACTTTTTATTTGTACAATAGTGCAAATCTTAAAACTTCAAAAGTTAGTAAAACCATTAATTTTTTGCCAAACGAACATTTAGGAGATTTATTTCAGTCTTATAGTATTGCAGAACCTACGCTAAATAATAAAGCAGATATTCTTTCTTTCGATTTTTTGAACATAAAATCTACATCGTCTGCTATATCTACTGGATTGGTAAATCTTAGTATATCAGAGAGTAATTCTTTAGCTAATTTAACGCCTGTATATACTTTAAGTAAGGGGGCCACTCTTTTAAAAAGCAGACTCGCACAAAGTTCTGGATCTGCAGCGTATAGCTTTACCGCTCCTGTTGTTTACGAAGTATTGTCTGAAGATGAATCTACTTTATCAAGCTATACGGTTAACGTAACCAAATCTCCTGATCCTGTCATGTTTTATAAAAAAGATGAAGTGTGTTCTAATTTAGGTGCCATTAAGATAGTGTCTAAACGAGAAGGAAATACAGTGCAGCTTAGCTTAAATGGAAATCCAATGGCAAGTAAACAAATATCAAATGGCGAGGCTGTGTTTTTAAACTTAAAAAGTGGAACATATGTTGCTACTTTAGGAGCTGATTATAAGATTATTGTAATAAAATCATTATAAATATTAAAATCAATTGTTATGAATAAATGGTATAAAACATTAGTTGTAGTTATTGTATTGTTTTTATTTTTTTGGAGTTGTAAAAAAGATACACCTGCACCTGCACCTACACCTTGTACTGCTGTTCAAGGAGATTGGGAGTTGGTAAATTAATATTTGTGAATTTAAACAGTTAGTGATTTATTGTTACAATTAAATCATATAAAATATTTGTTCTATCCGAGGTGTCAGAAAAAAAAAGGCCCAAACTAATTTATAGTTTGGGCTATTTTTTTGAGTTGAATTGAAAGATTAAACAAGTTAATACTATGTAAAAGCCTTTAAATAGACATAAATAACCACCTCATAAATATGGTTCAGAGCCTTTCTCTGTCTTAAAATTGAATCAAATTATCAATGATTTATATAAAATACTTGATTTTTAGGCTATAAGTAAAATTCTTATATTTGATAAATGAAAACTCTTACTGTTAATTTGCCTGATAGTTTAGATCTAGACAATTCAGATCTTTCTATGCTTATTGCATCAAAGCTTTATGAGCAAGGTAAATTATCAATAGGCCAGGCCGCTGAATTAGCTGGGCTAACTAAACGAACTTTTGCTGAGCTTTTAGCAAAATACGAAGTCTCAATTTTCAATTTCCCTGCTTCAGACATTGCCAAGGATGTTTCCAATGCCTAAAACTATTATTTCCGATACTAGCTGTTTTATTATCCTATCAAATATTGGAGAGTTAGACCTTTTACAAAAAGTGTATGGTCATATAATTACAACCCAAGAAATAGCAAATGAGTTTGGAGAGATATTGCCTGATTGGGTTTTTATACAATCAGTTAATGATAAGTACCGCCAACAATTATTAGAAATGCAAATTGACAAAGGTGAGTCGAGTGCAATTGCATTGGCGTTAGAAATACCAGACTGCATTATTATTCTTGACGATTTTAAAGCTCGAAAGATTGCAACTCAATTAGGTTTAAATTTTACAGGTACTATTGGTGTAATAATAAAAGCTAAATTAAATGGCGTTATCCCGAGTATTAAACCATTATTATTAAAAATAAGAGAAACTGATTTCAGGTTGACTAGTGAATTAGAATTGTTTGCTTTGAGAGAAGCTGGTGAATAAAAAATGCCTCCAAATTTTAGACTGCCCCCAAAAAGTTAGACACTTAATGGGGGCATTTTTTATAAGTTGTTTTAAAACAACTTCAGTATCTAGACACAATAGGGTAACATAAATTGCTAAATATTAGTAATTCTATCAGTGTAATAGGTTCTTATTTTTTTACTATCAATATGAATGATGGTGTTTTTGTCACTTAGCTTGTAAAAATCTGCTATTTATCGTTTTTATTACTGTGGAATGTATTCACCATTTTCTCCTCTCTAAAAATTTAATATTTAATAATTACACAGTGGCATTAAAGAGATTTGATCCATTTATTTTTTTCATGATAGCATCACTTGAAACTCATTTTCTAATTTCAAATTCGATTTTGTTTATTTCTTTATACAATTAAAAGGATAGATATTATACAAAAAAGAAAATTATAAAACAGTTTTGTTTATTCTTTTATACTTCAGTACTAAACAAAATATCAATAAACATAGAATTAAATATGCAATTAGTATCAGTTATTAGTCTATCATGAACTAAATGGAATTTAGTACCAAGTAAATGGTAGTACATACTGATATGAGAAGGTCTAATGTTACCTAGTTAAAATATAAATAATTGTTTTTCAATAATTTATATTTTATATATTTTTTTAATTATAACTTAAATTTTAATACATGAAATCACTTTTTACTCTTTTACTTTTAACTGTTATAATAACATTAAAAGCACAGGTTGGTATTGGCATTACTACTGCTAATACATCAGCACAATTAGATATTACTTCCACAAACAAAGGTCTACTTGTTCCGAGGATGACAATGGCACAGCGCAATTTAATATTAACGCCTGCAACAGGCTTAATGATTTTTCAAATTGATAATATTCAAGGCTTCTATTATTTTAATGGATTAACCTGGGTTAGCGGTATTGGAACTGTTGGAGCTCAAGGTGTACAAGGTTTTACTGGAGCAACAGGAAATAACGGAACAAATGGAACAAACGGAGCTAATGGTGCAATAGGTGCTAAAGGCGACACTGGTGCACAAGGTTTCACAGGAGCAACAGGAAATAACGGAACAAATGGAACAAACGGAGCTAATGGTGCAATAGGTG
>Ga0114959_10001024_pt1 | contig 25619 bp, 28 predicted proteins | sample C_130625_EF_Meta_FD_87317 | JGI IMG/M metagenome (GOLD analysis project Ga0114959, IMG submission 87317) | Freshwater microbial communities from Lake Croche, Canada to study carbon cycling - C_130625_EF_MetaG | ecosystem: Environmental > Aquatic > Freshwater > Lake | place: Lake Croche, Canada... | reverse complement strand
CAGATATCCAAGTTAGTATTTCTTCTTTTTGAGACATTTTTTTAATGTTGATGTTATAATTTTTAAAGTATCAATTATATAATATTTTTATATGATTGATATATAAGTTTATTTATTTTTGTTTATATACATCGTTGTATTTGATGTAGCATTTGTTTTTATTGCATACGATGTTGTAAGGAATGCCGCCGGCATAGTCTGGAGTAATGACTTCTTCTTCTTTTGGAGATGCTTTGATAAATTCCTTCTTTTCATCGATGCGTTTTACTGCGTCGGCTAAGAAAGATGTCATTTCGTTGATGTCCATTTCTCCGTCATATCTGAGGTAAGGTTTTCCTCTAAAATATAGGACGAGGTAAGGAACATATTCGAGAGGAGTACAAGATTGTGCGGCTTTTGCAATGATGGTAGGATAGTCGTTTATGTTGATGGCTCCGAATTTTATTTCTGAAGGAAATTTACGGATAAGAGACGAGAAAGCTTCCATTCCAACGTCGCAGTTGGGGCATTTAGTTGAGAAGAAGAAGACAAAGAATATTCCAGATTTGTATTTTGAGTTGCATAGCAATATTTTTCCAGATTGTCCTTTAGAGAGATAGAAGTCTTTATCTTCGCAATAAATGATGTTGTTCATTTTTTAAGTTTAAAAATTTTTTCTTTAAAAAGAAAGAAAGATTATATTTTTTATTGTGTAATATATAAATTAAAATGTCTAAACGTCTTGTTCCTAAAAAATTAAAAAATATCGAGAAGGTTAATGAAATATCTAAACTTATAGATAAGCCTATTGATGAGGTAATTTACAGCGAACTTATTAAAGATAACAAAGAAGATATTTTAGAAGTTAATAATAAAATGTATGATGAAGGAGATAATGTGGTGATTGGAAATTTTATGGATACAAAATTGCCTTACCAGATTTCTTTTCAAAAGTATCGCTCATTGTCTCCTTATAATACTATTAAGGTTAATTGGAAGAATAAGTCTTTTCCATCTTTGATTAATTTCTTTTATTTTTTGAGGTTGTGTTATAAGAATGTTAAGGATGAGTTGTATGAGTTGCCACCTGATAAGGTGTTGTCTCATTATTTGAAGAATGAGAGTAAGTGCAACAAGTTGTTCAAGAATTTGGGCGAGAAGATTGGTTTGAAGAATATGGAGAGTGTTGAGAGTTATTTGATTAGAATAACTACTGACGCATTGAATATTTTGTATGAGGTTTATATGAGAAATACCTTATTACAAGATTTGTTGATAACTACAGGAGATCGTCCAATTATTTTTGTGAATTATGACAAGATATTGGGAGATGGTCTTAATGGTGAAGGAATGAATTTGTTTGGAAAGAAGTTGGAGGAGTTGCGTCAGTATTTTAAAGAGAGACGGAATGTTGAGTCTATTGTTGAGAAGAAGATACCAGAGTTGATGGATTTGAAATTGGAGTTTAGAACTAAGAAGGAATTTATTAATTATTCTAATGGTGATATGAATGTTTTGGAGAAGTGGGCTTATAAGATGATGTTGATGTATGCTAATGCAATTGGTTGTTTTTTTAATTATTTGTGTAAGAATAGGACTAATTATATACCTGTAAATCGTAAGAGTAATGTTGATGTGGAGGATTTGGATGAAAATAAGTTTATATTGAAGGGTGAGTATTATCAGTATAAGAGTAAGTTTTTAGATGTTGGAGGTAAATATGAAAAGTCAAAGGGTTGGATATTTCCTAAGAATATGAAGAGAAATGTACTGACTTTGATTTATACAGATGCTTTTATGATTAATCCTATTTTGAATTTGAATATAGTGAGTTATGTGGCTAGAGAGTTATTTCACTGTTCAATTGGTAATGAGTTTCAGAATGTTAGTTTTCCTCAAATGCCAAATGGAATGGAGATAACAATTGATAATATGGTTCGAGTGTTTATAGAGGATTCTGATTTAAGAAGTTTGACAAAGGTGACAAGTCAGGCTTGTTCTTATTTATGGATGCATGTGTGTATGTTATGTGAGCATATTCTTGAGAGTGCAGAGGATAGGGTTAAGAATAATAAAGAGATGGAGGCAGATGCTATATCAAATATTTTGAATATGGCTCAGTCAAGTGTTGAGAATATGAAGAAGGAGTATATAGATCATGGATTTCCTACAGAGATAGAGAATTGTGTGATGCAGGCCGTTGTTTATAATATAGTTGGATTAACGGATTGGTTGGGGTTGGATGAGGTTGGAGAGGATGAGTATAAGTCTTGTGTGGATATATTGACTTTTAATATGAAAGAAGGTGACATTAGTAGTGATAAGGTTAGTGTGGAGGGTTTTGAAAATGTGGTTAGAGCTTTTATGAATAAAGGGTTGGTGATAGATAGACAGACAAGTGAAAGAATAGTAAAGTTTGTGAAGAAATTAAGTAATAAATGTGATACTGACGGAGATTGTTTGAACCGAGTAATGTTTTTTTCAAACGTAATTTAACTTAAATAATGATTATTAAAAAATTTTTTTTTTATCTTTGTCAATAGATAAAAAATGTCTCTTACATTTAGTTCAGACCCTTCTGGACCTTCTCCTTTATCTCCTGCGCCTGTTTCTCAAGATCCTAAGCTCTTGGCTGGAGACCGTTTTTTTCTGTTGCTTACCCGTAATTTAATGCCTGCTGAAAAGAGAGAGTTATCTCGTCATTTTAATAAGATTGTTGAGTTTACTGATGTTTATGCTGAGAAGACTCATATTAGTGAAGTTCCTGATTGCGACTTGTTGATTCTTGATTTGAGAAAGCGCGAACACCATCAATTTTTGGAATTGGTTATGGATGAGTTGAAACTTCATAAGGAAATTCACGTTGTTTTGTTGAAGAAGAAATACTTCTTTGACTGGTCATCTTTGATGGAGGTGATTGAGCATACTGTTGTTAATGAAGTTCCTCTTGATATCAATAACCACGAAGCCTTTTTCAGACACTTGAATAAGACAAAACTTAAACGAGTCGAAAATCGACTCACGTATTTTTTTAAGAAGATCTTACCAGCTATTATCTGTGGCTAAAAGGATTAATCGACTTTTAAATATTGGCCGAGATATAAAATTCTGTCTAAAACTTATTCTTCTTGCTATATAATTTTTGAATATTGGAATTGAAATATTCAAAAAAATAATATAAAATATTTGATATAAAAAGATATGCTATTTGATATAAATGATTAAGACTTTATTAAACAGTCAGAAAAAATTATTATTTTTTCTATATTCTTGGATATTTATTGTAATAATTGTATTTTATTTCTTGGATTTATTATCTTCAAACTTCATTCAGTTTGGACCATCTGACAGTATTAGTTTTTTTGAAGTTAAAATAAATACTTGGTTGAAATATTCATTAATTTGTTTATATTTATTTTTTAATACGTTAATAAACAGCTTATATGTTAATATGAGCGGAAGCTTTATTACAAATACTATTCAAGATCATAAGAATAAATATCTACCAAATTCAAAACTAATATGTCATATTGTTTACCAGTCATATTATGTGTATGGAAATATAAATTTAGTGTTTAATTTTGTAATAGTTATTTCACAAGTTGATTTTTTATTAATAAAATCATTTGCTGAAATTATAAGTAATTATTGTGCATGTGAGGAGTTTTTGAAAAATAAAGAGTGTAATGTTGATAAATATAATGATTATTTTGAGTCTAATTATTTAGAAATTGTTTGATTTATATAAAATATATATAAATCAAAATTATCTTACTCTTCTTCGTTCATTAATGTCGCAATGAACTTTGATATTTTCAGGATGGTTATTTTACTTAATCCTACAATCTTGGCATAAACATCCGGTTCAATTACCTTGTTGATATTAATCAAATAATAATATATAAGACCTGCGCTGATACTCTTTGGATTACTTCCATTTATCTTTGTTAAATCTTTCTTTTCCAATAAAGAATATATTTGTTTTATGTTCTCCTCGTGTGCGTCACTTGCGCAAAACTTACTCAAAATAAGAGGAATGAAATAAAAGGATGAAATATACATAGACGCACGAGAGTCATGATTTACTTTGAAGAATGTTAATGCTCTTGATGCTTCTCTTCTCTCCAGTTTAAATATTTCTCTCAGTTCTTCAGATGTCTTTGAATCGCCTGTTTCAATGTATGCATTAAAAATACAAGCAAATATAATTCCAAGTCTTGACCTTCCTCGCTTGATATTTCCTTTAGTAACTTCTTGATATAATATATTTGCTCTGTGTTTTATACTGACAGAAATAGAAGTATAATTCTCAAGTTCTGCCATTATACCTTTTTCAGCTTCTTTTCTGTATTGGACACGAGATGGGTCCGAAGAGTATTTAGAATCAGAAGCACCGTAGTATCTCCATTCTTGTTCATCGCTCATTATATTTTTGATTAATAGACCACAGTCCATGCATGTTTCTTGATGGTTATCAAGTAGCATTATATTGCTATGAACACAAACCGTATCATTTTCTATGTTTAATGAGATGTTTTTTGATTTGTTGTTAAGAAGATAATCAAATATTTCATCAATATTTTCGTTGCTCATTTTGAATATTATGTTAATAAATAATATTCAAAAATAATATAAAAATCAATTTATGAAAAAATAATTATAATAAAATCTTACCTTCTTCGCATAATTTCTTATATTCCTTCATAAGTTTATAAACAGTATTATAGTCAGTCTCTTGTAATTTTTGATACACTACTTTCAAAGTTGTGATATTCTTACGTTTATCCATATTATGCCAATAATGAATACTTTTCAAAACAGAATGGAATACAGGATTGACATATACAAATGTCTTTTCAATATATCTTGCATAATATACGCTGTGAATATACAATGCAAGATTTTGAATGTCAGATTCTATTTGTTGGAAAAGTTGGATTTTATAGTTGAATAAATCCATAAATTCAAAAAACATTTGATCATCGCCTATAAACTTTAGTTGTAAGTATCTATGTATGAGACTGGAGTTGTTACCTCTTAATAATGTCTTTCTCGAATACTCGTCATTGATTACTTTGAATAACTTAAATTCATCCTTTTGAATAGCAAGAATACCTTGTGATTCTTTGTAATCTACTTTCTCAATGTAGTCTATAATATCTTGAGAAGTTTTAAAATTAATTTGTTCAGGAATATCAAAAGGAAACAATTGAGACGAGTTTGTAGTTTCAGGAGGATTATATTTATTTGTTTCTCTATCAAACGATCCAGCAAAAAATATCTTGTTGTTAAGAGATGATACAATTTTGTTTTCATCATTTGAAGTTAATAGAAATGTATAATGTAAAGAAGTATCAAGAGAGTCAAGGAATAGTTCAAATACTTTATCATTTGACAGTTCAGAATCTGGGTTGTGTTTCAAGAACATAGAGTAGATTTCATTTTGAAACAACTCGCCATAACTAACATATGACCCCCAGTATGATTCAAATGCGTCAAGTTTCTTATGAGTTGCTACAAGACGTTTAATAACGCCTTCTTGTTCATCGTGGATGACGCGAATAATAGTTCCTTCATAAGATTTATAAAAGCTATATTCATTCTTGATCATTAGATTTTCAATTTCAACAATATTGTTTATTCCAAATTCCTCAGTATATGGAAAGGTTGATGCGACCATTTTATGATTATCATCAGGAAGGCTTTTGAAAATGATACCGCGATTAGTGAGTTCAAGGTTTTCAAGATCCTTGCGAGGTTTGTTATCAGTGGAGTCAATGATGAAATAGTTTGAGAGTTCGAGCATATTTGAGTAAGTCATGATTATAAATATGATGAATGTATCAAAGCGTATTGATTTATATATATTACAATATTATTTTAAATCATTTCTTTTGTATTTTTAAAATACAAAGGAAATATACACGAAAAAAAAATATATATACATTTACTTTACCTTTGAGCGAGTATTCTTCTTAGTTTTATCGCTCTTAACTTCTTTCTTTTCTTCTTCCTTCTTATCTTCTTCTTCACCTCGGATTAGTTTATCAATATCATCGTCAAGGTTTTCATCAACTTGCTCATGCTTTTGTTCTTCCATAATGATACTGTCGTTAGTTCTTGGCTTGAATACTAACAAACGCTTAGGACCAGATTCCACATCTTTGACAAAGGCTTCGTAGATTTTGGCTTGAATACCAATCTTTGTTCCGATAAAGATACTTTCAATCTTGACAGCAGCAGTCACCATACATCTTCTACCTACATATTGGATAGGATCAACCTCTACAGGGTTGCCTTCTTCATCAACTTCATCTTCGTTATAGAAGCGAGTTGTCATTTTAGCAGGTATTTCTTTTCCATCCTTTTGTTTAGGCTTGGACCAGAGTAATTTAGGATAGAATGTTCCGCCTTTTTCTTTAGTAGGCTTACTGTTTTCCTTCTTCCAGTAGATTAAATCTACTTTGCGAAGATCGCTTTCGATGATTTTATCATCTTCATACTTGCCCATTTTCTCTTGAACATCATCTTTGAGAAGTGTTTTCTTACATTGAGAAACAATATCGCAAAGAACCTCCACAACTTTTTGTTGTTTTGGAGTAGGACCGTTCATATCATATAAAGATACGGGCAAAATGTAACCATTGAGTGCTTTGGTAGTTTGATCTTGATTTTCACTTACACCAAAGCAATAACAAGTATCAAAGGCAAGAATCAAGAAACCATCTTTCTTATTAGGATTCTTATAACCGATATTGATACGATAGTTTGTTCCAGGTTGTCCAGGAATACTTTCAGCAACAGGGTCATCAAAGATGAGATTGTTAGGATTGTAGTCGAATGGTTCGACGAGTTGAGTGTTAGCTTGACGAGCAGAGAGATTAGATTTGTTAGAAACTACTTTAGACATTTTGATAAGATATTACGATAAGATTATTGTAATTGATTTAGATATCAAACATTATTTCATTAAATCAGTTTTATAAAAATCCTAAAATTTATCTAATATTCCATAAAGACTTGATATCTTCAAAGAAAATTGGAATATTATTATCCTTTAGAAATGCCTCCAACTTATCAATATCTTCTATAGGGTTCCAAGTCATCTCTCTAAATCTTTCTTCAAATGCTTCGTATTGTGTTGTAAATATAGTTCGGCATCTTTCATAATTTAACTCATCTTCTTTATAACCATTTGCTAAAATAGTTTCAATGTTATTAAACTTTTTTAATAGAAGTTCTGCCTTTGCTGGACCTATACCTATAAGTCCTCTACCATTACTATTATAATCGCATTGACAAATAATACACAAGTCTCTTACTTGTACCTTTTCAAGTTCCATAAGAGCACACAGTTCATTAACATCAAATACACTGCATGTTCCTGCTTGGTTCATATCAATGATAAAGTAATCAACACCGTAAGCAATACAGTCAGAATCCAGAGATATTATACAATCAACAAGACCTTTATTTTGAAGATAACATCCTAATGTTTCTGCTTCTTCATCTGCTTGAATGTAGTTTATACCTATTAAGTCAAATAATTGTTTTATTATTTCTACGTCCTTTTTAATCAAGAGACCGCCTTTCTTCTTTGAGTGGTCAATATAATCTTTAATTGATTCTACCTCAATACGAGGAGAATTAGAATTTTTGAAAAGTTTTTGTTTCATCAATAATTTATTATTCATCTTTTTAGAAATAATAGATTGATTTGTTTCAGATAATAATTCAGTGATGTGACCATTTTCTAAATATTCTTCAAGATCTGATTCAAGAGTAAATATGCGATTTTCATTCTGTTCTTTTCTTTCTTTTCTTTGTTGTCTCTCTTCTTTCTTTTCTACAGGAGGTTTTCCATCAAATATAGGAATGACGGTAACGTTGTTCTTTTTGAATGTTAGGAAATGTTTGAACATACTTGCTATCCATTTATTGTCATCTTTTCCAAATACGTGTATGTATCTGTAAAAGAATGAGAAGATGTCTATGCATAGTTTCTTTCCTTGAAACTTGGAAATATGGACGGATTGAAATACAGACGGATATCGTTTTTTAACATATGTCAAGAAAGCTTTCTTAATTCCCATTTTGTAATGGTATGGTTAATAAACTAAATATACAGATTATTTATTTAAACTTTGAGAATTAAATAAAAAAATATTATTTTCTTTATTCTTTTATAAATAAAAAATGTCAGTAAATATTTCCGGTAATATAAACGCTGCCACAGGCCGTACTGTAAATCCTACTCAAGTCGCTCAGGCCTCTGCTTATTTTGCTTCTCAATCTGCTGGTCAAGCCATTCGCAATGTTCAAACTACTAATGGATCCACTTTATATGATGTTACTATGGGACGTGTTGGTTCTGCTGTTCGTGAAACTCCTACTGTAATCAGCGGAAGTCCTGTTGTTCCTAATCTTGACGCTAACTTCCAATTGGTCAGAGATTTCAGACCCGACTATGTTGTCGATGCCCATTCACCTGATAATGGTGGTCTTGCCCTCCAAGATGCTTATACTATGGCAGGAACTAAGATGTATGGAACTAACCGTGATGCTTATCTTGCTGGTCAAGTTTCCGGCCCAAAGTCATCAAGTTGCGGTGCCGCTGCTGACAATCCTATAAATTATAACTGTCCTTCTATGTCTCTTCCTGGTGCTTCTGCTCAAAATGAACAACTAAGACATGTAATGGAAACTTATAACTATCGTGGTCTTGCCGGTAGTTCTGACCTTCTTAATGTTGGTTCAGGACAATCAAGAAGTGGTCTTATGTCAATGAACTCTGCTTATACTCCTGTTCAATTACAATCTCGTGGTTTGTCTGCTCCTGGTCTTGGTTACCAATCTGCTCTCGGACAAACTATGACATCTGCTCCTTCTTCTGGTATGATGGGTATCTTCTCCTCTCCTGCTTCTGCTCTTCTTTCTCCTGCTTCATTTGCTCGTCAAGGTGCTGGTATTCCTTAAGTGTATTTAAAAATAACATAAACTATTTGATTATAATTTTAATGATTCTAATCAAATCTATTGAAAATTTATTTCAATCTTATTCTAAAAATTATAAAGTTAATTTTCCTTATATTATTAAAATATCTAAAGATATTGTTAAACAAAATCTTGAAATACAATATGATATTATCTCAATAATATTACAAAAATATTATACTTCTTACAGTATTATATCTTATATTATTTTATACCATTTTGTTAAGTATTGTGATTTAAGTAAAAATATGGTCAATGAGCTATTTATCAATAGTCTAATTAGAATAAATTGTTTTGATCACAACATCATTAAAACACTTGACTTGTTTATAGATTTTGATTTTTCAATTTTACATTTGCCTACGTGCTCCACAATACTTTCTATTATTTTAACTCAAGTTTTTATGAATGATATAAATAATTATAAAAATACTATTGATTTTATCGTTTCAAAAAATAATTTTGAAAATGAAGACGACTGTATAAATGTAAGAATATTATTTGTAATGTTTTATGAATGTAAAAAATATTCAGAAAAATATAAATGTATTGATTATTACTATCATATCAGCGATATTAGTTATTTATTATCAACTTCAAACGATGTAATAACAGACTTGAAAAAATATAGTAGAGATAACTTTATAATATTTGAAGAGATATTAGAGATGAAAGACTATAATAATCGACCAATTATATTTTATTGCTGCAAGTATCGTAATTTATCAGATTTATTGAATTATAAAAATTATAAAAAATGTTTATACAAGACCTACACATATGGTAAGTCAATGTCTGTTCTTTATCAGATACTTTATAACAATATAGAGGAAAAGTATAGACAAGAGTTTCTATACACCTATATTGGAGTTATAGATACATTTGATGATATTGTTGTTCAGATTAATCATAATGAGGATATAAAACAAGAAATAAAAAACCATATTGTATTCTACAATAATATATACGATTATTTATTATAATATAACTTTCAATAGGAATATTACAGCCATTATAATTATGAACCAAAATATATAGAACATAATATAATACTTTTTAATAAATTCAGAGACTGACATACTTTTATTAAAAAATAAATTTAATAAAATTATTTTTTTTATTCATATAATTTTCCATTTTGAAAATAAGATTCTGATTTTTTATATCCAATCAGATTTTTATAATATACATATAATTTTTTATCAGGATACAATATAGATAAGTTTATAGCCTTATCTTTTTCTAAAATAATAATATTATCTAATGAAAATATAGTATAATCATTTAAAAATAATTTACTATAATCCTCATCATAGTTTCCAATACCATATTTAAACTTATATGTATATTCTGCACAAATAGCACAAGGAAATTTTTCTCTACAACTTATACAATGTTCAGACATTTTTAATATATTAATTTATTATTAAATTAATATATATAAATAAGGATATATCTATTTACTTCAACTCACATTTATCACCATCGCAAAACTTAGTTACTTCTGCATCTTCGATATCATACTTTTCAAAATTTAACTCTCTAATATTCTTAATCATTTCATCATAATCTTCCTTAGGAATTTCTTCGTAAGGCAACTGAGGATATTTATCAAGAGGAGCCTTTGGTAAGAACGATACGCCTTTGAGACGATATTGGAAATAATTGAGTGCATGAACAATTTGACTACCTTCTGTCTCTGGCTTGAAAGTAATTGTAGCAGATACTTGATTATCTGCCCAGTTCTCCTGTAAGAATGATGCAAGTTCAAGTTGTTCCCACATACTTACTTCATTAATAGTTCTCATTTCTCCTACATATACTGGAATTTCAACTACCATAGTTGTATCAGGCTGGATAGCACAAGGCTCTACCTTATATCCAGAAGAACGAAGAGGCTCAATTAACTCAGAGTGTGCTGAAAGTCTAACACGTCTTATATAATACTTACTTTCAGGCCAGTGCATACCTGGTGTTACACCTGCTAAAAGACTTACAGTTCCGCTTGGTTTAACTGTTGTTGTTTTAATAGAGCGAGGAATAGCAAGCCAGTCAGAATATATCTGATCATATTTTTGAATAGTATCATAACCAGTTTTACACCATTCTTTTAGTTCGTGAATACTTTTAGCCGCAACAAATTGAGTCACACCTGTCAGAGAACAGCCAATACGTCTATTTCTAAGCATAACTCTATTTGTTTCAGGCCAATGAGAATTACCGAGAGTTACTGTCTTTGCATAAAGATAAGCAAACTTCAGAGTTCTATTGAAGTCTTCCTTAGATTCGTGTTTAGTAGGAAATACTTCAACTAAGTTACACATTTCACCAGATTCAAGAGTCTGTTCGCAACAGTTATGAACTATCATACCATTTGCTGAAAACCAATGCTTATCGTGGTCAATAGTACAATCATATACCTCTTCATCAATCTCTTTATTTATAGAAATAACAGGAGACATAAGAGGAATATTATTATTTTCAGTATCTTGAAAATCTAAGAAACCATTATGTTCTTGACTAACAAGTCCAACACCTAAGAGTGCTATTTGCATAGTGTGAATGTTTTTATTATCAATATTGACGATAGTGTCTTCGTTATTATTTTCAGTTTCGAGAGAGTTAAGTATAAGGTTATTAAGACAACATAAAATATGTTCTCTTTGTTCATATAATGTCTTGTCTCCATTAATCATTAACTTTTTAGTTGGAACAATGCCATCCATATTATCACCGAGATGAAACACACTTGACTTTGTAGTAGTTGTCTCATTTGATTTACTAAGCATAATCATATCACCAATATAAATATCTTCAAGTTTTTTCCATACTTGTTTGTTATTCAAAAGAGAATATGTCAAAAACTCGTGATTAGCAGTTGCTTTGATATGGAGACCATTTGCGAGGTTAAGAGTATAAACAGGTTTAACTCCTGTGCTCCAAAATCCTTGTTCAGTTGTTTTGTATTCTTCTCCATTTACAAGAGCAGTGAATTGTTTTCCAACTAAATCAGTTACTCTATGAAGACCAGTAGTTGTCATAATTAGAGAATCTCCAGTAATACAAGGATTTGTTCCGTGTGCTCTATGGTCTTTATGGTCTTTTACTCCATTCATTCTGCTATAATCACGTACATTTTCAAGCCAAAAGTATCCAGGTTCTCCGTTCATTCTTGTCAATTCTGCAACTTTATCGTAGTCCATACCGAGATTAGCTTTGATAGAGTTATTGCTTGTCCAACCATACATCATTCTTTCTGGATTTTTTTCATAATTTTTCAAATTTAAAAATTCATCAGAGTCAGGATTTCCTAAAATAATTTCAGCAGTTCTTCTGACATTACCAGCAACAACGCAAGTTCCAATAAGATTTTGAATATCGGCAATCGTTCTATCTGTAACAAGAGAGCCTTTATTCTTTTCAAGAACTTCGGTAACTTGGGATATCATCTTTTTAAGTGGTTCAGGTCCAGACGAGTATCCTCCGAAAGTCTTGATAGGAAGACCAGCGGCGCGAATTTTAGAATAGTCGAAAGATACAGGAGCAAGATGTAAGAAGTATGAGTCTAATAATTTCTTCATTGATTGAACCCATCCTTCGCGAGTATCTTCTACAACAAACATCTCAGTATTTTTAGAAGAGTCAGGACCTTGTACTGTAATCTTACCGGCTCCTTCTGTGTCAAATCCAACACCGACGCCAAGCATAGAGTAGTCGAACAGAAACAAGAAAGGTAATGATGGGTCCTTATCCATATCTTTTGTTGAGATAAAAGAACAGTTATTTAGAGCAGCATAAAGACCTCGGTCCTCGGTAACGTTAGTTCCCATACAAAAGAGGCCTCTTCCAGGAGGAAGGAACTTCATTTGAAACATTCTTTCAAACATTTCTTGGGCGCTTTCTTGTGCTTGTTGTTCGTTCCATCCAAGATTATGATCAAGAATCCATCGTTTCTGCATACCATAACATCCGTTGATTACTCTTTCAATTGTATCTACCCATCTTTCTTTTTTACCAGTGATATGGTCTTTGCGAGAATAAGTTCTTTGATAAACGAGTTCTCCTAATCCGTTGAAACCAAATGAAGGACGGACTTTTTCAAATTTTGAAACAAAAGACTTGGATAATTGGAAAGAAGGACGAATAGTAGTTTGAATAGAACTCATTTGTAGTTCGTTTTATATATGATAATATATTTTTTTAAATTAGTAATTTTTAGTAATTTAAAAATGTATTGGTGGATATAGAAAAAAGATGAATAAATTTACATTGAGAGAATGGCGTAAAACATTGAAAGACCCTAAAGATTTTATTATAAATGCGAGTCATATAAATGGAAACGATGATTATGTTCTTTGGCCTGTAGGAATGTCAATAAATTATTTGAAAATCCAAAAAAGTTTTCCTACTTTAGAAGAATTACAGTTTGGTTCGCATACAGATATAGTTTTACTTGCTACATCTGAAAATATAGTTGGTAATCTGAGGATAAATAAAAATATAACTCTTAAAAACATTATTAAAATGTTGGAAGAAAAAAATATTACAAATTTAAGTTTAAGTCTAGAAGAATATTTTATTTCATTACCAAAATATAATTTTATTATTTGTCATGAAGGTAATGGCGTAGATACAAATAAAATATATGAAGTTCTTATGGCTGGATGTATTCCTATTGTAGAATACAGTAAAATGCTTGAAATAAAATACGGAAATATGCCTATCTTATTTACAAAAACATATCAAGAAATAAATGAAAAATATTTGAATGATGTTTATTTAACTATGTTAGATAAAGAGTATGATTTTTCAAATTTATTTTTATCATCATTTCCAGAAGATATAAGAAATAATATTATATACAATAGTAGATTTTGGTGCTTGCGACTTTTAGGAGAATTGTCTTATCCTCATTTAATAGGTTCATCATATAAGATAAATATGAGAGAGGATGTGGATAATTTGACCTTCTCAGTAGCTATTCCAACTATGAACAGGTATGAGAAATATTTGAAAGAATATATTCCTAAATATTTGAAAAATAATTTTATAAAAGAGATTGTAATTTGCGATGAGAATGGAAATGACTATGAACAAATATTGAAAGAATATCCTAATGAACCTAAAATAAAATTATATAAAAACGATAAAAAACTTGGAGCGCTAAGAAACAAAATAAAAGTAATGAGTTTGTGTAATAGTAAATATATTGCTCTTATTGATAGTGATAATTTTGTGGATGAACAATATTTTACAAAGGCTTTAGAGTTTGGTTTAAATGAAAAAACAGTTGTATGTCCTTCTTATTCTCACGATGGTAGAGGTAATTTCAAACATATGCAGTTTTATAATCCTATCAGTAAATACAATTGGAACACAGTTATTCAAACAAGAGGAATGTTCCCCTGCTTAAATGATGGAAATTGTATATTTCCAAAGATAATCTCAACTGATTTAGAAAAAATAGATACAAACATTGAACCATATGGTTCTGACGCATATGTAATATTACAGTTTGTTATTTCGATGGGCTATGATGTATGTTTTGCTGATATGACTTATGTTCATCCTGTTTCTGAAGACTCACTTTGGATAGAAACAGAGTCGCAATCATTATCATTTATGAGACAATGGTATAAAGGTGTTTTAGAATTTGAAATAAATTATTAAAAATTATTTAGAACATATTTCAGCAATCACTGGAAAATGTACGCTGTAAAATACATCATGCATTTTTAGAATATTTGTTTTAGTTGCTGGAGATATAGTTGAGTCTTTCTTAAGTTTATCTATTTCTTTCTCAAGCAAGTTAGATGATAAAAGCATTAGCTCTTTTGATACTGGACATTTAGGATTATAAGAATTTACTATTTTTTGAGAACCATTGAAATCATCATTCTTGGCACCCATCTTCAATAAATCTGTAATCCTTTGAAACATCATTTCTTTCAATCTTGGGCTATCTTTGAATTTTTCTTGACATAATACAATCGAATATACATCAAGAAGTTTTCTGTAAGTATCTTGTTTATTTTCTTTTTCTAAATTATCTTGGATTGTTCTTGTCGCACCACAGATGTCATAACAAGGTGGATATTTTTCAAAAGGCATGTTTCCTCTTTTTTGTTCAGTCCAACTTGAAAATTTTTCTCTTTTTATTGCTAAAGCCAATATCAAGCCACAAAAGGCAATTATTCCAAGAACTGCATAAAGTATTGTGACTTTACAAATTTTCATTTTTTACTAAATAGGAAAATATTTTTATAAATTTTTTTTATAAAAATATATTTTTTTTGAAATTAAATCTGTTTAGAAGGTAGAAGAACCACTGGGTCCGCCTGACATATCAAGATATTTGGTACCTTGAATATTTCCAGAATTGTCGACGAGTCTAACACGGATAGCCTTATTAGAAACATCAAAGACGACAATACCGCCAGATCCGTCATAAGTTTGAGAAGGATTAAACACAAACATACCAGAACGGTGCAAAGCACGTTGGAAGTTCAAGTTACCGTATTGACTAACTCCACTGGTTCCAGCGGAAACATCAATACGTTGATCATTACCGGCATTCAAGTAAGATTCAAGGCGACCAGCAATAGCAGCGCCAGAGTTCATAGGGACAGTATAGCGAATTTTTAAGTTACCACTCATTTATTTTGTTTTATTAATCGTAAAGATATTTTTTTTTTAAAAATATTTTTTCATAAAAATATTTAGGATATATAAATGTCAAGCCGAAAAAATAGTAGAATCGCACGTAAGTCTAAACCAGAACTTTGGGAAAGAGTAAAATCAAAAGTTATGAGGTCATCTAAAGGAGGTCCTTCTGGTAAATGGTCAGCAAGAAAAGCACAAATAGCAGTAGCCGAATATAAACGTCAAGGCGGTGGATACATAGGTTCTAAAAGTCCTCGTAATTCGTTGTCTAAATGGTCTCGAGAAAAGTGGGGTTATGTATCTCCAAAACTTGGAAGTAGAAAGAAAGGAAGATATTTACCAGAGGTTGTTCGTAAGAATTTAACATCAAGAGAAAAGTCTGAAGAAAATAAAAGAAAAGGTTATAAAAGAGGAAAATGGATATCTTACTCTCCATCTGTGTCTAAGAAAATGAGAAAGTATAAAATTTATTAATTTATCAAATAGTTGCTAATTTATTATCTGTAAATTTATATAATCCAAAAATTAATGCAACAATTAATGAAATAATTAGATATGTATTTACAAATTTTTGAATACATGATAATAATAAAAGCGCAACTAATAATCCTATTATCATCGTGTAGAATAAAATATTTCTATATCTCCAACTTCCATATGATATGATAGGAGGAGATTTATTATTTCTATCATCACCAGATACAAGAAAATCTCGTGCTCCTAATGAACCTACGCCATCTTTGCCAATAGAACCTCCATAATATATCCAGCCCATAGTATCTTTATTAAAACCATCTTCATTATCCTTATAAACTCGAATAACAGGAGGAGTCCATTTTAGTCCTTTATTCGTATAGTCATTTCCAAACCCATAGAAACGAAATACAACGCCTTCTTTAGGATAACTGGCATGAGAACCATTTGCTATATATACAATAGGATGAGATCCTTCAAATTCAACTTGGTCGGGTTTAACCCATCTGCCTTGGTCGCTTGAATGTGCTGCATAAAATATTTCTTTTATATTTGAAGCTTGGTCAAGAACAACAGTAATATGTTCTAAATCACCATAATGGGCTCCAACATCTCTAATACCTGCAACTTTCTTAGGACCATTATAAGAATATAAGAATGAATAAAATAAATAAACATTTCCTCCAATTCTTGTAGCATATCCATAAACAGGAACCTGATTAATATTATTTTTATTATTTTGTCCAACTATCTTATCATCTGGAATAATAATCTCTGTGTTATTTCCACTAGCGTCTTTATAAGTTTCGTATAGTTGTTTAGAAGTTATAGGAGAATTAAGTAGTATCGTTCCATCTTTCTTTTTTAGAGAACTGTTTTGTAATATGTATTCAATAGAATTTGGAAAATATTTTTCGTCGGTGTGTAAGTAAGCGATAGGACTATATGTGTTTAACAATAACGTAAGTTTATCATTATCATTCATTTTTTAAAAATGTAAAATAAAATAAAAAAATATTTCAATAAAAATATAAAATGAGTGATATTAATTTGATTGATTTTATTTCTTCGCTTTTTCGACTTCAATTGACAATTAAAATGAATCACTGGTCAACTAAATACTATCATCGCCATAAGATTACAGATAAACTTCATACAAATATTCTTTCATTGATCGATAGACTTGTAGAAACCTTTCAAGGAAGATATGGCAAACTTTCAGTAAATAATGATACCTCATCTTTGATGATTAATGTTCCTCTTACAACGGATGATAATTTTCCAAAAGTTTTAAGAGATATCAAAGACTCAATGATTCAAAGTGTGTATTATAAGATGGATAAAGATTTAACTGCAATAATGGATGAACTATTGGAGTTAATAGATACAAATCAATATTTGTTAATGTTAAAATAAAATTACTTACCAGTCGAGCCAAACCCTCCATCTCCTCTATCGGTCTTATTCAAATCATCCTCATCAACGAGTGTAAAGTCATCTGTATAAATACTCTCAAGAACAAGTTGAGCGATACGGTCTCCAACAGAGATTGAATATTCGGTATTCTTGTTATTGATAATTAAAACTTTCACTTCTCCTCTATAATCGCTATCTACAACTCCAGCACCAACATCTACTCCACCTACTGCCAAACCAGAACGAGGAGCGATACGAGCATAACAAGTATCTGGAATTTCAATTTGAAGTCCGGTTGATACTAACTTTCTCGAGGTTGCAGGAATAACGAGATCTTCACAAGAGTGTAAATCAACACCTGCTGCACGAGATGATTTTCTTTGAGGTTTAGTTGCGTTAGGATGGATAAGAGCGACTTTGAACATTTTAAAATTATTTTTATAATAATAATTTTAAAACTTTAAAAAGTTTTTTTAAAAATTTTTACAACTATCTTGTTTTTCGAGTGATTTGTAATTGAGAGTTGCGGCAAAAATAAGCCATGCAAGATAAGGTAATAATAAAGGACGAATTTCTTTATTTCTTATGATTAATAATGAAGTATTAACAACTAGCATTGTAATAAACCTAAACCCAAGTTTGACATTCTTCTTGTGGAAGAAGAAGTAGCACCATAGAACATTTAATATTAAGTTGATATAAAATAGAATAATAGGTATTGGGTTATTTTTTTGAAGAACTTTTGTAAATGCAAACGCAACAAGTATATAAAGTATAGTCCATACTATTGGAAAAACATAGTTTGGAGGAGTAAAGGAAGGCTTTATACAATTATACCAGTCAGATTTGACATTAGCCATTGTATATTTGTTAGATAATATTGCAGTAATTGCGACACTTAAAAATCCTATATAATAATTTTTATCAATTGACATTTTTTAAAATTACGAAAATATAATAATAAAATAATTAACATATTGATTCCAATACCATATACCAATCTACATCTTGAATATCTAAAATTCTATTTTGTTCGTCTCTTAGGGTGACGTGTAGTTCTTTCGCAAATTGATTGAATACCGATGTTTGGTCGAAGAAACTATCTATAAAGTATAAACTATTCACATTGTTTGGAATTAGAAAAGTGTATCTTACACCTGACCTTAGAGATTGTAGATAGTTATTTGCTTGTTCTATTGTTATAAATATTGCCGGAGTTCTTGTAAGATTGACAATATGATTACTTTTAATTTGATATACAGGACCTGGTAGAGTCACAGAATTATATATACCAGCACCAAAGCCCATAATCAAGTTTATAGGATTTGTATAATTATTAGAAAAGTCAAGTTGAAAAGGAGCAATAGTATTTGCAATTGAAAGTTTAGAAGTTAAGTCATCGTATGTAACTGTGAAGGCTACAGGCGAACCACTTCCGTTTATTGCAGTTTGAACGACATTAGCGAGAGTGGCTCCATCGCTTAAATATACGGAAGAGACATCTATAATAGTTGAGAAAGGAATAGAAGGAATATTTAGTCCGAAACTATCGTTGATACCTTTTTCAATAGTGTATATGGTATTAGGAAGACTGATTGCTTTTAGACGGTAAGAGCCATATACAGAGTCTGCGCAAGGAACTACAAAATCATTTGAGTTTGTAGTATTATAATCAAGACGTTGAGAGGAAGATATGTATAGAAGTTTTAAACCCATTGTGTATATTATTTTAATGAAAAGAATATAAATATTTTGTTTAAAATGATTTTTAAGTGTATAAAAAATCATACAATTACCTTTATTTTAAAATGGCTCGTAATCTTACATTTATTGAGATTGAAGATATCCTTTCTTGTATCAAGCCTAATCCAAGAATACCTGAAGAGGTGGATAGTCTTAATAAGGAGAATGTAAAGAATATTATGCGTAAGCAATTTCAAAAAATTAAAATATATCCTGAGAAGATTCAAGAGTTGAAGGATAAAGTGGAGAACTATTATTTAAAAACACAAGTTGCTGCCGGTGAGATGGTTGGCGTATTAGCTGCTACATCTATTGGTGAACCTACTACACAGTTGGCTCTAAACTCCTTTCACTCTTCTGGTATTTCTAAAAGCACAATGACAACTGGTGTTCCTCGTATTGAGGCATTATTAAATGCTTATAAAAATCTTGAAGATAACTCTGGTATGTATTTATATTTGAAAGACGTTGATTATAATGATATTAAGCAAATACGCGAAGTTTGTATGGAAAATTATGAGTATAAACTTTTGAAAGATATTACAGATGAGATTAGAATAATAAAAACTGAAGATTTGCCAAAACAGACAGAGTATATTGAAAATGAGTCAAGTTGGGAAGATTGGCATGATTATTATGATTTGATGGTAAGCGAAGATTATAAAGAGTGTGATTGGTGTGTGTTCATAAAAGTTAAGAAGTTGGAGTTGTATTTGAGAAAGAAGACATTGAGTGAGATTGCGTCAATTATTGAGAGTAAGAATGAAAATATTTATGCTATATGCTCAGGTGAAGAAGAAGGAATTATAATAGTATATGTAGATACAAGTGAAGTAAAGGCACCTAACGAGGTTATAGGATTGAAGAAAAAGTCAAAGAAGATAGATGAAGAATTGACATTGGAAGGGTTAATAACAAATGAGAATAAAGATTATTATTATGTCCGTGATATTGTTGTTCCTTCATTGTCTAATTTATATATTTGTGGTGTGAAGGGTATAGAAGGATGTTATTTTGACCAGTCATTTGGTCAGAAGAAGGAATGGAAGATTGAGACGAGAGGTTCAAATTTTCGAGATGTTTTGAACCATCCGATGACAGATCATACTCGAACATTGTCATCAAATATGTGGGAGATATATGAGGTGTTAGGAATAGAAGCAACACGAACATTTTTGTTGGATGAATTTTTAAGAATTGTTGCAGTATCTAAAAGACATATCGTTCAACTTGTGAATATGATGACATTCTTTGGAATAGTAAGAGGCGCAAATCGACACGGTGTTAATAACACACAGGTTAAGACATTGGCAAAGATAACGTTCGAAGAACCATTGAAGCATTTGAAGCATGCTTCTATGACATCTGAGACTGATTATTTATCAAACATATCTTCACAACTTATGATAGGTAGAGTTTGTAAAGCAGGCACAGGTATTGTAAATCTTGTAATGGATAATACAAAGTTTTTTAACAAGGAAGAGAAAAAGGAAGAAAAGAAATATGAAAATGTAGAGGATATGGAAGTTCGTAAATTTACATTTAGAAAGAAAAAGTTGAATGATAAAACTATTGGTGTAGAAAGAAAGGAGGAGAAGGTTAGTAGTAACGAACCAGTAGATGTAAAATTAACCGATACAATTATGAATAATATGGAGAAGAGTGACGTGATTAAAAAGAAGAAGCAAGGAAAGGAAATGAGTTTAATAGAAGGTAAGACAAATTATTCTAAGAAGTTAGGTCAAGTAAAGAGTCGTATATTTAAGAATTTGGATGAAAACAATATCTCTCAAATCAAGGAAAAAAATATTGAATATTTATAATTTTGTTTAAACTTTTATATAATTATACACATAATTATATAAAATGGATGATGAAAAAAAGCCTATTACTGCTACAAGACTTATGAATGAGATGAATTGGAAGCAGATGGATATGTTTCTTGAGCAGTATAAGAAGGAAAATCCTGAAAAGTATGAGAGAGCACAGAAAAAAGGAGAAGAGATTATGTCTTTTGACTATGAAAGACCATACGAGTATGTGAATGAGAGAGAGATGAAAGAGTTTGGTTCTAAGATTTATAGAGATGTTAATTATCTTGGAATGAAAGAAGAAGAGTTATCCAAGTATGAGTTGGATTGTTTAAAAAAATTTTTGAATACTGATGATTTGAGTGAGCTGTTTAATGAATAAAAATTTATAAAAATTTAATAAAGTGATAATTTATAAAAATATTATAAATTATAACATAACAAAAATGAATAGTTTAAGAGAAATTATTCAGTTTATTTCAAAGGAGTTGAACGTTGATGTTTCTGTAGTTTGCGAAAACTTCAAGAAGAGTTTAGCGAAAGAGGAGAAAGAGTTTGAAAAGAATGATCAGATTGAAGGGAAGGATACTTCTAAAAAGCGTGAAATAAAGAAGAAGAAGAAGAGCAGTGATAGTATTTGCAAATATGTATATCAGCGTGGAGAAAAGAAAGGACAAAAGTGTGAGTTTGCTGTAAAGGAAAGTGATATGTACTGTTCTCGGCATAATAAGAAGGATGATGAGAAGAAGAAGGATAAGGTTGTAAATAAAAAGATAGAAGCCGTTAAGATTATATCAAAGTTGATGAATAATAGAAGTGTATTGGAGATAAGAAAGAATAATTTTAATAACTATGAGACTGAAAATAATTTGTTATATGATATTGAGAATAAGGAGATTTATGGTTATCAGTTAAGTGATGGTAAGTTTAGAGATTTGTTCAAGAGTGAGATAGAGTGGTGTAAAGAGAGAAACTTGAAATTTAAATATCCTTTTAATATGAGTTTGGAGAATATGGACGATAGTTTAGAAAAAGTGGAAAAGAAAGAGGAATACGAGGAAGAAGGTGATTTTGACGATTGTGAAGAATGTTTTGAAGAGGTGGAGGACGATGAATAAAATTTTTATTAATAAATGGTTTAAAGATAAGTATGTTTATTAATAAAAAATGTCTACTAAACGTGAAACTAAGAGATCTACTAAGAAAGTTGCCAAGGAAGAGGTTGTTCAAGAGCCTGTCGTTGTGCAAGAGGAGCATGAAGAACACGAAGAGACTGAGCCTAAAACTCGTGGTCGTCGCACTGTCACTAAGGACAGTTTGATTGCTTCCATTCAAGAGTTGAACGCTCAACTTGATGCTGAATTGTCTGCTGAAAAGAAGCAACAAGTTGGTAATCGTTTTGTTCGTCGCGTTCGCAAGGCTCTCCGTATGATTGAATCTGATGCCAAGAGAGTTTTGAAGATTAAGTCTGGTAATCGTAAGGCCAGTGCTACTTCTGGTTTTATGAAGCCTGTTATGATTTCTGAAGAAATGGCTCGTTTTACTGGTCTCGATAAGAATGGTAGTTTTCCTCGTCCTACCATTACCAAGTTCGTTTGTGAATACATTAAGAAGAACAATCTCCAAAATCCTGAGGATAAGCGTGAGTTCAGAGTTGATTCTCCTCTCCAAAAGTTGTTGAAGTATGATCCTAAGAACCCTCCTAAGGATGAGTCTGGTGCTACTATTCCTATGACTTATTTCCGTCTTCAAAAGTATATGCAACACCACTTCAAGCAACTTGCTGCTCCTGTTGCTGAACCAACTCCTGCTCCTGTCGCTGAAGTTGCTGCTACTCCTGCTACTTCTGACAAGACTTCTCGTAGAAAGGCTAAGTAAGTTTGTTTTATTCGTATTATTTATAAATCAAAAAATTTATAAATAATAAATTGACTTTTAAAAATATAATATAAAAATATTATAACATTTAACGTAAATATGAGTTCATTCAATATCAAAACTATTATTTCTTTGGAAGGCAACATCGGTGCTGGTAAGTCTTCTTTTATGAAGATATTGAGAAACAAACTTGCTGATATTGCCGAGTTTATTGATGAACCTATTGATGAATGGCTTGAAATGAAGAACAATCAAGGTCAAAATTTACTTGATGTCTTTTATAAAGATAAGAAAAGATGGGCTTATTCATTTCAAAATATTGCTTATATCACAAGAATGAAGAGAATTATGAATATTTTAATGACTAGTAATAAGTCTCTTATTATTATGGACCGTTCTCTTGAAGGTGATATAAATACTTTTTCAAAGATGTTGAAAGAGTCTGGTGATATTGACGAACTAGAATGGCAAGCATATCATAAATGGAATACATTTTTTACTGATTATATAGGTAAAAATATAAAGACATATCACGTATATTTGAAGACAAGTCCTCAAATTGCATATGAGAGAATTAAAAAGAGACATAGAGATGAAGAATCAATTATTCCTTTTGATTATATAAAGCAATTGCATGAGTATCACGAGAATTGGCTAATGCACCTTGGTAATGTTGTTCTTATAAATGTAAATAATGATTTCGTAGAAAATGAAAATAACGCTAACTTATTTTATGCAAAGTTGTATTCTGAGTTGTTGAAGGATTTTTTTTAAATAATTTATATTATATTAATATAAATTATTTTAAAGATGTGGCATTTCATTTAAACATCAAAATGAGAAGAAGTAGAACTTTATCTTTTAAAAAGGACAATGAGCAACAACTTAAGTCTATCTTATACTCTAAAAAGGATACTGAACCTGTTAAAAAAGAAGAACCACAAACTCGTAACTTATCTGAAGTAAAGATCTCTAATAGAGATGTAAAAAGACCTCAAACTGCTACAAGAGAAAGAAAAGTTGAATTTGAAGAAGATTTGGAACAAGATACGGAAGAAAAATATAACGATGATTTTGAAGAAGAGGAATCTGTTAAAAAGAATGTTAAACAACAAAAAAAGAAGGTAGTTGAAGAACCGGTTGATCAAGAAGATGACGAAGAACCTAAAATTGTTGAGAAATCTCGTAAAGTTGAAGCACTGCATAAAAAACCAACATCTACTCCTAGACGAGGAAGTCCTAAGAGACAAACAAAGTCAAATAGAAGAAGCGAGGAAGAAGAGGAAGAACAAGAAATGGAAGAAAGAGGCAACGAAGATGAACATTCTGAAAGAAAGAGACGTAATATGATTGTTTCAAGACCATTGTTTTTGAAATTTGTTAATGAAGCAGGTCTTGAGAGTGCAGCATCTGATATTCAAGAAATCTTGCAAGTAGAAATGGTAAATTTTATTATGGAAGTTATTAAAATGGTTGGAGGAAATGAAGAACAAGAAGACGAAATTGTTGTTAAGGAATCCAATTTGAGATTTTTAGGAGATAAGAATAAATCTATTGGTGTATTAGATATGAAAACTTTTGAAAAGTTATTTGGAGAGGCTGAGAAGAATATTTCAAGCCAAGTTCATTTTACTTCAGAATCATTCAAATCATTGTGTAAATACACTGAAATACATATTATTGACTTTTTGAAGAAGGCCAGGGCAATTATGGTGCATTGTGGAAGAAAGAGATTGAACTTTAACGATGTTGAATTGTTGAAGTTTTTGTTGGAATAATTAGATTATTTGTAATTAAATAATACAAATAATCTTTTCAAATATAATAAAATGAAACAAATTAATCAAGACGACTTGGTAAATTTCTTGCTCAATAAATATCCTAATAAACATAAAGAAAAAGAAGAAACTAATAGTTCGGTATCAACAGAAGAATCACCCAAGAGAGAGTATTATCATAAAAGAGAAAATAATTTTTGCTGGAAGAAAGTATTCATGTTCTTGATAATTATAATTATTGTTATATTGTTAGCTAGTATGATATGTAAAAAATAATTATACTCTAAGACCTACACAATATGATATTTTTCTTGGTATAGATATTAAATCTTTCTTCAACAAGTTTTTTTCAGATGGTTCTTTCAATATATTTCTCAATGTCTTTTGTAACTCTTGAAAGTCAATAGCAATATCTCTATCTGGTTCTTCTTCATATTCAGGTAAAACTATCTCTGGTTCTTGCTCTTCTTCTTCGATTTCTATCTCAATCTCTTCTTCTTCTTCTTCTTTCTCCTCCTCTTCTTTTTCTTTCTCTTCTTCTTCTTTTTCCATTTGTTCCTTAATTTTATCCAATTTTTTAGCAACAACAGAAGGTGCTATTTTAAAACGTTTTAATAAATCAGAAAGAGATAAATCTTCTCCAATTACTATTTCCTCGTCTTCTCTTTGTCTTTTATCTTCTCTCTTACGTTCCTTCTCTTCTTCTCTTTGTCTTTCCTCTTCTCTCTTACGTTCCTTCTCTTCCTCTCTTTGTCTTTCCTCTTCTTCTTCTCTCTTACGTTCCTTCTCTTCTTCTCTTTGTCTTTTCAATTCTCTCTTACGTTCCTTCTCTTCCTCTCTTTGTCTTTCCTCTTCTTCTTCTCTCTTACGTTCCTTCTCTTCT
>Ga0114959_10001022_pt1 | contig 25628 bp, 29 predicted proteins | sample C_130625_EF_Meta_FD_87317 | JGI IMG/M metagenome (GOLD analysis project Ga0114959, IMG submission 87317) | Freshwater microbial communities from Lake Croche, Canada to study carbon cycling - C_130625_EF_MetaG | ecosystem: Environmental > Aquatic > Freshwater > Lake | place: Lake Croche, Canada... | reverse complement strand
TCTCCTTGTTATTAATAAGCCCCTTTGAGATTCAACCCAATCAATGATTTTATCTTCTGTTAAAATCATTCTTAATATACAATGCATTATTTTCTTTAACCCTTTTATTCTAGAAAAGCCAACAATAATTTATCCTTTATTCTCCCCAAGTCTCTTTCAACAATAACTGCGCAACCTTCTCTCATTTTATTCGTGTTTTCTGTTAAGTTATCTTCGTTTATAGTAACATCATTATTGATAATATATCTAGGTGGCCCCCCAGCATTAATGCACGAATGGTTTTGCAGCGGGTAATAACACTTTAACCCTTTATACACTTCGTTTATCCAATCGTCACAACACCAATTAATTATTTCTGGAGGGAAATAATACCCGAATAAATCCATGTGCTTTCTTGAAACAAAAGATTGAGTTAATATGCGAATGTTGTTATTGATTGGTCCAGCTAATCCAACATTTTTTGTATTTAAAAGAGCATTAATACAGTCGTTGACCCAGCCACTTGTAACAAATTCAATATCATCCCCGCATTGGAAAAAATAATCGCAGCCATCCTTGTGAGATTTTTCAAATAACCGATTCCACATAATGGTTAAATGCCCCTTCGGAATTCCATCCATGTATATAAATTCCATATCAACATTCTTCATTACAGAGAGAAAACGAGCAAACTTCTTTTTAATATCTTCATTGTCATATATCGGGTCTCCTTTATCAATACCAATGTAAAACGTGTATTCGTGTTCTTTGTCGTAAGTTAGCAAAAAAGTTTTAAAAGTGCAATGATATAAAAATGTTTCTTTATAATCGGACCAATTATAGCCTCTTGAAGTGCAAGGAATCAAAATTCCGATCTTCATGTTTATTATATTATACTTTATAAGTTTTTGTTTTTATATTGTGAATCCGGAAAAAATACATAAAATGCAGTTTCTATTTAAGATTATTATACATACACTTATAAGTATAGTAACATGCTTAAAAGTTTTAGTGATATTAAAAACGCCTTTTATATAAATTTAGAGCATCGCGTGGATAGAAAACACCACGTTGAAAATCAGTTAAACTCAATAGGAATAACTACTCACACTAGGTTTAACGCTATTAAAATGAAATTTGGGGCATTAGGATGCAGTTTAAGTCATTTAAAATGTTTGAAAACGGCCAAAGAAAATAATTGGTCGCACGTTTTAATATGCGAAGACGACATACAGTTTTTAGATCCACCGCTTTTTGTTAAACAACTAAACGGATTTCTAGAAAATGTTGACGATTGGGATGTTGCATTGATCGCAGGAAATAATATAAAAGAATATTCAGTTACAAACGATTATAGTGTAAAAGTTTCTTGGTGTCAGACTACGACGGGTTATCTAGTTAAACGCGATTATTATGACAAACTCATTGAGAATTTTACAACTAGCATAGAAAAATTAATTAAAGAACCATATAATCATCATTTGTACGCCATTGACCAATATTGGACCAAGCTTCAGTACACCGACAATTGGTTTTTAATTACACCGACGACGGTTGTTCAGAGAGATGATTACAGTGATATTGAAAAACGTCGCACAAATTATAAATCAATCATGCTTCAATTAGACAAACTGACATCTTATAATAATAATAAAAATAGAAATACCCCCTCGGAAAACCCTCTTATAAAGAATAACCTTTAGAAAAGAGGTTAAAAATAACGGGACAAATATATACACGTATAGCAAAATGCAGACAAGTTTAATGTCAAAGCTCTTGCATTTTGTGCTGATTGCAACACAGAAATATGGAATAGACGAGTCGCATGGTTTGTCGCATAGCTTGAATGTTTTACATTATTCTAGAAAGATATACGAAAGCGAAGTTCAAAATTATCCGATTCTAAAAAACCAGGAGAACCTTATATACGTTTCGGCTGTTCTTCACGACATGTGCGATAGAAAATATATGGACGAGCGAGAGGGATTAAACGAAATAGAAAAATTTTTGCAGCGTGAAAACTTGTTAACTCCAGTTGAGATAAATGTGTCAAAACAGATAATGTCAACAATGTCATATTCTAAGGTTAAAAAAACGGGGTTTCCTGACATGGGTTGTTATCAAAAAGCGTATCACATTGTAAGAGAGGCTGATTTATTGACCGCGTATGATTTTGATCGCTGCATTATATATCAAATGAACAAAAATAATGGAGATTTAAATAATGCCTGGGAAAATGCTACGGAACTGTTTAATAATCGCGTTTTCAGACACAATGAAGACGGTTTATTCTTGTTTGATTATTCTAGAAAAGAATCTGCGATTCTACACAATCACGCTTTACATAGAATATCGTCTTGGAAAAAAATGGTGAATTCGCCTCGTGGAATCTAATCCAGGTTAAATGTAATGCCGGTTAAATGTAACAAAATGAAACAAAAAATAATTATATATTATTATCAAATCTTTGCATAATATATAATGCCGCCTAGAAAGACTCTTGTAGCACGCAAAAAATCCCACGCTAGGAAGAACTTGCGAAAAACTCGCAAAATGAGAAAGATGAAAGGAGGCTGAGGCCCACCAAAGATGGAACCTATAATTCCATCACTCCCAAATTTACCTTAGGCGCGTGCGTTATCTAAATTCTGGAATGACGTTTTCTAAAAAATAACTTTATAGAAAAAGAAAACTGATAATAGAATTACTATAACTAACCGGCGTTCCACTTTATTTATGTAATAACATTATTTAGGTGCGAGTCAATGAAATACTTATCGCTTTGAATTGGGATCATTACCTTTTTGAAAATGGGGTTCAAATTCAACCCGATTGCATAGTCTTCCAAATACTCCTTTTCAATATTTTCTCTCTTTGAAACCAAATTAGTAATGGCCTCAGGCGAGAGAAAGTAGAAGCGGCCACTGCAATACTCGGTTTTTTGAATAATCATATCCTGAGGTAATTCTGGATGAATCTGGAAATACTGAGATAAATACGGTATCTGCACATCTACAACTTGCCCCCCATAATGTGCCTTCATTTTAGTGGACTTTCTTACAAGATTGTCTATTAACGTTTCAAAAAACTTTCCATCTTCCAAGATTTGGTCATCGTCGGTTTTAAAGACGTACTTGAACTTGAATGTGTTGCGAACCGCAGACAACGCCGCAATAACTTTTTTAGGAAGAGAAACGTAATCGTCTGCCGTTTTCACCCATAAAATTCTCTCTTCGTTGTCAAAGTTGTAAGGCAGAGACATATCAGGGTTTCCAATAACGTGATAGTGATAAATACTCTCTGGTAAACCTTGAAGCCATCCAGTCTTTTGCTGAATTGCTTTCTCTCTATATCTCATACAATTCATAATCAACAAAATATACTCTTGCTCAACCTTTTCTAACATTGATATTATGTAATTCATAATATAAATTAGTTTTAAACCCTTTTCGCTTCAAATGCCGATTTTGTTGTATTTTTTTATTTTTATACAGACGTTATTTTTGACCATTCCACGGGATGCATGTCTTTCAGATTGTGATAAGCCAATGCTGGGCCAAACCAAATGTCAGGATAGCACACTATTTTATCTTCATGAGAATTAAAGTAAGCTCCCCACCAACTGAATGAGCTATTGGCTATAATATTATGACGGCATAAACTCATCATTAAGACTTGTTCCCAATCATTTATTCCGTGGTCAATCTTAACAAACCGGCATTCTGCAAAGTTCTGCTGAAGTTTATCCACTATTATTTGAACCGCGTCGTCGTCTTCCTTTTCGCAAAAATATAAAATTTTTAACTTTTCATTGTCGGTTTTGCTTATTATATGTTGCACACTATTTCTATAATATTCGTGCGTCATAAGAGGATGACAGTGTTGCAAATGTTTGTAGTCTCCAAAACGGAAGTGTATGCTTATTAGGTTATCGTAATTGTGATTGTATTTGTGAGATATATATTTTTTCTGATCCTCTAATTTTATTAATCTGCATAATGTGCCCCAATATGCATCAAAGTACTTGTAGCTCTGAAAATATCCGTCTATTTTTGTATTTTCTCCCTCAAACTGAGCTGGTAATTCCGTGTAATGAAATCCGTTTTCTTGTATAACGTGCATTTCTGGCAATGAACTCACAGTAAAAATTTTTAGAGAAGCCAAAAAAGTATTCCAATAAGTCGGTCTTTTGCCTAAAAAATCCGAATAGGCAAAGCAAAAACTATCTCCGTTTTTTATTGCATAAGATATAGTGGTAAAAATTTGAAACAACTGATTTCCCAATCCTCCCATTAAGTTACACGTAATCATTTTCTGTATTATATTCCTGGAGACTATTATTTTATATTCTTTTTTTACCCGAAAATAAATTTATGACAAACAGATAATATATTATAACTATATAAGATAGTATAGTTTATGAGTCTTCCACAAATTATAGCATTATCGTGCGTAGAGATTGTCGGCGATTTTGGTTTCAAACAATTTGCCAATAATGGTGGAATTGCACCATTTTTAATAGGAACTATTGGATACATCGGCGTGGTTGGTATGTTAATAGTGGCGCTTCAACATTCTACTGTTATGATGGTAAACGGTGCGTGGGATGGAATAAGTGGATTGCTTGAGAGCGCTGCAGCATATATATTTTTAGGCGAGAGATTTCACGATCCTCTTCAATATTTAGGTTTGATTTTAATCGCAGTTGGCTTATATTTTTTGAAAATACCAACATCAAAAAAGACGGATTTTGTTTGGCCAAGTCTATTCACTACTAAAGTAGGCACCCTTTCCCATGCCAAAGTCAGTTAAACGAGTAATAATCTCATTGTTCTTTTGATTCATTTCCTTGATCAAGTCTTTAATGGAAATCATCCCAATAAATTCGTCATTCTTGTCATCAATAACCAAAAGATGACGAATATCCTTGAACATCATCTTATTCATGCACGTATTTAGACTGTCGCTTTTCTTAGCAATAATTGTGTTTGGTCCATACGTGCAAATTTCTTTCACCTTTACAGTTTCGCTATTCTTTCTTAAAGAGGCTACCTTTGTGATAAAGTCGCGCTCGGAGCAAACGCCGACAACCTTATTATTACTATCTGTAACAGCTAGACAGCCAATGTTAAAAGCGGTGAAACGGTTTACTGCCTGTTGGACGGAACTCTCCTCGTTGATTTTGAAATCAATCTTGTGATAACAACTCTTCTGAAAAACATCCATTGCGGAAACTGGAGTTACAATTGAAGACATCTTGCGCGCGATTGTTCTAGACAACATTATACTACTTTATTATAATGTTGTTTTAAGCGTTTTTTATAATGTTTTTTTTCTGACGTCATCGTTTTTCACACCATTGAAGGTTTAAAAATCGGCATTAAAATCAAAGACATCATCGGCCTTTGTCTTTTCTGCCAATGCATAACTATCCACACGCTTTTCAAAGAAGTTCGTCTTGGATTCTAATGAAATAAGCTCCATGAAATCAAATGGATTCGCTACATTGTAGATTTTATCATACCCCAATTGAAGACACAGCCTATCAGCAACAAACTGAATGTATTGAGTCATCAATTGAGAGTTCATGCCGATCAGTCTGCATGGAAGAGCCTCGCATATGAATTCCGTTTCAATCTCAACTGCTTCTTTGATTATTTCGTGAATTCTTGCTTTTGTCATCTTCTTTTGAAGTTTATTGTACAACAAAACGGCAAACTCGGTGTGAAGAGCCTCGTCGCGAGAAATTAGCTCATTGGAAAACGTTAGCCCTGGCATTAAACCGCGCTTTTTCAACCAGTAAATGCTGCAAAATGCGCCTGAAAAAAAGATTCCTTCCACGCAAGCAAACGCTACCAATCTGGTGGCAAAACTACTGCGATTGTCATGCATCCATTTTTGTGCCCAATCCGCCTTCTTTTTAATGCAAGGAAAATGTTCTATTGCGTGAAAAAGTCTGTTTTTTTCCTCGGAGTTTTTAATATATGATTCAATGAGAAGAGAATAGGTTTCGCTGTGTATATTTTCGATAGCAATTTGGAAGCCGTAAAACGCTCTTGCCTCAGAAAGTTGAACATCACTCATAAATCGTGCAGCCAAGTTCTCCAAGACAATTCCGTCGCTCGCAGCAAAAAACGCGAGAATCATGGAAATAAAATATCTTTCATCCGTTTCTAAGCTCTCCCAGTGAACTCCGTCCTTAGATAAATCAATTTCTTCGGCTCGCCAAAAACAATCCACTTGTTTTTTATACATTTTCCATATATCTTGGTCTTGAATTGGAAACATAACAAACCTGTTATCGTCTGGTGCAAGCAAGGGCTCCAAATTATTCTTTGACATCCTAAATAATATATAGCAAAGATTTTATATTTTAATCATAGAGTCTTTTCTCTTTTTAAAGTATTTTTAAAACAAAACAAAAACAAAATAAAAAAACAAATAAAATAAAATACATTTATAGTGTAAGTATGCAAGTATACGAATTTACATTAGCTGATAGAGACAATTATTTAACGCAAATAGAGAATCAGATTCAAGCCAAACGAAATTTGCTTCTTGAAAAAAGAAAAGCTTTAGAAGGCTCTATTGGTGAAAACCGGTTTTTAGAAGGAGTTAAAAACGACTATCAGAAATATCACAATTATATTATAAAGCAAAATGAAGATCAAATGCGAGCCATGAATATATTGAATCAATATTTGGGAGACATAGTTGTCAGCGGCAAATTAACAGAAAAAGATATTCATAATACTAGGAGCGAGCAACGTGGAATTTTGAAAGAGATGGATAAGATAAAAAGCAGTTTAGACGAAATAATAAAAACGTAAACAAAATAGAAAAAAGAAAATAGAAAAAGAAAATAGAAAAAGTAAAATAGAAAACAATAAATAATTTATATGCGTAATATATATAAATTATGGCTCAACCACAAGATTGCATTCCTCAAGAAAAAATGCAACAAATGCAACAATTCGTGCAAAGAATAAGCGATATAAATAACAGAATTGGTGCTGAGAGACAAGCCAATGAAGCATTTAAGGGCCAAATTTCTCAAAGAATTCAAGCTTTACAACAACGTATTGGTCAAATCTCCCCAAGAATAGAAGGTCTTGCCGCTCAGATTGGAAAATTAACACAAGAAAGAGACGGATTTCGCCAAGAGAGGGATAACGTTCGCACAGAATTGCAAGGGCTTCAAGGTCAATTGCAACAATTAACGCAAGAGAGAGACGCCGCCGCAGCTCAAGTTGCCCAAATAACGCAACAATTGGCAGATGCTCAAGGTCAGAGCCAACAAATGCAACAACAATTGCAAGAAGCTCAAAAAAATTTGGCTCAACGTGAGGCTAATGTGGCTCGTTGCGCGGAACAAATAAATCAAATACTTGGTTTAATAGACCAAATTGATGCATCAATTCAGCAAAATGATTCTAGCATAACGCAATTGCACGATGCTGCCGGTGCGAGTTATGCCGACGTTCAACAAGCATTGGCACAATTAGAAAGCGATTTGGATAAGGTTTTATCTGCCGCTCCTAGTCCTGCTGCCGCTCCTAGTGGAGCTGGAGAAGAAGAAGTAGCTGCTGCTCCTGAAGAATTTCCAGACGCTCTAAGACAACGCGTCCCAAGAGAGCAACAAAGGCAAATTGCTGCGAGAAATCTAGCTCAAAGACCACCATTTAGACCCGCTGGAATTGCAAGAGGAACGGTTGTTCGTGGAGGAAAGCGAAAAGTCGGGAAAAAATCTAGAAAGGGAAAGGGAAAAAAGGCAAAGAAAACCCAACGCGGCGGATATCGCGCGCTTTATAGAAATACTCGCAGGAGAAGCACGCGCAGATCTACTTCATCAAACTAGACATAAACGCAGATTCCCGACCAAAACATTCCATATATAGATGGTAAATAGTTGCAATTTTTCGGCCATTTACCATGTACTTCTCTGTGTCTCAATGAATCTATATTTCTTCGTCTTAAAATAACGATCTTCTTTTGATTGTAAACTCGCCGCCAACACTTTTGCACTAGTCTTAGCCAAATTGTTTTTATAATGGCGACACATTCTCCGCTTGACAAATAAATAACTTCACCTATGTGCGGTTGAATATAATTGTCTCGGGATATAATGTTGTCATAATTCCTAATAAATTTGTGGGGTCTACGCGTTGCGCGAGATCTTGACGCGTAGTAAGCACCATGCAAATCTACTATGTCGTAAATGTGTGCCTCGTCTGAATAAACGGCGTTATCTTCATCATCGCTGGAATCGTATACGTCAAATATGCTTCTATCGCGCAAAATGTGAACGCACAAATAGTGATCTTCAACAGATTTGTCACTGTCTTCACAATAACCATGTATGTATCGGTTAAATAACTCGCACACAACCAAATTATATTTATTTCTTTGAAGACGTTGAATTTCTCTCAAATCAACGATTTCCATTTATTGTTAACTGTTTGCTATTTACTATTTAGTAACAAAAAATAAAAAATACGCGTTCATCAATTTTTTTTGATTGAATATATATATAAATGAAGCTTCCTAGTTCTGTTAAAAAACTGTTAGAAAATAAGTACGTCTTATATATTGTTTTCTTTTTAGCGGTTGCCAATGTTTTAGGCTACCTCGCCATGGGAAACTATAAAGCCGTTGTTGTATTTGTTTTGCTCGGGTATTTAGTGTACCATTTCAATAAAAATATGGTTGTTGCTTTGGGTGTTCCTCTTATTGTAACCAGCATCTTTGCCGCAAGCATAATGAGAGAAGGTGTTGTCGGAAGCATGGATGACGGCGAAAAGACGGTCGCAGAGAATAAAAAGGATAATAAAGATGATAAACAAGTAGAAAAACCGGCAGATTCAGACGTTAAAGTGGATAACGCCACGGGCGCAGCGGTTGTTAAGAATGCGGAGAAAGACGCGAAAGATGCAAGCGGAAACCCTATCCCAAAACCAACCGAGCAAGGGTTTACGACTGTTTATAACAAGAAAAACAACCGCGTTGATTATGCGGCTACTGTTGAAGATGCGTACGGTGATTTGAATAAGATTTTGGGCGGAGACGGAATTAAGAATTTAACGGCGGATACACAAAAATTAATGAATCAACAATTGCAATTAGCCGAAGCGATGAAGAGCATGACTCCTTTATTAGATCAAGCAAAGACTTTAATGAACGGGTTTGATATGAAGAACTTTGGGAATATTGCTGAAATGGCAAAGCAATTTAAGGCGCCAGCTTAGAAACAAGAAGATCTTACAAATATTATCACACAAACAATGAATTATTTCTTTGTGTAATATATACAATAAATGACAACCCGTCGTCTTCATAAAAAAACAAAAAAGAACCGACGTGCGATTAAAAGAAAACAAGTTAAGGGCGGGTTAAAGCAAAAAAATGCTTCTTTAACTAGCTGGCAAGCGGTTTACAAAATGATAACAAACCCTCATGCGAGTTTAATTAAAATCGCGTATAGTTCATTGAAGGGGTTTATATTTAGATTAGATGTTCCACCAGTGCCAGAAAACTCGGAGTTTTTTGGATTGAATTCTTCAGGAACCGATTTCACTGTTCCAATATATAGTTTAATTTTCAAGTTTGCTATTATTGGCGACGGATACGATGACCTTGAATTGCCCAACTTGGTTATTCCAGGCGACAAGAATGACGCCGGAATGCCTTTGCCCAAAGGTAGAGAAAAGGAGACTGAAAACTTGGAGAGTTTCAAAATTGAAGCCGATATACAGCAAAAAATTTACACAAAAACCCTGAGTCCTTCTGGAAAACCCATTTGCCTCGCCGCTGTGGATTTTTCAACGTTTGACAAACCCGCGTCAGAGCATTTATTAAGAGTTCTTTTAACAAAAGCAACCAGTAATGACACTGCGACGAGAATGTTAAGATATTTAATGGCCAATGTTACTCCAGGAAGAATTCTTGGTTTAATGACGATGGAATTGGCTAACCCCGATTTTAGAGAGCTTTCCGGTGTAGAAGACCCGGTTGCTTATAACAGTGATTGCAATTATGCATTGGCTCAAATATTTATTCTGTTTGCGAAATTAAAAACAATGAATTATGATTGCCATGCGGGGAATGTGTTGGCCAGCAGATCACCTCCAACCGTGGGAAGAGTTGAAGCTAGAAGTGTATTAATTGATTTTGGAAGAACATTGAATTTTACTAAAAGACAACCATTCCCTTCAGACTCTGGAGAAATCATTGAAAAATACAATGTTCTTGCAGGTTCAAGATTTCAGACTGATCTTGCTGAAATAATGCAGTACGACATTACTGATTTATATGTTAGCGCGAGAACTCCAGTAGATGTAGTTATAGAGAGAATGCAAAAAATCATAAAATTCATGACTTACGTAGATTATGCGACCAACACAACTTATTTTAATATGACTGCCGATATAGGGTTTGATAGACCTCAATTAATTGCGTTTTTAAAATATATATATGGGGACGGGATCAGCTCCGGTTGGATTGCTAGCGGACCCGCAACCGTTCGCGCTGAACTTGTCATTAATCCTCAAGCTAGAGGTGTTTATGAGAGAATAATAGCAATAATTAGGGAACTTACGGAGTCTCCATTGGGTGCGGCAAATCGTGTGAGTTCTATGGCTATTGAAGGAATGATGGCTCAAGGTAGATTATTTTCCGTAAAACCTCGCGTTTCATACGATAGAAGCAACGTTGCTAATTGGTCTATGGCTGCGCAAAATGCCGCACCCGGATATACAACGCGTTCTTCCGCACCTGCTGTAGAAGAACCTGGTTTTTCAAGAATAACAAGAGCGAGAACCGGACATTTTTCTGGCGGTAAAACGCAAAAAAGACGTTATAAAAAAATTCACAGAAGGAACTAATCATCTCGTTATCTAGATTTTTGAAATATATATTGTGTTGCAATATATATATCTATAAATGAGCAGAAAATGCCCACCTGGAGTAATATGTTTAGAAAATGCGACAATGTTATTTTTATTAATAATAATTGGAGTCGTCTTTTATTTTATTTATAAAAGCGTTAACACACCTCAGAGAATTATTATAAACCAAGAGCAAAAATCAACAATGCGCGATCCAAATGAAAGCTATTTTGGTTTTTTTGCGAGGCCCAACTATGGATATAACAATTTGCCCGGAGATGTTTTAATGAATCCATATATTCCTCCATTAAGTGACGAGAGATATTTAGTGCCAAATCGCACTTATATTCCTCCTGGAACAGTTCCTATTAACGTTTCAACAAACGTTGGGGCAGTTGATACTAATTATCGTCAAATGGGATTGTTAACTCCTCTCAATGGATCAGGAAAAATATTACCGCTAATGGGAAGACCCTTATTCACAAATCGTAACAAATGGCAATATTATACAATGAGTGACCAAAACAATAGTGTGAAGCTGCCAATTGTTAGAAGCGGGAGAAGTTGCACAAATGAGTATGGTTGCGACGAACTTTACAATGGCGATTCAGTTTATGTAGAAGGATATAATCAAGCGTTCAAAATAACAATATACGACAACGACACGATAAAATACATTCCATTCATTTAGATTGGTTTCTTGGTATAGATTGATTTCTTGGTCTAGATTGATTTCTTGGTGTAGATTTATTTCTTGGTAGGTGATTTCGTTGAGCCAATAATTTGGGAATAACTCTTACAATCTGTTCGCCAATTATATTTTGCCGAATTGGCCCAATTTATTTGACCTGCTCCTGGCGCTCCTAATGGGCGACCTTTTGCAACTCCTCCATACCCGCCAATAGTTGTCTTGTCGCCAGGAGTATCTCCGCTGGGATTTCCTTGATCGCTCAACGGTTTTCCATTAAGAGTTCCAGTATTTTTTATGTGACCATTTTGACATGGTTCGTGAAATGTTTTCATGTATTGAGTTCGCTGTTTTTGATATAGCGCTTTTGCTGCTTGACATCTAGAATTGCACTTACCATCCGACACTTGACTTCTATAGTATCGTTGATTTAATTGCGTCGTCGTGTATTTTTTTACGTTATCTTTCTTATACTTTGTCTTTGCCAAATTCAATTGATACCTGTCTCTGGCGAGTTGACACCGCTTGTTGCAAGGAGTATTTGCAGAACAACGCGAATTGCATTTTTTAGAAAGGGCTGATCCTCTCGCTAATTTGGATCTGGCAAACTGTTTTTTATAATTCGCGTCAGTTTTAGAGTGAAGAGGTGTTTTTACCAAGGTTCTAACAGTTTCGTCATATTTCCTTGTAATAGTATTTGCTATTTTGCTTCCTATATTTTTTGTATTTCCATAAACGCTTCCAAAAATTTTATTTGAATGGCAAAATAATGGTTGAAGAAGTAAAAAAATTATAAGGTTCATTCTTATATATGTATTTTATTTTTATGCATTTTACATAATAATAAAACTCTAAGCTTCTACAATTGCGTTATTTGCAGTTGCAACGGCATTAAATGAATCTCTATTTAATTCGTTTGAAGAACCATACTTTAATTTTTGGGCTATTTTATCAGAAATATATTCAGCCAATTTGTCAAGTGATTCTGCAACAATAGAGAGATCATTTTTAACTGCCTGTTCAACAAGTGGTTCAACTTCTGGTTCTTGGTTAACTTCAGAGGCTTCTTCATTTTCAACTGGCTTCTCCGTTATTAAGTCAGGGGTTGGTTCAACCTCATGAGATTCTTCTATTAAATCGCTTTCAGGTTCAACAACTTCTGCAGTGGGAAGAGGTTCTTCTGCTTCGGAAACAGGTTCTTCTTCAACTTGAGATGCCTCTTCGGAAACTGGTTCTTGTTCTTCAGAGACGGGTTCTTGTTCTTCAGAGACGGGTTCTTGTTCTTCAGAGACTGGTTCTTGTTCTTCAGAGACTGGCTCTTTTTCTTCGGAAACTGGTTCTTGTTCTTCGGAAACCGGCTCTTGTTCTTCGGAAACCGGCTCTTTTTCTTCGGAAATGGGTGCAACTACATCGGATGTAGGCACTTGTTGTTCCTCAGCGGGTTCTTCTTGTTTAGAGACAACTGTTTTAGGTGTTTCTTCTTCTTTAACGTCATCTTCCAATTTTCCTCCATTGTATTTTTTGAGACTAGTATTGTGAAGATTTAACCCCTTTCTCTTTCTAAATGTTTTTGTTTTATGACCTTTACTAGACTTCTTAAATCGCTTTACAGTTTGATGCTTCTTATTTCGGATCTTTGACAATTTTCCTTTAGTTAATTTCATTCTTATATAATTAATGGATAATTTTTTATTATATTTATATATTAATGAGCAATCAATCAAACATAATTACAATTCCAGACAAGACAAATTCAGTTCAAACTCCAATGAATATATCCCCACAAAATGTTTCGGGAAATTGCACTTATAAATGCGATTATTCATTTGATTACCCGGTTAGTGGATGCACTGCAACAAATAATGGAAACTATTTAAGTCTCTCTTTTACGGATTCAACGTCTTCTGTTACATTTAATAACACTAAATATTCTATTTCGTCGTGCTATTTGTACAGCCCATCTCTACAATTATATAATAATCAGAGCGCAGACGGTGAATTGACGTTGCTTCATCAACCAACTACTGGAGGAAAATCTTTATATGTATGCATTCCACTTTCTTTAAATGGCAATTCTAATTCAGCGTCTAATAAAATCGCTGAAATTATAAACGCCGTTTCTAAAGGTGCACCTTCTCAGGGTGGAAGTGTCAATCAAGGAATTACCGACTTTACGTTGAATGATTTTATTCCCTTGAAAGAATTTTACAGTTACGATAATAAAGAATCGCACTTCGTTGCATTTGGTTCGCAAAACGCGATTTACATTTCTCAAAATAATTTAAATTTATTAAAAAAATTAATTAAACCATATAGCGGAAACGCGTTTCCAGGTGGCTACAGTTTATTCGTTAATTCAAAAGGCCCGACCAAAGGCAAACCTGCAACTAGCAACGATATTTACATAGACTGTCAACCAACAAACGCTTCAGAAGAAGAAACCAATGAAGTTGTTAACATAAAATCTGAAACCAAGTTTGACTTGAATAATATACTTTCAAACCCTTATTTTTTATTCTTTTTATTTGCTCTAATTTTTATCATTCTTATTGTCAGCGTGTATAAGGGTGTAAATTATCTAACAAGTGGAAGTGTCGGAGGTTCGTCTTCCGCATTTTCATCATCTTTATCTTAGAATATTGCATATTGCATTTTGCTTCTTTGTAAAATGTAATATAATTATACAACGCCGTTGTAATCAATGGGTGCCGCGTCGTATGTATCGTCTAACACGGGAGAAAAAGAGGCTGGCGTGTAATCGTATGACTCCTTCGCGGGAGCCATCTTCTTGACAACCTCTTGCTCTAAAGTGTATGGGAATTGATTCATCGCATTAAGTTGCGTTTCCTTTTTAACTTCAGTGGGAACGTATTTCTCAAGAGCGTATGATCCAGTTGAGACTGATGAACGACGGATTAAGTCAAACGCCACAATGAGACCAAGAACACCTAAAATGGGGTTCGCGTAAGAAAACAATGCAAGCGCAACAACAGCCACTACGATTTTTCCGTAAATGGTGTCAATCACTCCAGCAATTGAATCGGGCATTTTGTATCCCATAATTAAATAAATGATGAACAATACGCTCAAAACAACTTGACCAGAGTTCTTCTTTGTAAATAAATCTGAAAAACTATCCATATATCATAATGGTAGATTTTATTCTTTATGGCTTCAAAAAATCATATAAAAATTGATTACTAAATAATAATAACCTTCGTAATGCAAAATATGGAAAAAACGCTAAACACTTATTTGGGCCAGAAAGGCTACACTTTATTTAAAAAGGAGCTAACGGCGGAACAGCAAAGTTTTATTAAATCCGAGTTAACAGCTAAACCTTATACTCCCGGGGCGCCTGGTTGCGGAAATCAGTCTAACACATTCCCAGTATATCGCGAGTCTAGTCAAAAATTTTATATTCCGAGATATTTTGGCGAAGAGCATTTTGGGCCGGCTAAAGAAACTCGCATACCAGAAGGCGTTGACATTGACATCAAGTTTGCTGGTGAGTTGAGAGAAAATCAGAAACCTGTTGTGAAAACTTTCTTGGATCAAATTAAGAAGAATGGTGACACTGGTGGCGGGCTTTTGGAGCTTCCCTGCGCTATGGGCAAAACCGTATTAGGTCTCAATATAATATCTCATTTAAAAAAAAAGACACTTATCATTGTTCACAAGGAATTTCTTTTGAACCAATGGATTGAGCGCATTCAACAATTTCTCCCAAGCGCACGAGTTGGCAGGATACAAGGTCAGATTATAGACATTGAAGACAAGGATATTGTTATTGGAATGTTGCAGTCTTTGTCTATGAAGGATTATCCGGAATCAACGTTTCAGAGTTTTGGCCTTACCATTATTGATGAGGTTCATCACATTTCCAGCGAAGTATTTTCATGCGCTCTTTTCAAATTGGTAACAAAATATACACTCGGATTATCTGCTACAATGAATCGCAAAGATGGCACCACAAAAGTGTTTAAAATGTTTTTGGGCGAAGTCGTATTTAAAGGAAAGCGCGACGAAGAGCACGCAGTCGTTGTGCGAGCAATTGAGTATTGTAGCGGCGACGAGGATTTTAAAACAGTGGCAACTGATTTTAGAGGCAACGTTCAATATAGCACAATGATTTCAAAGTTGTGCGTTTATAACCATAGAAGCGAGTTTATATTGCGTGTTATAAGCGACATGTTGGCGGAAAACCCAGCGCAGCAAATAATGATTATTGCTCACAATCGCAATTTGCTTACCTACTTTTATGACGCAATTAAAGCGAGAAATATCGCGAGCGTTGGATACTATGTTGGGGGGATGAAAGAGGCCGCGCTCAAGGAGAGTGAGAGCAAGAAAATTGTTGTGGCCAGCTTTGCCATGGCTAGCGAAGGTTTGGACATAAAATCCCTTACCACACTCGTGATGGCAACTCCGAAAACAGATATTGAACAATCGGTTGGGAGAATTTTGAGAGAAAGACACGGGTCGCCTGTTGTTGTTGACATAATTGATGAGCATCAACCGTTTAAAAATCAATGGGCAAAGAGAAAAATATTTTATAAGAAACAAAACTACAAAATAATTCAAACAAACAGCATAGAATACGATCCTGATATTAGATTCTGGAAACATGTGTCAACCTTAAATAAAAAAGAAAAACCTTGTCCAAAATCAGACGAAGCATTATTAGAAACTTGCTTTATAAAGCTTCCAAAAAAATAATAATACTTTTGTAAAAGTATTACAAAACTATTTATGCTGGATTTTGCTCCACTTTTTTAAAGTGGATTTTGCTCCACTTTTGTAAAGTGGATTTTGGCTCAACCTTTCCAAAAGGTTGATTTAGACCTGGAATCCCTTGTTCGTGTTGTAGTTGTAGTTGTCAACGCAGTTGTTTGTCATCTTGTAAGGAACAGGGTTCGCTAAAGCAGACAAACTGGCCGAGAGCGGGCCACCAGTTGAGTAAGAAGGCGTGTAAGGCACATTGCTCATGTATTGGGAGTATCCTCCACGTTGTCTCTTAGTGCCTCTGTGCTTTCGGCTAACACTTTTCTTTGACTTCTTAGGTTGAACGCGTCTTTTGCTTTTTCCAAGCTTAAGAATGGAAGCAAGCCTGCGCTTAATGCTTCCTAAAGTAATTTTTCTGCTCTTTCCACCCTTCATCTTCTTATACTTATTAGCAATATTTTTAATTTTTCTACGCAAGGTTTTGGATCTTGACCCACCCTTTAACGCGCTTGCAGCAGCGGCTTCTGCGTTATTTGAAACACCACTTAAACCCCATTGACGATTTGTCTCATTTGATCCAAATGATTTGGGGTCATTGGAATTCGTAACGTTTACATAATCAGGATTAATGTTGGCCAATGGCGCAGGAACATTTTTAAAATAAAATGGAGACCAAACTGAATTTGTTGACATTGATGCCATGCTTAATATATAAAAATATTATATTATATATTAATCTAAAAAATCAATGAACAGCCATTTAATGTTTTCTTTTGTTTTTTCTTGTATTCTTTGTCTTCTTGCTGTGTCTTCTATATTTACCACCTCTTCTTGTTATAGCGGGAAGAACTGATTTTCTTTCAAGACTAGGTAAAGGTTTCAACGCAGTTTGACTTTCACTTTGACTTGCAGCCAATTCGCGCATTTGTCTTAATTCATCCTCTCTATCCATTGGAGTAACTGCGGTCATACGAGAATCTCTTATTCCAGAAAGACGACCTCTTAAACCAGTGCCTCTGCGAACAACTGTTGGTTCTCTTTGAGGTGAATTTGGGGGAACAGGAGGCACAAAATCAGGGTCTTGTGACATTAAAAATCCTCTTTCTGCTTCTCTAGGAGGAACGCGAACATACTTTCCTTCTCCAGTATATACTTGTTCTGGTCCTGGAGCAAAATTAAAAACGGTTCTTGGGGGTGTCAAATCATTTGCTGGAACTATTTTTCCGTTTTTAAATATCAAATCTCCGTTATATACTTGTCCATTTGAATAAACGTATTGACTTGCTAAGTCTCCTTCGCCTTTTCTTTCATCTGTTGTCCAGCTTGGTAGAGGCAACCCATGCTTCATGTGAACAAGACTGACTACATCTCCATCACCATACAATATTTTAAAATGTCCATGTTCTTTATTATTAAACCAATCTCCCTCTTTTATAAATTCTGGGAGCCCAGTTTTTTCATTTTTTTCAAAACTTGTTAGCATTCCAGTGCCACGCATTAAAGGGCTGCCATTCAATAAAAAATAACTTCCAATATACATACCCATCCCTGGAATCTCTATTGGTTCTTTTGCCCATTTTGTCATTATCCCACCCTTTAACGTTGATGGCCAAAAACCTTGACCCACTGCATTAATTTCAGCTTTAGCCTGTTGTAAAAATTTATCATATTCTAATCCACCACCTCTTTGTTTTCGGCTTTTACGCACTTTTTGTTGCGTTTTTTTTCTAAAAGTAGTTTTTCTTGAACGCGCCATTATATATATAAATAAATATAAAATTATATATAATTGTTGTATTTTACAAGCAAAAATTTGTCTGAGGAATAATGGTAAATGGATTTGAATGCGTTGAGCCAAGCGTGTATTTCTTTCCCAACAAAGTAAACCCGTCAAAGCCAAACTCAACCTGAAGCAAAAGAGATAATGCGGAATTTGGGCAGTTTGTTGGGCCAATATCTAGACGACGACTTTGAATTTCTGTTAAAGAACCATTTACACTGACACCCCATAATGGCATTCCATTATCAAGCGTCGGAGGTTCAACATATGCATATGGTAATTCCATGGTTCCGTTTAATGGCACACTGCGTCTTGGTTTAAACTGAAAAGTTCCATGATGCCACGTCATTTTACTATATTCATTTGAATCGTGTATCACCAAAAAGAAGTTACGACCAAGGTATGTCAAAATCTCTGGCAGCTTCATTCTATATTCTCCAACGTTGTCAATATTATTTGCAAGTTGATAGGCATCATTTCCTTCTTTGGAAACAATAATAATACTAACTTGTGGAGACACTCTCTCTTCTCCCATTCCATCTGTTCCGGGTCTATGTCTAAAATACTTCATCTGATTTTTATCCCACTTTATCGCAATTACTTGGTCAATTGGAACAATGGAACCATCTCGTGGGTATTGAAAAATAGACGAACCTTGACCATGAGTAAGCTTAATTTTCTTATCAGAATGAAATCTATCCAACCTAGCCGAGCTGTGAACTGAAAAATGTTGTTTGGGTGATTCCTCGTCAGATTGCATTAACATTGAATCGTGTGGAATAGTCCAATCAACGGCGACAAACCCTTTTCCAGAACTACTTGACTTAAAATTGTGTTTCTTAATTGGGAATCCTGAACTACCCTTTTTGTCAGACTGATGAAGATTGAAATATAATTCGTGCTCCTCGTTAGGGTTCATTCCCTCATATCTCACTTTAAATCTAATTTTATCACCTGGATGTTTTGCATTTGCATTAATATTATTGTCAAGAAGAACACGCGATTCACTTTCAGAAAAATCTAACACCATTTTATAATCTGCGAGAGAACCTTTACCCTTTTTAACAAATTGTGCAGTGGCGGTTAATATGGAAGAAAAATCTATGGTTGCACCCACATTTACAACCGGGATTGACCCACCGAAACTAAATTCCACTCTTGCTGAAAGAGAAACAATGGCGGAAAGTGACATAGAAGAAACCTTGAACCCGCTTATGGAATACACGGGTTTTAACTGATTGGAATTAGTTAATTCATGATTTGCTGACCACCTAGATTTTGAATACATAATGGAATCCTCTTCGTAAAGAGTGTATCCGGAAGAAAACCTTGCTTCGCCCTTGGCAGATCCGGAACCCTTGATTGTTGCCCACGCGCCACCAAAAGTGACGTCTAACGATAGACCCGCAACAATGGGAATGGAACTTGAAGCGCCACGGCCAGCAAGATTCAAATACTTTGCTGCAGAAAATGATGGATCTTTAATAAGAATGCCAATATTGAATCCAGCTCCACCACCATCCTTGGCCTCAAATGCAAACGTAGACATTTGTCCTCCGAAAATATTAAATACAGCCAAAACGCTTGCTCCAATAAAAGAGTAACAATTGGTACACGTTGCTCCATATCCCAATACAATATTTTGTCTTATAGCGTTTGTTCCAGACGCGTGATTGTAATTAATAGAACCGGGAACTGTTGCCGCGGCATATATACACTCATTACCTTTGACATCCAAAGCATAACTATAATCAAATGGAACGCCTTTTATTTTTATGGAATCTTCGCCAGTTTTATGAATGGTTGACATTTTTGATGTAACCTTATCATCGGAACAAACAAGCAAAGGGTAATCGGGCGCAATCATGGAGTCTCCCCTCAAACCTCTAACTTCATCTGGAACATACACGCGGTCGTAAGGAAAATGAACAGAGGTTTCAATTTGAGTGTCCATAATTTGAAGTGGGTGAACAACGGCGGTTAAAACTCTCTTGCAGCCGCCTGTTTGTTCCTTAACTCCAACAACTTGACGCGAAAATATAAATCCTATTTGAGATCCTTGATTAGAATGCATGTGAATGTCAGAGTGAGGTGATGTTGAGGTTCCCACGTAGTAATCTCCAACGCGAACGCTAGCGTCACCACAATCAATCAAAAATGCCGCGTCAATTGATTGAATATTTTTGGAAACTGAAGGATCGTCTAAAGAAAAATAGTTATTGTTTGGAAATAATGTGGTCTTTATAGTCGTCGTATGAAGCGTTTGTCTTGAGAGATTTTTATAATCTATTATAACAGCATCTAAAGACTCTTTAAACTCAGATTTCTCAAAATACTTTTTCCCAGAATGGATTGCATCAAAAAGCTCCCGAGTGTGCAAATATGAGTCATGTTTTGGATTTTCTCTCTGCAATTTGTGTAACCCGTCTATATCCAATGGATATTTTTGAGGAGTGCTTGTTGAAAATAGCACGAAAAATGATGTTAACGCAAAAAATCTTAACATCTTATATATTGTGTATAAATAATTCTATTTATTATAATTCTGTTTATTATAATTTGTTATTTGGTATTTTTTATTTATTTTGTTTCCCTATTTTCTCTCATAATAAGCAAGTTCTTTTTTCGTTATAATTTTATCTCCTTTTTGAGCTAGCCTGATGGGAGCCCACTTTTTAAACTTTGAATTCCAAACACACACCATATTATACACCTTATCCAAAAATACAAATTTATCTGGTCTGTCGTCTTCAAACTCATCTTCGTCGTCACTTTCTTCTAGAGCATCCAAATTAGCGTTTTCTTTAATATTCCTGAACAATTTATTCATCATTACGCTCGTTTTGTAATCGGGTATGTAAGCTACGTCAAAAATGTTATCCGCATTGTTATTGTCGTAATAGTGCAAATGATAAATGTCGTTCTGAATATCTGGCTTGATTTTGAATACTATTTCTCTCTTCATATCAGTTCTAGGGCCAGAAATTTGCTGAGTTGTTCTATCAAACGTGTTCTGTTTCGTGTAAACCATGTTGTAAATTTTAGAATCCGTTCTGTTGCGAAACTGAATATATTTTATCTTATATGGCAGCAATTCACTGGTGCCGACGATGGTCTGAAATAGATTGCTGATAACAGGGAGCCCAAAAATCGTTGAACGTTCAAAATAATATTTTTGCTTTAATTCACTTGAATAAATAGTATTGAATAAATCTAGCTTATCAGAGAATGGTTTCGCGGATACCTTCGCACCTTTATAGTAATAAATGTCTTCCGTGCAAAAATACTTGGCATTTTTATATTTAAAAGTTGTTCCATAAAAAACTGTTCCATAAGACAATTGGTCGTGAAAACACGTATTAACGAATTCCATGTTACATATCTGTTTATTTTCACTTATTTCAAGTAAGACACACACATTTTGCGTTTTAAATGTTGTAAACCATGCAAAATATTTGCGACCTTCTGGAATTGCCATATAAAAATCAGCGTTATAAACCTTCTTATGCACCATTGTTTCATAAGAAAGTTCCACATTTGGAAACCCTTTAAGCAACGCATTCTGCTCTACTTCTGACAACACCATTTTACAATACATACTATATAATTTTATCTTTATGTCTTTTCCGAAAATTTATAGAAATGGTTAGTAGTTAGAAAAGTTGGCGGGAGAAGAATATGAGTCTAACATAGATATGCTTGTTGTTCCGGCGCCATCCCCATTTATTTTAGTCTTCAAAAAGTTTTTCAATTCGTCCTTCATAGATTTAACCTCCGGGGTCGGAACGCGAATTTCTACGTTTGGCAATAAACTATCTGTGTAATCCTTGGAAGAAATGGCATTGTAAATGTTCTCGTATTTTTGGGCTGGAGCGTTTACTAAATCTTTTACTTTCGGAACTGTTAATGTAGTTTTAAAAAATGTAATTAAATGATGCACAAGAAAAATAAGGATAATTGACGTTATTGTAATTTGTAGTGTCCAAAACAACATATAGTAATTGTAGATTACTTTAACATGGATAAAAACACATTAAGTTCTTTTTTTACCAATATATTATCAAAACTCTCGTTCGCTAAAAAGTAAAAATTGGTAGGAGTAAAATTTGAATACTTATCGGAGTTTGTTGTAGTTTCGTTCTTGTTTTCGTATATCCCTTCAATAACCACTCGCAAAAATGATTTTTTTCCGAGCGTTTCTTGACCATAATAGAATTTGTTAACAGTAAAACTAACATTATCGTATGGTATTTGCGACAACACAGTCTCGCGCTCAAAATAACTCGCGTCAAATATTAAATTGTGACCTTCAAATTCGCAATATGTCACGTCTCTGTCAATCGGCTTCAACTTGAACATTCTTCCATTTTCTATTGTAAACAAACCATCGGGAGAAACTATCTCCACAATTGTTTCTTTATTCCTAAAGTACTCGTCTAGTTTATTAAACTTCTTTTTTAGTAAAGAAGGATCGTAATCCTTGATAAATATTTTAGTAGCCATATCTATCCTAAATAATTATAACAGAAACTATTTAAACCCATTCGCAGTGATTAATTATACTTGTGGAATGTCGCAAAATATATCAGTAGTAATTGTTGAAAAAGTTGGTTCTTTGAAATCTCTAATTGTTAAAGATTACAAAGAAGAGGATTTGTATAAGAAATGCGGGTTCAAGAAGCCCGATGGTTTTGAAAAACAGACGGAGTGGGGTGTCAAAATGGACGGAAAGAAGTATATTGTCGCGCTTTACGCCAAGACCGAGGGCAAGGCTAACACTGAAAATAAATACGATTTTCCACCCCCTGTTGACACAACGTTGTTTTTCGGAAACTGCGTTCTTGTTTCTAATATCAAAAAGGAGGACAAGACTCTAGAGGCAACGTCACTTTCTCTTGAGCAATGGGATAAAATGTATGAAAAGTTGTTTGGAGGTTTTGAAGATTTGGCTGCAACGTATGCGGAAGATGAGGCTGAGGAAGACGAGTTGGATAATATCCCAGCTTCTAAGAAGACGAAACAGGGTTACTTGAAGGACGGTTTTGTTGTTGATAGTGAAAGCAGCGATGAAAAGGAGGATTGTGGGTCGGATGAAGATGATGACGACGAAGATAATGAAGACGACGAAGATGAAGACGATGAACAAGAGGACGGGTTGGAATTGGAAGACATTGGATCTGAATTAAGCGAAGAGGAATATGAATCAAGCAGCGACGACGATACAAACTGATAGAAGAAGCCTCCTGCGAAAAAATAAAAATTGATTAAGATATAAATACAAATATTGTTTATATCTTATACTAAAAGAAATGCGGAAGATTGATAATCCCGAGAGCTTCAGAAAAAATATTTGCGGAAAATTGCAGGAACTTCTAGAGAGCGAGAAAAAGGCGGTAAATCTAGAAAAAGGTGTTTACAATTATTCTATAAAGGAGGCAACCAGTCGCAAAGTTGTTAAAAAGTGGGATAATCCTTATTACATACAAATTTATCTTGATCGTTTGCGAAGCATTTATGTAAATTTGAGCAAGCCAGAGCTACTTAATTCAGTAAAAGATGGAACCATAAAGACAAAAACCTTGGCTTTCATGACTCATCAAGAAATGCAGCCGGAAAAGTGGGAACCCCTCATTCAAGCGAAAATTAAGAAGGATAAGTCAAAGTATGACACGCAACAGGAAGCAATGACGGATACGTTTAAGTGTCGCAAGTGTCATTCAAATAAGTGTTCTTATTATCAGATGCAAACGCGGTCTGCGGATGAACCAATGACCACGTTTGTTACTTGTCTTGAATGTGCAAATAGGTGGAAGTGTTAAACCAAAATAAAATCCAAACTAAAATTTAAACTTAAAGATTATTATTATTATTATTATTATTATTATTATTATTATGTCAAAATATACCGCAATAATAATTGAACCTCGCGAACATAAAGCATTATTATATGTTTTAAACAATTTTTTAGAAAATTTGTCAAATGAATGGAGCATAATTATTTTTCACGGAAATAATAATATAGAATACGTTAACAATTGTTTATTGCAGATAGAAGAAAATTCTAGACGCAGAATAATTAAACTAGTAAATTTGCAAGTTGACAATTTAGACGCAAAATCTTATAGTAGTTTATTTATTGCAGAAAGTTTTTATGATAATATACCGACAGAAACGTTCTTGGTTTTTCAAACAGATTCTATAATATTAAAAGAAAATAAAGATAATATTAATTTGTTTTTAGAATATGATTATGTGGGAGCTCCGTGGATTATTAATAACAGCGTAGGAAATGGAGGATTGTCTCTTCGTAAAAAAAGCAAAATGTTAGAAATAATAAAAAGCAAGGAGTATAAAGAAGAAAACGAAGACTATTATTTTTGTCTTAACGTTGACGAAAAAATTTCTTATAATGTGCCTAATTATGAAAAAGCCAAAAGTTTTAGCGTTGAGACAACTTTCTTCGAAAGTCCTTTTGGAATTCATAACTGTTGGAAACATTTGAATGAAAACTCATTGAATTTACTAATAATAAAATATAGTGAAATAAAAGAACTAATGAAGTTGCAATGATTTTTATTTACAAAATTTTTCTGTGTATGTTTCTGAATCAAGACACAACCTTAAACTATTCAAACGATTTAACCAGCCTTTCAAGAAAATATTCTGAGACGGGTTATTTTTTACGATGTCATTATAAAAATTTTTTTGAACTTCAATGAACGTATTATAATCTCCGTTACTTTTTGAATAGAATTTCTGCGCATTTCCTGGTCCATTATTAACAGCCGCGTTGAAATACACCCAGTTCATTGGATAAAGCAAATTCGCAGCAACTGGATCCCAGTATTTTTTGCGATAAATGTTTTCCGCCTGAGTTTCAGTTAGTTTCTCTATTTCAGGACCAGAATTTATTCCAATGGCGTTTAGATCAGCTTTATTGTTATTGTAAGAAATGCCATATTTTGTGCATCCTCCAGTATCTTTTGGGTTATTCACAAATGTTCTTCCTTCCCATTTTAGAATCCAAGGAAAAATCTTTTCAGAAAATTCATTTTTTGAAATAAGTGGTTTTTCGTTGGTGGTGGGGTTATTTGTAGGTTCTTGGGTTGTCTTGTGTTTAGGATTTTGGGGTTTCGTTTTTTTATCGGAAACACAATTGCTCATACAATAGAATTTTCCATGTTTGTAATATCCTTTTTCTATTGTCCAATACCCCCATTCACAGTTTCGTTTAATTAAATGTTGCAACATGCGACCAATGTACCAGTCGTCTTTATCAAGATTAGTTATTCTTAGATATCTTCCATTTACAAAAGTTAAAAAACTTAATATTCCCAACGATAATGAAGAGAACTTCATTTTATAATACATGTGTAAAACAAATTTACACATTTATTTTTATCTATCTATCACTAGATTTATCAATGGTTATTTCCTGAGCCACGTTTCTGATTATCTTGTTATAATTTTTCTCGTCTTCTTCTGGCGTCGCACCACCTGACGCTTTTAATATGATATTGTGATATTCCTTGTGCTTTTTAGAATCATAATCATTGTATTCTGGATTATCTTC
>Ga0114959_10001021_pt1 | contig 25672 bp, 22 predicted proteins | sample C_130625_EF_Meta_FD_87317 | JGI IMG/M metagenome (GOLD analysis project Ga0114959, IMG submission 87317) | Freshwater microbial communities from Lake Croche, Canada to study carbon cycling - C_130625_EF_MetaG | ecosystem: Environmental > Aquatic > Freshwater > Lake | place: Lake Croche, Canada... | reverse complement strand
TGATCAGTCATGGTCTGACCGGCGGGGAGCACCAGCATGCCTTCGTTGTCTGTGATCGGGCCGACAAAGGCTTGCAGCTTGCCGTTGGCCATCTCTTTTTGCTTGGCCAGTACTTCGGCTTGCACCGCTTTGGGTACCTTGGGACCAAAATCGCCCACGCGGACCATGCCTTCTTTGATACCGCCCCACACCTTGCCCGATTGCCATTGGCCTTGCTGCACCGCCTTGACGCGCGCGGCGTAATAAGCACCCCACTCGTGGGTGACTGCGATGATTTGTGCATCGGGTGCGACTTTGCGCATGTCGGAGTGGTAGGCCACCGCCATCTTGCCGCGCTCTTGCGCAGCCGCCATCACCGCCGTGGAGCCGGTGTGAAAAGCAATCACGTCCACGTTTTGGTTGAACAATGCCATCGCGGCGTCACGTTCTTTGGTGGGATCAAACCAGGTGTTGAGCCACACCACTTTGACCTGTGCGCGCGGGTTGACGGAGCGCATACCCAAAGTGAAAGCATTGATGCCCTGCAAGACTTCCGGAATCGGAAAACCCGCCACATAACCGGCCCAGTTGCTGTGCGTCATGCGGCCTGCCGCCACGCCCGCCAGGTAGCGGCCTTCGTAGTAACGCGCATTGGCCACCGCCACATTCGGGGCTGTTTTGTAGCCGGTGATGGACTCGAACTTCACATCCGGAAACTCTTGCGCCACCTTGAGCGTCGGCTCCATGTAACCAAAACTGGGGGTGAAAATGATTTTGTGGCCTTCGCGGGCCAAATCCCGAATCACGCGTTCGGCGTCTGCGCCCTCCGCCACGTTCTCGACAAAAGTGGTTTGAACGGAAGACCCCAAGGCCTTGTCGACCGCTTTGCGGCCCTCTTCGTGTTGACGTGTCCAACCGGCTTCGGTGATGGGCGTGACATACACAAAGCCGGCTTTGAGCGGCTGTGCGGATACGTGGGGGGAAAGCGAAAACAAACAAGCGGCCGCGAAAGCGGCTGCGAGGTTTTTATACATGGTAGTCCTCTACATGGCTCCGGATGAATCAAAAGCAAAGCCCGCCGGAGCGCGGGCTTTGGGGCATTTTACAGACATGACAGCCCGTCGTTTGCAACTGCATTAAAGTTAAATGTGTTCAAACGTTCACCCTAGGAGACCAACGCATGCTCGACCCCCAAGCCCGACAATTTTTGGACCTCATGGCTGCCCAAGGTGTGCCCCCCGCCTACACCCTCACAGCTCCGCAAGCACGGCAGGCATATTTGCAGCGCCGCGCCCTGAGCCAGCCGCAGGCCACGCCCGTAGCGGCTACACAAGATCACACGGTGTTGCACAACGGTGTTGCCATCGCGGTGCGTGAATACCGTCCTATGGGCAGTCAGTCGCACGAATCACTGCCCGCACTTTTGTATTTTCACGGCGGCGGTTGGACGGTGGGTGACATTGAAACCCACGACGTGGTCTGCCGTGCCTTGTGCAATGCATCCGGCGGTGCAGTTTTTTCGGTGGACTACCGCTTGGGGCCTGAGGCTCCCTTTCCGGCCGCATATGACGATGCCATGGCGTCCTTTGCATGGGCAGTTGCCAACGCAGCTTCGCTGCTGATTGACCCTGCACGCATTGCTGTTGGCGGAGACAGTGCGGGCGGCAACATTGCAGCCGCAATGAGCCTGGGACTGCGCGGCCAAGCGGCGCATCCCGATTTCCAGTTGCTGATATACCCTGCAGTCACCATGCGGCCCGACACGCCGTCTTACCATGCCAATGGCCAAGGCTACATGCTCACCCAAGACGCGATGCGTTGGTACACCGCCAATTACTTGAGTCAAGACCACCATGCCGACGACTGGCGCGCATCTCCCCTGATGGCCTCCTCACACGCTGGACTGCCCGCCGCCTTGGTGCTGACAGCCGGTTTCGATCCTTTGCGCGATGAAGGCCGCTTGTATGCCGACGCCCTGTCGCAAGCCGGCGTTGACACGCAATACGTTTGCTTTGAACGCCAGATACATGGCTTCGTGACCATGGACAAGCTGATTCGTGAAGCCCATACAGCCCTTGATTTATGTGGCCATGTCCTGAAAAGACATTGGGCAGGTGTATAACAAACAAACTTCCATCGACTGAGAGAATTTGCATGCGTTTGACCGCCATTACCGTGATCATTGCCGCCACTTGGGGCGGCCTTCAAGGGACAGCACAAGCGCAAGCACCTGCCGTTGCCGCAGCCGGTGTTGCAGCCAATCCCCAACGCATCACCCAAGTTGAGGGCATCACCGAATACCGTCTGGCGAACGGCCTGCGGGTGCTGCTGGCGCCCGATGCTTCCAAGCCCACGACCACGGTCAACATCACCTACTTGGTGGGCAGTCGACACGAAAACTATGGCGAAACCGGCATGGCCCACTTGCTGGAGCACATGGTTTTCAAGGGAACGCCCACGCGCAGCAACATCATGCAGGAGCTGGGCAAGCGCGGCATGCATTTCAATGGCACCACGTTTTACGACCGCACCAATTACTTTGAAACCTTTCCTGCCAACGAAGACAACCTGACGTGGGCGCTGGAAATGGAAGCCGACCGCATGGTCAACAGCTTGGTCGCCCGCAAAGACCTGGACACCGAATTTTCGGTGGTGCGCAATGAAATGGAGTCAGGTGAAAACAACCCGGCCCAATCCTTGTGGCAACGCATGGCTTCCACCGCATTCGACTGGCACAACTATGGTAAAAGCACGATCGGCGCACGCACCGATGTCGAAAACGTCAAGATCGAGAACCTGCAAGCTTTTTACCGCCAGTATTACCAACCCGACAACGCGGTATTGCTGGTGGCCGGCAAATTGGATGCCACCGCGACCTTGGCGCAAATTCAGCGCATTTATGGCGCCATCCCCAAACCCACACGCGTTCTGCCCGTGACCTACACGCAAGACCCGGTGCAAGACGGCCCACGCGAAGTCACCGTCAGCCGAGTGGGTGACACCCCATTGGCGGGGGTGCTGTACCACACCGCCGCGGGCAGCCACCCCGATGCAGCGGCTGTAGCGGCGCTCAGCGAAATCTTGGCGGGCACGCCCAATGGACGACTGCACAAAAGCCTGGTGCAAGGCAAAAAAGCCGTCTCTGTCAGTCCTTGGAATTTTGAGCTGGCTGAGACCAGCTACCTGATTTTCATGAGCGAATTGAACAAAGACCAGAAACTGGCCGATGTTCGCAAAGTCATGCTCGACAGCCTTGAAAACATCCAAAAAGCACCGGTCACCGAAAGCGAATTGCGCCGCGCCAAAGCCAGCTTGCTCAGTGAGATCGACAAGACCCTCAACGACCCTGAAAAACTCGCCGTCCAATTGTCCGAATCCATGGCCAACGGCGACTGGCGCTTGTTTTTTGTCAGCCGCGACCGCATCGAAGCACTGACTCTGCAAGACGTGCAACGGGTGGCGCAAAACTACTTCAAAGAGAGCAATCGCACCTATGGCCAGTTTGTGCCCACCAAAACTCCTGACCGCGTCACCCTGCCTGCAGCGGTGAACGTGGCCCAGTTGGTGGACAACTACCAAGGCCGCGCTGCCGTGATCGAAGGCGAAAATTTTGACGTCACGCCTGCCCACATCGAAAAACGCACGCTGCGCACCACCCTGACCAACGGCATGAAGCTGGCCCTGACACCGAAAAAAACACGCGGCGAAACCGTCAGCGGTTCGCTGCACTTGAGCCTGGGCGATGAGAAAAACCTGTTCGGCCAAGCCACCACCTCCAGTCTGGTGGCCGACCTGCTGATGCGCGGCACGACAAAAATGAACCGCGCCGACATGGCGGCGAAATTGGACGAACTCAAAACCCAACTCAACATCTCGGGCGGTGGCCAAAACGTGACCGTGCGTTTCGACACCCTGCGCAAAAACTTACCTCAAGTACTGGATTTGGTGCGCGACGCACTGCGCTCCCCCGCATTTTCTGCGGCTGAATTTGACATGGTGGTGAAAGAACACCTCTCGCAAATCGACAATCAGCGCAATGAACCCCAAGCCCTGGGATCGCAAGCCATTGCCCAAGCCATGGACGTTTACCGCCAAGGTGACGTGCGGGCCTCGCTGAGTTTTGACGAAATGACCACCCGCTTGAAAGCGACAAAACTTGACGAGGTCAAACGCTTTCATGCCCAGTTTTATGGCGCAGACCATGCCGAGTTGGCGCTGGTTGGCGACTTTGACGCCGCTGCTGTGCAAACCCAGCTGCAAGCCTTGTTGGGCAACTGGAAAAGCAAGGCCCACTACGAACGCCTGAGCAGTTTGCCCCGCGCCGCCAAACCCGGCGAAACCACTTTGCAAGCACCCGACAAAGCCAACGCCTTTTACCTGGCCGCCCTGCCCGTCGCGCTGAAAGACGACATGCCCGACTACGTGCCCCTGATGCTGGCCAACAAAGTGCTGGGCGGTGGTGTCAAGTCGCGTCTTTTCGACCGCTTGCGTCAAAAAGACGGCATCAGCTACGGCGCGGGCAGCGGCTTGACGGTCAGCGCTTTCGAAGCCGTCGGCATGCTCAAGCTCTATGCCATTTACGCCCCGAACAATTTGGACAAACTCAAAACCGGCGTGCGTGAAGAACTGGCCCGCTTGGTGCAAGACGGTGTGACCGAACAAGAGTTGAGCGACGCGAAAAAATCGCTACAAGAAGATCGCAAGATTTCCCGCGCTCAAGACGCCTCACTGGCCGCCGGTCTGGCCAGCCAACTGAACACGGGCCGGACCATGGTCTTCACCGAACAAACGGACGCTGCGATCGACAAAGCCAGCCTGGCCGAGGTGAATGCCGCCTTGCGTAAATACATCGACCCCGCCAAGTTCTTGCATGTCTATGCGGGCGACTATGCGGGCATGAAGGCGATGGACAAAAAATAGCCTTAATCCTGCTCAGAAAACCCCTGAAAGCATTGCTGGAGTTCGTGCATCCAAGCCTGCTTTTTCGCCTCACTGGCAAAGCTGGCCTGAATGCTGTTGGCAGCGAGCTGGTAGGCATGCTGTCCACTCAGATGCAACGCATCAAAAGTTTGCAGGTAATTGTCATTCAGGTAGCCGCCAAAATAAGCCGGATCATCTGAGTTGATGGTGACGCACAGCCCGGCATCCAGCATCCGCCCCAGGGTGTGATTGCTCAAATGGTTGAACACACAGAGCTTGAGATTCGACAGCGGACAGACTGTCAGCGGCATCTGAGTGTCGGCCAAACGCTTCATCAGGGCGGCATCGTGAATCGCCTGCACGCCGTGGTCAATGCGCTCGACTTTCAAAATGTCGAGCGCGCTCCAGATGTAAGCAGCTGGCCCTTCCTCCCCGGCGTGGGCCACCACATGCAAGCCCTGCGCGCGTGCGCGGGCAAATACGTGAGCGAACTTTTCAGGTGGATTTCCAACTTCGCTGGAATCCAGCCCCACGCCGATGAATTGGTCCCGCCAAGGCAGGGCCTCTTCCAATGTGGCCATCGCATCGTCCGCTGACAAATGGCGCAGAAAACACAGAATCAAATCGGCGCTGATGCCCCATTGCGCCTGGGCATCCACGCAAGCCCGATGCAGGCCTGCCATGACCGCACCCATGGTCACGCCTCGGGCTGTGTGCGTTTGCGGGTCAAAAAATAATTCAGCGCGCACCACATGGTCCGCAGCGGCCTTTGCAAAATAGGCCATGGCCATGTCGTAAAAATCCTGCTCGTGCAGCAACACACTGGCACCGGCGTAATACACATCCAAAAAATTTTGCAAATTGCTGAAAGCGTAGGCACTGCGCAGGGCCTCCACGTTGGCATAAGGCAAGGTCAGTCCATTGCGCTTGGCCAGCGCAAAGATCAATTCCGGCTCGAGCGAGCCTTCAATGTGGATATGCAACTCGGCCTTGGGCATGGCCTTGAGTAAAGAAGGCAGAAGGTGAGGGGCAATTGCTTGGACTTTGAACATTTTTGTCTCCCGGTAAGTCGCCCTATGTTACTGGCGGGAATGAAGAAAGCCGCCTGACTTTCGTCAGGCGGCTTTGGATTCCGGATCACGTCCGGAATGACAGCCCAAGGAACCAAGGATCATGAACAGCTCAGATTGCTCTGGCCAACTTGAATGGCTTATTTACCGCCGGGAATTTTGCCTTCCACGCCTTTGACGTAGAACATGATGCCGCCCAGAAACTTGTCGTCAGCCACGGCGTCTTTGGCAAGTACTTCTTTGCCATCTTGACCCAGGATCGGGCCTTTCCAAATGCTGAAGCTGCCGTCCTTCAGACCCGCTTTGACTTCTTCCATTTTCTTTTTCGCGTCCTCGGGTACATCTGCCGCCACCGAGACCATGTCGATGGCGCCTTCTTTCACGCCCCACCAGCTTTGGCTGGTCGCCCACTTGCCTTCGAGGGCTTCGCCCACGGCTTTGATGTAGTAAGGGGCCCAGTTGATCACAGCTGAACCCAGGTGGGCTTTGGGCCCGTAGGCCGTCATGTCGGAGTCCCAGCCGAACGCACGCTTGCCCATCTTCTCGGCCGTTTGCAACACAGCTGGGGAGTCGGTGTTTTGCATCAACACATCTGCGCCGCCGTTGATCAACGCAGTGGCGGCTTCGGTTTCTTTCGGTGGGTTGAACCACTCGTTGACCCACACCACTTTGGTTTTGACTTTGGGGTTCACCGATTGCGCACCCAAAGTAAAGCTGTTGATGTTGCGCACCACCTCAGGAATGGGCACAGAGGCCACAACACCCAGGGTATTGGACTTGGTCATTTTGCCGGCAATCACGCCCGCCATGTAAGCGCCCTCGTAGGTGCGGCTGTCGTAAGTGCGCATGTTGTCGGCAGTTTTGTAACCGGTGGCATGCTCCAGTTTGACATCCTTCAAGTCAGCTGCGGCTTTGAGCATCGGCTCCATGTAGCCAAAAGTCGTGCCAAAGATCAGTTTGTTGCCTTGACCGGCCATGTCACGGAAAACGCGCTCTGCGTCGGCGTTTTCTTTGACGTTTTCGACATAGCTGGTGACGATTTTGTCGCCAAATTCTTTTTCAACGGCCTTGCGGGCGTTGTCGTGCGCAAAGGTCCAGCCGCCGTCGCCCACGGGGCCAACATAAGCAAAGGCCACCTTCAAAGGTTCCACTTTGGCAGCGGGCGCTTCGGCTTTAGGCGCTTCTTCTTTTTTACCGCAGCCGAACAAGGTCAGCGCAGCGGCGGCAGCCACAGCGGACAAAGCCACAGTTTTAAAGATCGAACGCTTGGTCAAGTCTGTCATGAAAATTCCTTTAAGAATGGACGAGTTGCACACGAGAAAAATATTATGAACCCGGTTGAAAGGGTTTTCCGAGCGAAGCAGGCATATTGACCCGAATCCAAGCCGGGTTGCGTGAAATCAAGGCCAACACCACAATGGTCGCCATGTAGGGTAGTGCCGTCAGCAACTGGCTGGGCACATCGACGCCCGTGCCTTGCAAATGGAACTGCAGCATGGTCACGCCGCCAAACAAATAGGCACCGAGCAAAACGCGTGCCGGACGCCAGGTGGCAAAGGTGGTCAAGGCTAAAGCGATCCAGCCTTTGCCGGCCACCATGCCTTCCACCCACAGCGGGGTATAAATCACAGAGACATAGGCCCCGGCCAATCCACACAACGCGCCGCCAGCCACAACGGCGGCGAATCGGATGCGCCTGACGTTGTAGCCCAAAGCGTGTGCGGACTCCGGCGATTCGCCCACTGAGCGCAGCACCAAGCCGGTGCGGGTGCGGTATAGAAACCAAATCAAACCCATGGCCAGTGCCACTGCCCCGTAAACGAGCGGGTGCTGCCGAAACAGTGCAGGCCCGATCCAGGGAATGTCCGCCAGAAATGGCACTTCAAACGGCACACGGGGCGGCAGTTTTTCTTGCACATAACCTATGCCTACAAATGCAGAGAATCCCGCACCAAACAAGCTCAGTGCCAGCCCAGTGGCATATTGGTTTGTGCCCAGCCAAATGACCAACAGGCCAAACACAGCCGCCAGTACGGCACCGGCGCCCATGCCCGCCGCAAAGCCGAGCAGGTCGTTGCCAGTGTGCACCACCGCCGCAAAGCCTGCGATGGCAGCGCACAGCATCAGGCCTTCGGCTCCTAAATTAACAATGCCAGCTTTTTCATTGATCAGCAAACCCAAGGCGGCCAAAGCCAGCACAGTGCCCGCATTCAAAGTGGCGGCAATCAACAGAGCATAGGTTTCCATCATGCTCTCCCGCGCAACCATCGCAGGCGATACGCCACCAGCGTGTCACACGCCAGCAAGCTGAACAACAACAAACCTTGAAACACCCCCGTGATCGACTTGGGCAAACCCAAACGAGACTGCGCCAATTCGCCCCCGATGTAAAACATGCTCATCAAAACGGCGGAAAACACCATGCCCACGGGGTGCAAGCGCCCCACATAGGCCACGATGATCGCTGCAAAACCATAGCCCGCAGGCACATAGGGTGTCAGTTGCCCTATTGGGCCCGCCACCTCCAGCGCACCGGCCAGCCCCGCCGCGCCACCCGACACCATCAGCGCCACCCACAAAGCCTTGCGCGAAGAAAAACCGGCATAGCGCGCTGCGGCAGGGGCCAAACCACCCACCTGCTGCGCAAAGCCTGCGCGGGTTCTGAACAAAAAGACCCACATCAGGCCCACGCCCGCCAAGGCGATCAGCAGCCCGACACTCAGACGCGAGCCCGACATCAACCGCGGTATCTGCGTGACAGACTCGAAGGTTTTGCTTTGCGGAAAGTTGTAGCCTGCCGGGTCTTTCCAGGGACCATAGACCAAATAGCTGAGCACCATGTCGGCCACATACACCAGCATCAGGCTGACCAGAATTTCATTGGCATTGAACCTGTCGCGCAGCAGCGCTACCCCGCCCGCCCAGAGCATGCCGCCCAAAATGCCGGCCAACACAATGGCCAACACGATCCAGCGGCCTGTCTCTTTGTCCGCTAGCAAAGCCACACCACCGGCAGCGACAGCCCCCATGACAAATTGGCCTTCGGCGCCAATGTTCCACACATTGGAGCGGTAACAAATCCCCAGACCCAAGGCAATCAGCAACAGCGGTGTGGCTTTGACCATCAACTCGCCCAAGGCATAGGCCGACTTGATCGGCTCCCAAAAGAACATCTGCAGCCCACGCACCGGGTCTTTGCCCAAGGCCATGAAGATGGCCACACCCAACAACACTGTCAATGCCAGAGCCAATACCGGCGAGGCAAAAACCCACAACTTGGAGGCTTCGGGCCGGGCTTCAAGCTGGAGCATGCGTGGCCTCTAACGCGTTGCCGGGCCACAGGCCGCTCATCCATTCGCCGATCAGCGCCACAGTGGCCTCGGCCCTGTGCAGCGAGGGCGATAAACGCCCTTTGGCCATCACATGCAGACGGTCAGAAATTTCAAACAATTCATCCAACTCCTCGCTCACCACCAGCACCGCGCAACCCGCATCGCGCAAAGCCAAGATCTCGGCTCGGATCTGCGCCGCCGCGCCCACGTCCACGCCCCAAGTCGGTTGTGAAACGATCAACAATGCAGGGGCAGCACCGATCTCCCGGCCCACAATGAATTTTTGCAAATTGCCCCCCGACAAGGACCGCGCGGTCGCACCAGGACCGGCCGCTTTCACCTGGAAGCGTGCAAGAATGCCGCGCGCCTGATCGGCCAAGGCCCCCATGCGAATCCAGCCGCCCGCGCCCAGTGCCTCGCTGCGGGTCAGCAGCAGGTTGTGCGCCAGACTCAAAGTCGGCACCGCCCCCCGACCCAAGCGTTCTTCAGGCACAAAGTGCAAACCCAGCAGACGCCGCGCCTGGGGATCCGAACGGCCTGCAGGGTGACCGGCCACCTCGATCACAGCGGACTCAGCGCGGGTGTCTTCACCCGACAAAGCCCACATCAACTCGCGCTGGCCATTGCCTGACACGCCGGCCAAGCCCACGACTTCACCGCGGCGCACTTGCAAGCTGATATTCTCAAGGTCAACACCAAAGGGCTCTGAAGCTGCTAAGTGGAGCTTGTGAACGGACAACACCACAGCACCCGGGGTGTGAGGCGTGCGCGCCAAAGCCGGTGGTTCAGCACCAATCATCAAACGGCTGAGCGATGCATTGGTTTCTTGTCGGGGGTCACACACCCCTGTCACCTGGCCACTGCGCAACACGGTGCAGGCGCTGCACAGCGCCCGAATCTCATGCAACTTGTGAGAGATGTACAAAATACTGCAGCCTTGGCCCACCAATTTGTGCAGTACGGTAAATAATTTTTCAACCGCCTGCGGCGTCAATACCGACGTCGGCTCATCCAAGATCAACAGCCTGGGCTCACTGAGCAAGGCACGGATAATTTCCACCCGCTGCATCTCACCCACGCTCAAGGTGTGCACCGGGCGCTCGGGCTGCAAGTCCAGGCCGTACTCACTGGCCTTGGCCACGAGACGCCGTGTCACTTCGGCCAGGCTCAGCGACTTGTCCAGACCCAGCCAGACGTTTTCAGCCACGGTGAGGGTGTCGAACAAACTGAAATGCTGAAACACCATGCTGATGCCCAACTTGCGCGCTTCTTGCGGGTTGCGGATGCTGACCGGCTGGCCCTGGAAAAACACCTGGCCCTCGTCAGGTTGGGCCGCGCCGTAGATGATTTTCATCAAGGTCGATTTGCCAGCGCCGTTTTCGCCCAGCACGGCATGCGCCTGGCCGGGCATCACGGCCAGCGATACAGCCTGGTTGGCCACAACGCCGGGGTAGCGCTTGGTGATGCCTTGCAAAGACAAAAGGGGGGTGGTCATGTCCGCGTGCAAAAGAATTTGAAATTACCAACGGCAAAGTCCGCGCCTGGTGTGTTGGGCCCAGCCTTTCTCGCAGGGAGATTGAAGCACAATGTAACATTGTCAGTAACCACTTTGGACGGGTGTTAATCCCCGTCCAGCACATGTGCCGCCTCAAAGCATGACTGACAACGAACACCCCATCATCGACCCTGACCAGTCCCAACGCTCGGCCGTGCGCCGAGGCATTGCGCAATATCAGGCCCGCCTGTTGGCCGCTGGCCACGTCTTTCGAGAACCGCCACCCGAGCCCACATCCTGCTGCGGCCGTGGCTGCAATGGCTGCGTGTGGGAGAGCTATGACGGTGCGCTGATGTTTTGGTACGAAGACGCTGGGGCCCTGCTCGCCTCAAGCCTCAGCCAAGGCGCGTAGACCCTGCGGATCGGGGAGCGTCAACACCCGACCGCTGCCACTGATCAGGTTCAGACTGCGCAAATGCCGCAACACGCGCGAAAAAGTTTCTGGTGCGATGCCGAGTTGGGCAGCAATCAATCGCTTGCGTTGGTTCAAAGTGACGACCATCGCGCCCAGCTTGTCGGCAGGTTCTGCGTGGCGCAACAACCATTCGGCGCAACGGGCGTCGGCGTCCTTGGCCAAACGACTGACGGCCAACTCGGATTGTTGGCGTTGCGCACTGGCCAAATCGGTCAACAAGGATTTGGCGGGTTCACTGACCGTCTGCACGCTGGCATGAAACGCTGATAAGAGCACCCATTGCAATTGCACAGAGGTTTCGCTGACCGCGTCCATCACGGGCGAAAGGCCCAACAAAGAGGAAGCAGCCTCGAGCCAGAAGGGGCCTTCCACCACACCCAATTGGTGCGTTAAATGGCCCCTGTCAACCAAACCCAAAGTCACGCGACCTGTCATCAAATGCAAGGCATGCGACAAAGTTTGACCACGTCGAATCAAAACGGTGCCCGCTGTTGCAGAAGGGGCAAAAGCGATTACATCGGTCAGAGGGGACGTCGTCATGCATCCCACTTTGCCTGCCTTGGGCGGGGGGTGCATTGACCCACATCAAAGCAGCCTCTCAATCGTCCAGAACGTGCCCACCATCATGGCCACAAAGAGGCACAGTTGTTTGCAACGCGCTTGATTCTCAGGCGGCCAATGCTTGACCAGCAAGCGCCTCACCCCAGCGCAAACCAGCGCCACCCAGCATTGCCCCAACTCCACACCCAGGTTAAATCCCAGCAAACTCCCTAAGCGATGTGCGGGGTCCAGACCCAGCGCCAGCAAACTCGAGGCCAAGCCCAGTCCATGCAACAACGCACAAGCGAACACACAGAGCAACCGCCAGCGCAAAGGGACGGTTTTTTGGTGGCGTAGCCAACGTGCATCCATGGCAGCCATGACCACAATGGTGGCGGCGATGCTGGCCTCCACCCCTTTCATACTGAAAGGTATCTGGCCCATCAAGCCCCAAGCCAGCGTGACCGCATGACCCACTGTGAAGGCGCTGAGCAGGTAAAGGACCTGCCGCCAAGTGCCTCCGGCCAGCAAGACCACCGCCAAGAAAAGCAAATGATCCCAACCCATCCAAATATGCAGAACACCCAGTTGCAAATAAGCCATCATCACCTGCCAACCGCTGGGAAACAGCGCCAACTCAGGCCGTTCTGGTGACAGCATCAACAACTGTTTGTGCCCCCCTTGGGTCACAGTGATACTCAACTGTTTTTCTGCTGCTTGCTGACCAAAAAGACCCGCATGAAAAACCAAACCTTTTTCGGGATGAGGGGCATCCAGCGCCACGGGATGGGCCAATGCGAATCGGGCCATGACCACCAATTGGGTGACGGGATCACCAGGTTTGTCGTCTGGCGGCGTGGGAATCAACATCACGCCCTCGATGGGTCTGTCGCCCTGTGCGTCGCGCAAACGCAACTGCTGCGCCAACTGTCCATGGATCTGGGCCGAATGCAAACCCAACTCTTGGGATGACCAAGCGCCATCGCCGTCGTCATCAATGCCCTGAAAAGCCGAGACAGGCAGAGATACGACCATGTAAGCGCCGTCGCCTTGCAGATGGAGTGTCCCTCTTTGCGCGACCATCAAATGGGCTTGCGCACTGGCGCTGACCAGACACAAAACCCAGGCCAGCCAAGGCCTGGCAAGCTTTGAAATCATTGGCTGGCCCTGACTCAACACGTCAGGGCATGAAGGCCCAAGATGCGGGAGAACCCTTCACGCACCGCTGAATAAACGGGTAAGTCTTGGTGACGTAGTAGTGATAGATGCCTTGTGGAAACTCAGGCGTTACACCGGTGCGGCCATTGCACTCGTCCAAATCGCCCTGACCAGCGGCGTAGACCCAATCTTGTTGAAAATGGCCCATGGCAAAGAGCGTCACGGACGGCCGGTTGGCATCAGGTGTTGATTTCACTTGATAACTGCCCTTCATTTCCTTGAGCGCAGAAGAGGCATTGTTGGCCGAGCTGTAGCCATAGTTGGCATAAATCGGAAAACCATCAGCCGCCCAACCCACCAAAGTCATGCTGATGGTGCTGGCATTGTTCAACTTAGGAATCAAATTGGTCGGCATACCGTGGTAGTGGTACTGACCGTTAGGCTGCACATGCGCATTGTTCACATCGGTGCCAAAGTCAAACTTCCAGGGGCTCACTGCGGGGTCACCCATCGCCTCCATGCGCCACGCGCCGTTGCCACCGGCATAGTCACAGCCCGTTGTGGCCGAAGTGGCTGTATTGGTGCAGGTGCCCGCAGTGCCCGGGTCCATTTTCACGCTGTTAAGTGCAAAGCCAGGCAATTTAACTGGCGTGCCGGCGCTACTGGCCACTGGGGTCAAGGTCACGCTGCCCGAAATGGACTGCGCCGAGACTTTGGTTGCAAAGTTACCGCCTGTGACAGCATGGTTGGGCACGCCGTTGCCAGACATCGTGCGCAAACTGCTGTTGCAAGACCAGCTGTAATTAAAAGCCAAGGTGTCATTGACCGAAGTTGAAGTACTGCCGGGCGCAGAATTTGTGTAGGACAAAGCTTGAGTGCCGCTGTTGACAACATTGCACAGAACGCCCGAAGTGGTATTGACCATACTGCCCGCCGAAGGCGTCACGCTGACTGCGCCAGACGCTGCGCTGGCACCCGCGCTGTTGCTGGCAGTGACGCTGCAGTTGTAGGCCATGCCATTGATCATGCCAGAAACACCAATCGGGCTGGCGGTGCCGGTGCCACTGGCACTGCTGGAACCGCTCACGCACGAGGCGGTGTAACCCGTGATGCTGGCACCGCCATTGGATGCGGGCGCACTGAAGGCAATGCTGACGCTGGCGTTACCGGCGGTAGCCGAGCCGATGGTCGGTGTGCCGGGCACCGTCGCACTGCTGCCGCTTCCCCCGCCGCCGCAAGCCACCAAACCCAAAGCCCATAAGGCTGCGCACAACGTCTTTTGGCTTGAAAAAAGAATTTTCATATTCGCATCTCCCGTTAAAAATAGTCAATTTAGTATTTATTTACAGTTTTATTTTATTAAAAAATAGCAATTAACTAGAAAATTTTGATGTAAAGTTAAATAAATTAAAAACTTCATTTAAATGCTGAAAGCCTCATGCACGGCCGACTGGACCCCTCCGCCCAAGACAGCGCCACCACCGGCCACATAAATCCAGTCGCCAATGGCCACAGCGCCCACCGCATGGCGCGGGGTCGGCATGGCACCGTGCGACAACCAACTGTCCGACAGGGGGTCGTAGCTTTCCATTTGGCCGAACACGGTTTGCTGGCCCGGTTTGTTGATAATGCCGCCCTCACCGCCCATGGCAAAAAAGCGGTCTCGGTAAATCACCAACCCATGGCCTGAGCGGGCTGTGGGCAAGGGAGCCCGCAGCTCCCAGGTGTCGCGCTCGGGCATATACACATGGTGCAAGGCCGTGTTGTATTCAAAGGTATTGAAACGCCCACCCACCACATGGATGCGGTTTTGGTAAGCCACGCAGCCCACATGGTCACGCGCGCCCGGTAAGGCTTTACGGCGGCTCCAGCTGTCGGTTTGCGGGTCATAGACTTCGTGCCAGCCCACACTGGCGCGTTCTTCGGTTGGGGATGATGCACCGCCAATCAAGTGCACCTTGCCATTCAAGGCCACGGCGGCGGCCGCACCGCGCGGTCGGGGCATGGGCGCAACGGTTGACCATTTGTCTTGGCTCACGTCATACACATACGCATGCGCATCGGGATTGCGGTTTTGCTCGATGAAACCGCCAAAGGCGTAAATGCGGCCTTCCAAAGTCACCACCGCCACATGGTTGGCACCGCGCGGCAAAGCGGCGGCGTTGTGCCACACATCGGTGGTGGGGTTGTAGACATGGTGGTAGCCCCGGTCCACACGGCCTTCACCATATCCACCAATGACGTGCAGCCGCCCTGCCCACTCGGTAGCCCACGCCATCTCGCTGCGCGGAATCGGCAATGCCGCTTTGGGCACCCACCGGCCTGCTGGACCCTGGGGGGCGGGGCTGTCAAAAGAGCGCTGCGCCGTTTGATCGGCTGTCAAATGGTGCGGTTGACCCCCTTGCAAACGCGCATAGGGTTCGGCCGCGGGGGGCAGCACCGGCAAATCAGGGTGATGTTGGTGGATCTGACCGAAGGCCGCATCCGCCGCCAAGGCGCTGACGGCTGCAAACAGTGCTCGGCGATTCATCGACATGGCGCAACTCCTTTTACAAAATCAAAATGGCCCTGAAATCATTCACATTGGTGTGGGTTGGGCCGGTCACCACCAAATCGCCCAAGGCCGCAAAATAAGTATAGGCATCGTTGCGTTGCAAATGGATGTCAAGCTTTAAACCCATTGCTTGGGCTCGGGGCAAGGTGTCTGGCCCCAAAAGAGCGCCGGCATTGTCTTCGATGCCATCGATGCCGTCGGTGTCAGCGGCCAGGGCCCACACGCCGGCTTGACCTTGTAGCCCTTGGAGCAGCCCCATGCAAAACTCACCTGCCCGGCCACCGCGGCCTTGGGCGGTGCCCGCTGGCTGGGGTTTGAGCGTGACGGTGGTCTCACCACCGCTCAAAATCACACACGGTTTTTGAAAAGGTCCTTGCCCCTTGGCAGCCGCGCGGGCCAGCGCAGCGTGGACCTTGCCCACCTCGCGTGACTCGCCTTCAATCTCGTCACTCAGAATGTAGGCATTCAAACCCACAGCCCGAACGGCTGCAGCTGCAGCTTCCAACGATTGCTGGGGCGTGGCGATCATCTGCAGGCTGTTGCGGTCAAAAATCGGTGCGCCGGGTTTGGGGGTTTCCCAGGTGCCTGACTGCAAGGCCAGCAACACCTGCGGCGACACATCGATGGCATAGCGCTGCAAGAGGGTGAGCGCATCAGCGCAGGTGCTGGCATCGGGCACTGTGGGGCCGCTGGCGATGATCGACGGGTCATCGCCAGGGACATCACTGATGGTGAGTGTGACCACACGCGCTGGCGCACAGGCAGCCGCCAATCGTCCGCCCTTGATGCGCGAGAGGTGCTTTCGCACACAGTTCATCTCGGCAATATTGGCGCCGCTGGCCAGCAACTGGCGGTTGATGTTTTGCTTCTCTTGCAGACTGATGCCTTCTGCGGGCAAGGTCAGCAGCGCGGAGCCGCCACCCGAAATCAGGCACAACACCAGATCGTCGGCGGTCAAGCCTTGGGCAAGCGCCAAAATCCGTTCAGCCGCTAACAACCCCGCCGCATCAGGCACAGGGTGCGAAGCCTCGAGCACCTCAATGCGCTCGGGCACGCCTGCCGTGCGGGGCGGTATGTGACCATAGCGGGTGACCACCAAGCCGGACAGCGGGGCATCCTCTGGCCATAAAGCTTCGACCGCCTGCGCCATCGCCCCTGCGGCCTTGCCTGCGCCCAACACCAGGGTGCGGCCTGTGGGGGCGGATGGTGGCGTTGGCAAATGAGCAGCCATGTTGAGCAGCGGCAAGGCGTGGGTGATAGCCACTTGAAACAGCGCCTTTAAAAATCCCTGGGGATCAGATTCCGGAATGGGCATGAGAGGGTCAACAGGGTGCATCGGCAAATTGTGCCGCATCTGGGGTTAAAGTCTTTGGCATGACGACATTGCTCATCCACCGCGCCCGCTGCATCGCCACCATGGACGATGCCCAGACCGAAATGAACGACGCCTCGCTGCTGCTCAAAGATGGCCGCATCGAGCGCATCATTCCTGCAGGCGAAAACTCAGAGGCTGAATTGCGGCATCTGATCCAGCAAGTGGACGAAGTGATTGACGCACGCCGTCACGTGGTGGTGCCAGGTTTGATCAACACGCACCACCACATGGTGCAAAGCCTCACACGTGCCGTGCCGCAAGTGCAAAACGCCGAACTCTTCAGCTGGCTCAAAGGGCTCTACCCGATTTGGGCGGGCCTCACCCCCGAGATGGTGCGGGTGTCCAACCAATTGGCCATGGCCGAGTTGCTGCTGAGTGGCTGCACCACCAGCTCAGACCATTTGTACATTTATCCCAACGGGGTGCGATTGGACGACAGCATCGAAGCGGCGCACACCATCGGCATGCGCTTCACCGCCACACGCGGCAGCATGAGCGTGGGGCAGTCGCAAGGCGGCCTGCCGCCCGACAGCGTAGTGGAAAAAGAACCCGCCATCCTCAAAGAAACTCAGCGCCTCATTGAGACATGGCACGACGCCAGCTATGGGTCGATGACGCATGTGGCCGTGGCCCCATGCTCGCCCTTCAGCGTCAGCCAGGACCTGATGCGCGAATCGGCAAAGCTCGCCCGCGCCCACGGCGTGCGCCTGCACACCCACTTGGCCGAAAACGACCACGACATCGCCTACACCCGCGAGAAGTTCAACTGCACCCCTGCGCAATACGCCGAGGACCTGGGCTGGGTGGGCCACGACGTGTGGCACGCCCACGGCGTGAAGCTGGACGACGAAGGCACCTATTTGTTTGCCCGCACGCGCACCGGGATTGCCCACTGCCCGTGCAGCAACATGCGCCTGGCCAGCGGCATCTTGCCGCTGCGCAAAATGCTCGACGCCGGCGTGCCGATAGGCCTGGGCGTGGACGGCAGCGCCAGCAACGATGCGGCGCACCTGCTGAACGAAGCCCGCCAGGCCATGCTGCTGGCGCGTGTGGGCAGGGCCATGGCGCCACCGCACGTCGAAGACGGGCGCACCGTGTACGGTTGTGACCGAGGCCCCGCCGAGATGACACCCCGCGACGCCCTGCGCCTGGCCACACGCGGCGGTGCCGAGGTGCTGGGCCGCGCCCACGAGCTGGGGCAAATCACCGAAGGCTATTGCGCCGACATCACGATGTTCCGCACCGACACGCTCAGCATGGCAGGCGGCGCGGTGCACGATCCGGTGGGCGCGCTGCTGCTGTGCGCCAGCGACAAAGCTGACTACACCCTCGTCAACGGGCGCGTGGTGGTGCGTCAGGGTGAAATTGCCACAGTGGACATGGGCCCATTGATCGAGCGGCACAACCAGCTGGCTTTGCAATTGGCCTTGGGGGCAAGCTGAGTTTGCGCACAATGTAGCGCCCCTCATGCACTGCACGTCATAATCGCACGGCCCTTCGTTGGACGGTGAATAAGGCATCTGTCACAAAACGAATTCTTTCATTTTCAGATTGACCTTACATGCACCGCACCCTCTTTGACACACCGATCGTGAACACGGTTTTGCGTTCTGGATCGATCGGTTTTCTCAAGCTCACTGGCTGGAAAATCGAAGGCACTTTGCCCCTTGGCATCGATAAATTTGTGGTCATTGCAGCACCTCACACCAGCAACTGGGATCTGCCTTATTTGTTGATGGTGGCTTTTGTATTGAACTTGAGGGCCTACTGGATGGGCAAGCAAAGTATTTTCTCGCCACCTTTTGGCCCCATCATGCGTTGGTTGGGCGGCATTGCGGTCAACCGCGAGCAATCATCCAACCTGGTGGACAGTTGTGCGCAAGCACTGATGGAAGCAGAAGGCGCGGTCCACTTGGTGATCCCGCCCGAGGGCACACGCAGCAAAACCCGTTATTGGAAAACCGGTTTTTATTACATCGCCTTGAAAGCGCAAGTGCCCATCGTGCTCGGCTACATGGACTACAGCCGCAAGGTCAGTGGTTTAGGCCCGCTCTTCTACCCCACCGGTGATATTGAACAGGACATGGTGACGATCAAGGCTTTTTATGCACCGTTCAAAGGCAAAAATCCTGACCAATTTGAGTCTGCGGCGTGACAACCGATCACAGCATTGTGACTAAGATGACGGTCATGAACTACGCCGCCGCTGAACTCACCGCATTCGCCCACGCGCTACTCACTCAGGTCGGTTTGCCATCTGATAAAGCCCAAGCGGTGGCCGAGGTGCTGGTAGAAGGCGACCTGCTTGGCCACACCACGCATGGCCTGGCCTTGTTGCCATCTTATTTGGGCGAACTCGAATCGGGCTCGATGCGCAAAGATGGTGCGCCGCTGGTGGTCGCCGACTTTCCAGCCGCCCTCACTTGGGACGGTCAGCGTCTGCCCGGGCCTTGGCTGACCTTGCAAGCCATGGAAGTGGCGATGCAGCGTGCAAGCACACAGGGTACTTGCACAGTGGTGATTCGGCGCAGCCACCATATTGCTTGCCTGGCGGCTTACCACCAACGGGCGACCGACCTGGGTTTTGTGATGCTTTTGCACTGTTCAGATGCCAATTCGGCCAGCGTAGCGCCCTTTGGCGGGCTGGATCCGGTGTTCACACCCAATCCAGTGTCGGTGGCTTTTCCCACCTCTGGACTGCCTGTGATGGTGGACGTCTCCACCTCTGCCACCACCAATGGCCTGACCAACCGCTTACACAAAGAAGGCGGGCAATTGCCTGCCGCTTGGGTCATGGACGGGTACGGCCAGCCCAGCCACAACCCGGCCGTGTTGTTTGAAGAACCGAAGGGGACCATCTTGCCCTTGGGCGGCATGGACTCCGGCCACAAGGGTTACGGCCTGAGCTTGATGGTGGAAGCCCTGACCGGCGGTTTGACTGGCTTTGGCCGCGCCAACCCCCGCGAGGGCTGGGGCGCAACGGTGTATTTGCAGATGATTGATCCACGCGCTTTTGCGGGACTGGAAGCCTTCCAGCAGCAAATGGATGCGGTGACTGCGCAGTGCCGTGCTTCCAAGCCCACCACAGCCGGTCAAGCGGTGCGCACGCCCGGGGAGCGGGGTTTGAATTTGAAGGCCCAAAGCGCACACACGGGTGTGAGTCTTTACCCCACCATCATGCCCATGCTGTCGCCTTGGGCAGACAAACTGAAAGTCAGTTTGCCCCAACATTTGATTTAAATTAACGAGAAACAGACCGATGCACATCCCTTTCAAATCCTTTTTCTGTGTGATTTTTTGCAGTCTCTTTTCTCTGCCGGTGCTTGCCGATGAGATCAAGGTGTTTGCAGCCGGAGCGTCCAAAGTGGCCGTTGAAAGTTTGGCGCCCGCCTTCAAACGGTTGACTGGAGACACCATGGTCATCAGCTCCGACACGGTGGGCGCTTTGCGGGACCGCATTGCCAAAGATGAACGGCCTGACCTGACAGTACTCAGTCAAGTAGCGATGGAAAGCTTGGTTGCACAAGGTCATGTCCAAGCGTCTCAAACCTTGCCCATTGGCATTGTCAGTGCCGGTTTGGCTGTCAAGCGCGGCGCAGCTGTGCCCGACATTTCAAGCGTGGAGGCGCTGAAGAAAACCTTGTTGCAAGCAGTCAGTGTGGCCCAAGCCGACGGTGCCAGGGGAGCCACTTCGGGCGCCCACTTTACCAAAGTGATTGATCAGCTCGGCATGCGAGAAGCACTGCAATCCAAGCTGGTGATCCTGCCCTTTGGTGTGGATGTGATTGAAGGCGTTGGGTCAGGCAAATTTGAATTGGGTGCCAGCCAATCCAGTGAAATTGTCCCGCACGCGTCGGTGACCTACGTGGGCGATTTACCGGCTCCATTTGCGCTGCGAACACCCTATGTGGTGGGGGTGGTCGCGGGCAGTGTCAAAGGTGTCACCCTGCTCAAATTCATGTCAACACCTGAAGGTTTGGCTGTGTTCAAAGGTTCCGGTTTCGGCAACTGACAGGCAGGCCGGCTGAACCGCCTTTTTTTGTTCAATCGACTTTGGCGCCCGCCAGAAACCACTGTGCGATCAACGCACGCTCTGCCGGGGTGATGCCCGAAGCATTGTTCATGGGCATTTGCTGGGTGACTACCACTTGTTGATAGATATTTTGTGCGTTCAATTTAACGCCTTCCCTCGAGTCAAGGCGCACATTTTTCATTTGCAACTGGGCACCATGGCAGGCGTAGCAACGTTGCGCCAATACTGTTTGAATGGCACCGAAATGAACGGGCACAGGTGACAATGAAGACGCTTGTTCAGGCGCTTGAGGCGATGGTCTCAAGCCCACAATCACACTCAAAATCAACGCCACACCCACCGCAGCAAAAGGCCAGGGGTTGGCCGCGCGGCCCAGGTGGTAGCCATGCCGCTGCACAAAAAATTGGCGGATCAAAGCGCCTGCCAACATCATCACAAAAAGCAGTATCCAGCGCTGCTCATGCGTATACAAAAAGCTATAGTGGTTGCTCAACATGGCAAAGATCACCGGCAGCGTGAAGTAGGTGTTGTGCACGCTGCGTTGCTTGCCGCGCTTGCCGTGAATGGCCAGTGCGTTGGCATCGTATTTTTCGCCACTGGTCATGGCGGCCACCACTTTGCGCTGACCGGGGATGATCCAGAAAAACACGTTGGCGCTCATCGCGGTGGCGATCATCGCGCCCACCAGCAAGAAAGCAGCGCGACCCGCAAACAACTGGTTGGCCGCCCACGAAGCCAAAGCAATGACCACCATCATCAAGCCTGCCACAATGATCTCGCCGTTTGGCCGGAAGCCAAACACGCGGCACACCATGTCATAAACGATCCAAAAAGCGGCTAAAAAACCCACCGCACAAGAACCGGCCATCAAGGGTGTCCAGTCCATGAGCGATTTATCGATCAAAAACGTGCCAGCATGCCAAAGATAGAGTACCGTGAACAGCGCAAAGCCGCTCAACCAAGTAGCGTAACTTTCCCAATAAAACCAATGCAGCTTGGTGTGGATGATTTTGGGGGCCACCATGTACTTTTGCGGGTTGTAAAAACCGCCGCCATGCACCGCCCACATCGCACCGCCCACGCCTTTTTCGAGCAAGTCGGGCGAATGGGGTTTTTGCAGGTTGTTGTCTAAAAAGACGAAGTAAAACGAGGAGCCAATCCAGGCGATGGCGGTGATCACATGCACCCATCGCAACAACAGATTGGCCCATTCCAGCAGATAAGCGTCCATCAAGGGGCTCCAAGCTGCTCACCACTGCGGGCGCTGTGAGCAGTCATTCGGTCGCGAACAAGGCCAATGAAAGCCTTTGCACCGCTGCGACCTGGGTGTCTAAGTGTATACAGTTTTGAAAACAACGGAAGCAAAAGTTCATTGGCGTCGCGCTTCACCTTTTGATTTGCAAGAGTTGTGCCGCAACCGCTATCGCAATGACTTCAGGCTCCTTGCCGTGGATACCCTGCACGCCAATGGGGCTGGTCACATGGTCGCACTCGGCATCGCTGAAACCTCGCTCTCGCAATCGACTGCGAAAACTCGCCCATTTGGTGGCACTGCCAATCAAGCCCACATAAGGCAAATCAGCCTGGTTGCGTTGCCGCAAAAGGCAAGCCATGACCACATCCAGGTCTTCGGCATGGCTGAAGCTCATGATCAACACCCGGCTGTTGGGCACCAAATCAGCCACTGCGGCGTGCACCGGGTTGGAGTGTTCGCATTCAACGTGTGCAGGTAGATCTTTCGGAAAAATCTCATCCCGGCTGTCGATCCATCGGACCGAAAACGGCAACGTCCCCAGCACCTGCACCAATGCTTTGCCCACATGCCCACCACCAAAAAGGGCCACGGGCTGCAAATTGCGACGATGCGCATCTTGGAGACTCGGCACATCGTTCGCAGTGACACGGGCCAAACGCAGGACCACGACACCGCCACAGCACTGACCCAGACTGGGCCCCAGCACAAAGCGCTTTTCAACAGGCTCCATGTCCTGTGAAGCACGGGTTTGCGACAACAAGGCTCTGGCACTGGCCATGGCTTCAAATTCCAAATGGCCACCGCCAATCGTGCCCCATTCGCCTTGCGCGAACACCAACATCCAAGTGCCCGCTTCACGCGGCACAGAACCTTGGGTGCTTTGCACTGTGATGGTGACAGCAGTTTCTTTTTGCAAACGTTGCATCCATGAATCAAAAAGCATCGCGGCGCAACTTTCTCAAATGGGTTTGTTTGGAACTCGGCCTTGGGGTGACACAATGGGCCAGAAAAAAATCTTTGTTCATTTTCACCGCTTTTCTGTCATGAATTTTTCAATGCAGCCCCTTCAATTCAAGCGCCAAGGCCGGACCGGCCTGCTGGTGGCCTTTATCATGGCCTTGCTTGCAGCCTGCTCAACCCCGCCGGCCCCACCACCGCCGGCCCCGGTGCCCCTACCCCCTGTCAGGCCTGCACCGCCTGTGCCGCCTGCAGTCCCCCTGCCGCCGCAAGGATCGGTACCCGAAAGCGCAAACCCTTCAGCCGCCAGCACACCGCGCGAATACCGCAAAGACGCTGCAACGCACTTGTACAAACTCAATAGCAACCGCATTTACAAAGGCCGCCTGCCGCCCTTGCTTTACGCCATTGGTGTGCTCGATGTGGAGCTCGATCGCCAAGGCCGCGTCATAGCCACCCAATGGAAACGCGCCCCCACCCATGCGCCTGAAGTCATGGCCGAAATCGAACAAACGGTTCGCAAAGCCGCCCCCTATCCAGCGCCGTCACGCATGGGTAAAGTGGTTTACACCGATGTGTGGTTGTGGCACAAAAGCGGCAAGTTCCAACTCGACACCCTGACGGAAGGCCAGGACTGACGGCCTTTAATCTTTGTAGTACACCGTCTGGTGTGTCGTGGCCAACAAGCGGCCATCGTGACTCCACATCTCGCCACTTTGGTCAAAAAAACCATTGTGAAAGTTTTGACCGCGCGCTGTTCCGATCAGATAACGTTCACCTTGAGCAGCCAAGGCGGCCTCATCGGCATGGAAATAGGTGGTAATCGATACGCTGCCAATCGGCGTGAGACGGCGACGACGCAGAAAAATACGCGGAAAAAAACAATCGCTCATCGACGCCAAAGAAGCAAAATCCAGGGGACGAGGCGGATCGTCACGTATCCATTGGCTTGACTTCGAGTCGGCTTGCTCTTGACCATTGAAGGCACTGAACACATCACCTTGTGTGAACCGCATGTCGTATTGCTGGACCCAAGAGGGTTGTTTGAGCGTCGACCTGCGCACCATGGACTCGGGCAAGGGCATGCCTTGCGGGGCTTGAGTCTCTGTCGCGGACCAGGTTTCACGCCGCGTTGCAAACAGGGCGGTGGCCAAGGTCACCACACCGCTGGCTTGCGATGCTTCCATCACCCAATGTTGGGTGGATCGGTTGGTCCGCACCGCGCGAGCGGTCACCGTGAAGGGTCCATCAGCCACAGCAGCCGCAAAATTGACTGTCAGGGCAACAGGCATGCCTAAACGGTCCGGGTGCTGCAGCACGGCATTGAGCATCACCGCACAGGTCACGCCGCCATAAGGACCGACCAAATTGACATAGGCACTTGAGGTGTGGCCTTGGTAAGTCCCCAGGCTTGTCGCCGTTAATTGAATGGCTTGATCAAAAGGATGCATTTTTTAAGTTGAATAGGGCAGCCACGCATGCAATTGCGAAAGACTGTCGATGAAATGAACACGCTCGGCCACTTCGGCAGGCAATCCGGGGCGACCATGCAAACTGAAAACCTGCATGCCCGCCGCCAAACCGGCCAGCAAGCCCGGCAGGCTGTCTTCTACAACAGCACAGTGATCAGGGGTGCAATCCAATGCGGCGGCATCATGCAAAAACAGTGCAGGATCGGGTTTGAAGCTGCCCACCTCAGGCGCGCAGAACAAACGTTCACCCATCAAGTCTCTCAATCCGGTGATGCCCAAGGTCAACTCGGCTTTTTCACGCGGTCCGTTGGTTCCTATGGCAAACGGTATTTGCAGGTCTTCAAGCGCTTGTAACAAGACTTTGGCACCTGGAATTTCTTTTAAATCCTTGCGGAAGCGAACCGCCATATTGGTGCGCAATTGTTTGACAAACAGAACCTCATCGAAAGGCCGCTGTTGTGACGGCAGGCGCTTGGCCAACTCGGCGGCGCAATAGGCCATGGGCTTGCCGCCAAACTGGGCGTGCATGTCTTCACGTCGCCAGGGTGCGCCCAATGCGCAAGCCATCTCCTGCAAGACCTCAAGCCCCAGCCACTCGCTGTCGACCAGGGTGCCGTCCAGGTCAAAAATAAAAGCAGCTGGTTTTTTGTGAAGGCTCAAATCGGACTACCCATGGTTTTCAAGCCTTTGCAGCTTGCTCTTGCGCGGCACTCGGCAGCCAACTCAGGATCAAGGTGGTGACCACCGAAAATCCGGCCAGCAGTATCAAGGCGTCCGCAAACCCCAGGGCTTTCACAACTGGCCCCAAAGCCCAGACAGACAAGGCGCTGACAGCAAACGAAACGCCCAGCCGCATGCCCGATACGCGAGAACGCAGTCGGTCGTCAACGTAACGGGCAATCATGAAGTCAGTGAACGGAATGGCACCGAAGACGAACACCATCACGCCTGTGAGCGCCACAAACAACCACCACCCTTGGGCTTGCGAGGCTAAAAGCAACATGGGTATTTGACCGATCACCATGAACATGAAAAATTTCTTCAAAGCAAATCGATG
>Ga0114959_10001019_pt1 | contig 25681 bp, 19 predicted proteins | sample C_130625_EF_Meta_FD_87317 | JGI IMG/M metagenome (GOLD analysis project Ga0114959, IMG submission 87317) | Freshwater microbial communities from Lake Croche, Canada to study carbon cycling - C_130625_EF_MetaG | ecosystem: Environmental > Aquatic > Freshwater > Lake | place: Lake Croche, Canada... | reverse complement strand
GCGAGACAATATGCGTCGCTACGCTATCCGCCCATTCCCGCGTACATACGGCGTTCGGATCATCTTGAACACAAAATACAATCACGGGTTTGTGTTCTGACTTGACAGGCGGCAATAAACTACGTAAGCGTTTGACATCTTCGGCCGTGACGAGATGTGAATCATCTGTAGGCGGTAGCGCCCATACATCCTCGGAATAATAATTGACGTCGTTCATCATAGGTATGACGGTAATGTTACCTTTTGCGTCTTTCCATTGCAAATCGTTGAGCAAAGCGCCGATATCCGGTATCTGCGGAACTAAAAATTCAGGAGCAGGAAATCCGGCACGAAGAACCGTTTCCCGCACCGCCAACACTCGTGGTAAATAATGGAGAACCCAGGTACTGAGTGATTGACCAAGTTCCGCGTCAAACGGTACGGCGACCATATGCGGAACGTGAATACTACTCGTCAATGAACTTAGGCGCGCGGCTTCCCATCGTGTTTTCCACAGCGGATGAGGTCCGATGTAAATAGAGGTAAATGAATTGACCAATCCTTCGCTGGTCACAAAGTTTCCGCCCTTAAAATTGTACAGCGGAATCGCCGCGCTGGTCGGAGCGTACATATTCGCTTCGTTGGGACGAAACGGCCAATCGCGAATCATTGAACATACCGTCGCAACCGAACCTTCCGTGACTCCGAGAATCGGACGCGAAAAGGATTCGCCTAGATATTGCGCCGACCACGCACGTTTCACATCGTTGGAAATATAGGCTCCAAGATTCTTCTCGATACGGCAACTGTGAATCGCCGTCGGATCCAAATACAAATAATGCGGTCGGTAAATAATATCTTTCGGATCGTACGTTCGGATGTTGGAACTGTGGAGATGAATGGTTTTTATACTGTACGCAGGATTGGCGACGAGGAATTTACGACGCATCATAATAAGCGCGAGCGCGTTATCGCAACCGCCTTTTCCGAACGCGAATCCGAATTCTTCGTCGGTCGCGACAAAATCAACGGCGTCTCGCGCAAGAATCCACGTATCCTGCGAATCCGCCCGCGGACCAAAAATCCGCGGAGGATCGGAATCGCCTTCCCATCGGAGCAACGCTAGAAACATACGCGACTCGCCGAGTTTCAGTTTCCATAAATATTCTAGAGTATCGTTGAAGTAAATATCCGCATTCGCAAACGCAACAAAATCGCCTTTCGGAACATAATCGACAATCGCTTGAAAGGCATCTTTATAGGTCAAACGATGATTCATAATCACCGTCTGAATTTTAGATGATACGGGAATGTCGGTATATTCTTTTTCGTTCAGCAATAGAATATGATCGACGTACGGACACGCAATATTCTTTTCCAGACACGTCGTAATCTCACGCACCCGTTTATGCGAACTATGCTTAAAGTATTGTTGGATAAGCCATAGGCGCGGAATACATGAATCGTCGCTATCTGCCGCGATAGTCTGTATTGATCCCGCGCACGTTCGTACCCACGCATCGTAGCACGCCTTCACGCCAAACGGCATCGCGTCGCGCGACGCATCGGAAGACCATACAATTCGATTCATACGTAGAATATGCGATAACGCAAGTACAACTTTTTCAACGGAATCGGTTCCTACGAGCGGTTCTCCGAGAAACGGATAGTTTTCGTAGAGATCTTCCCAAATCAGGGTTCGCTCCATAGGAAATTGGCATTTCTTTCGTTCAAGCGACGTAACTACCGAGGCGGGAGCCAGCAACAGAAGTTGGTCGTTGGATTGTGATTGGAGCGCGGCGCACCACGCATCGATATCCGAATCCGCCGTTAGAATAATCGCGGAAAGTTTCGTTGTATCGCATACTGACAGCGCACCGAGTTCGGAAATAACGGTATGCCAACGATTCCATAGCGTACTCTCTTGAAAGGATGCGCGCAGCCATACAAGAGTTTTCTGATCCACCGACAATTGAGTTTCTGTACGAAGAATATGAATAGGCTGACCCGTAATCGGATGATGCGCAATCATTTCTATACATAAAAGCCAGTAGGAATGTTTAGGCCAAACGAAGGCTAAATGCGGAATATTTGTGCCGACGTTTGGTTCGTGACAGTAAATGTACTTGAATATTGTAGTCCGCCAATGAGTACAAGACCTTCAATCGTCATACCCGCCGTTTGATTGGAAGTAATCGGTCCATTTATGACGTTATAAAACGTAAGAGTACTGACTGGATCATTGTAATAAGTCAAACCTATATTTGGTATTTCTACTAAAACGGTAGGATCCGGATTACCGGCGGACGTCGGTCCTACAAACGTACTTGCTGTAAATCCGGTGAAACTCGAAATTGCCAGCACAGGCGAGTAGGTATAAGATATATTGGCCGCACCACTCGTAAAGGTATTCGACGTCTTGGAAATATTGCTATTCAATATACGGTATAATCCGCCAGTCTGTTGTATAATATTTTGAGCAAGGAATGAGTACGAGTCCGTCACATTGTTGATAGTAAAGGTGATCTGGGAATTGAATGTTTGAAGCCGATTCAAGGGTGCGAAGTAACCAGGTAGATTGATGTAGAAATCAGGATATCCGCTATTGAGAGACGTTTCTTGAAATTGTCCAACTACATTGGAAGGTCCAACCGTGATTGTCGAAGGCGTATATCCTCTCGCACCGGCGCTATTGAGTAATCCGTTGAGGAAATTATACGCGCCGTAATTCGAATTATTGTTAAAACTCTTGTAATTCGAAGAATTTGTTGTATAAGTATTCGGATTGATTCCGGAAAGAGCAAATCTTCCACTATCACTCACACTCACAAGTTCTTGACCGCCCACAAAGCCAGTACCAGCAGGATATCCAGGCGAACGAACATACATATAATCAAATGTTGGAAGTACAGTGACAAACGAATTCGTCTGAACATTATTGACGTCGCCTACAATAAAAGATCTTACGGAGGTCGTAATTAGAGGATTCGTTTGATTTTTGAGATATGGAGCCTGTATCGTAATCGATGATTGTGTAAATGGTATAAAATACTGCTGTACAACGCTTCCATTCACAACCACATCCACTTCGATTTCAGGATTGAACGGAGGCGCGCCGACTTGGCCAAACGGAAAGAAACTGTAATTGGACCAACTTATCTGAATCGGCGTTCCACGCCAGAAATAATTACTTGACAAATTGCCACTAATTTTCACATTCCGAGTGATTGGAATAATTTGAGCATTTCGGATAGCAAGACGCGGAAATACATTCAGTAAATTCGTATATATCATACGATTGATGATAGTATATTCATATTGTAGGCTGTAATCGGCGTTGCTGATATAAGGATAAATATTGCCAAAGATGGTGGTCGGCATGCCCCACCGATACACATTGAAACGAAGTAGATTTGTTATAGAGGATTGGCCGACCGTACTAATATTGAGAGTGATCACTCCACGACGATAATCGAGGAACGCCAGTACATTCGGATCATAATTGAGTTGGTAGTCGCCATTGCTGAGATTATATACATTCACATTGAAATTGCGGTACGTAGCCATATCTAGATATGCGTTAAAGTTAGAACCGGCTATATTTACATTTTGTACTGTATAAAGTGTAGATAATCCAATGGACGATGCCGCGGCCAGCAGAGAGGACGCATACACATTATACGCAGCCAGGGTTGAGACTTCAATCGCTGTGAGTGTCGCGTTCGCGCCCGCCAGAGTTGTACTGGCTATAACTACATTCGTGCTTCCTACCGCTGTACTCAGTAGTAGAGGATATACAGCGATGGTTGAATTGAACTGCGCGTTTTGCGTCGATAGCAACTGATACGATTGTGTTGAGAATGTAGAAAATAAAGTGCCCGCTTGTACTATGCTGGTTGTATAAAAACTACTGAATGAGGTATAGAGATTCGCCGTCGATATATATAGTAGTGCGGTCGATGTATATAAAGTGTTAAATAGAGAACTTTGCGTCGATAACTGATACATACCGGTCGTCGAAAACGTAGATAATTGGCTAGCCGCTGACGTAGAAAACGACGATAACGCATCCGCCGTAGGTAATAAAACGTATCCGAGAATACTGGAATTCGCGACATCTTGCGTTGATAAAATTATACTATTGGTAAGTGACGATGTTGTGGAAAGAAACTGATTCGTAATAGCCTGGCTAGTGGAGCCGAGGGTCGATACTAAATAGAATACTCCCGTGCTGTATAAGGTAGATACCAAGGTACTCATATACGAAAAGGTACTTGGTATCAATGTACTCAAGGTTGATGCGTATAATGTACTCACATAGAAATTGAAATAACTTTTCGATATTGATGTATTTTGGAGGGTTGTCGAGTAGTACAGGTTTTGTTGAAATACGGCAGTCGTTAGAATAGTACTATTAACCAAGGTTGATGTTTGTTCTGCTAATAAATTAAATGTATCATACACATTGGCTAAAATAGAACTGGTGGTCAGAATACTAAACTCTCGCTGTAACGACGAAATATCGCTTTGTACTCCGGCATTCGTCGATTGCTGATTTGTAAAATCCGTCTTATAAATGGACGAGATCGTTGAAAACGCGTAGGTCAGTAACAACGAGGACGCCCATATCGAACTAACACTCGTACTAAGGTTCGATAAATTACTATTGATAGTTAAATTTTGATAATAATCGTTTGTACTGACAAAACTCGAAATCCAGTAATGACTGATTGTCGATAACTGCGTACTGAGATTGAGAAGAGACGAAATGTTGGAAGTATTGGTAACATTGGTACTTTCTAAATATTTAATTGACGAGTTGTAAATAGTACTGACTTTTGCCGTAAGAACTGTACCCGCACTTACAATATTCGATATATTTCCTGCCGAAGTACTTAATAATTGTTGCGTGATAATGGAACTAAACGAACTCAAATTCGCGCCGGTAGCAATGACGCTCGAAAGGCTCGAAATTTGCTGATTGATGTAATTTGTTGTTGAAACGGCAAGCAATGAGTCGGCGAGTCTATAATTGCTGGTAAGCGAGTTATAAGTACTTATATTTTGTAAGTATAAAGCCGTACTTAGCGAAGATACACTCGTATTTACGGAACTTTGTACAGCGGCTATGTCCGTGTAGAACGTGGAAAACGAGCTATATCCGTACAAAGTACTATAAAACATATTCACGGTACTCGTGTAAATGTTATCGACGCGCAATGCTAAACTATTACTTAACGCGAAGTATCGGTTGGAAAGCGAAATAACTGCATTTGACAATGACTGATCCACGAGTACTAGCGAATTGACACTAGATAGTAGCGCATAATTAAGAGTCGAAATTTGCGTACTTTGAATTCCTAGCGTAGTTACAATACTACTCAAATTCGCGTTCGTATTTGCGTTCGTAGTAGATATCGTAGTGCTCAAATCGATGACGGCAAGGGATAAACTTGTACTCAGAGTTGATAAATTCCGAGGACTCACGGTATTACTCCAGTACGTTTGTCCTTGACCGTTCGCGTACAGACCGTACGTCGACGAGATAGCATTATTGGCCGTAGTTCGGAATGAAATATTCCGAAGCAATACATTATCTAATGATTGCGTTGTGGTAAACGCCATTCTATGGTCTGATGTGAAATTAGGTCGCACCAAATGACGTAAGATACTGTGAATCTGACTTCTTCGGGACGGTATAAAGATGTGAAAAACAAAGATAGGAAGAGTAGAAGTATGTCCAATTCAGGAGGACTTTTACAATTGGTGGCGACTGGCCGCCAAGATATCTATCTTTCCGGAAATCCACAGATGACGTTTTTTAAGCAAGTATATGTACGTTATACAAACTTTAGCATAGAGACTCAGCGAATTCCGTTTGATACAGCAGTAGCATTCAATAAACTGGTCAGCGTGACTATTCCGAGAAGCGGTGATTTACTCAGTCAGTTATATCTTGAAATACAGCTACCCGAAATTACGCCGGCCGGGCCAGTGGCGACTCCACCCGACGGAGTCGTCACAGAAAAGCCTACTGATTACGCGACATTACAAAACTCGGTGAGCTGGGTCAATGGTGTAGGATTTGCGATGATTGATTATATCAGTATCTGGATTGGACAGCAGGAGATTGATCGGCACTATGGAGAGATTATGTATCTTTGGACACAACTGACGACACCGGGATCAAAACGAGCGGGTGTGAATTTTATGACAGGTATCCAAGAAGTGTATAACGATACAACCCAGAAAGGTCCGCTCCATCTTTTTGTGCCGTTGTATTTCTGGTTTTGTAAGAATCCTGGTCTTGCGCTTCCGCTTATTGCGCTACAGGCGACGCCAATCAAAATTTACATTAAATTGAATAATGGTTACGATATGGTGTTTTCGTCCGGATTAGAGCAATCGGTGCTTTCAGGAGCGAACGAATGTCCGTCGCCTATCGCAGCCCCGCCGATTATTACAGATATGACGCTATGGGGCGACTACATCTATCTTGATGTAGAAGAACGTCGGCGATTCGTGAGTTCGAAGCATGAATATTTGATTGAGCAGGTCCAACAGCAGAAACGATTTTCCATTCCGGCGAAATCTCGTATCGCGAATGTACCTCTAACGTTCAATCATCCGATGAAGGAAATGATTTGGGTTGTCAATCAGGATCGTATGATGATGGCGCACGAATGGTTTAATTACGGTAGCCGAATGTTGAATGAGTACGGTATTCCCAATCTGGATTTGATTGCGACTGCGCTCATTCAATTGGATGGATACGATCGGTTTGAAGAACAGAGCGCCCAATATTTCCGTCTTATGCAGCCTTACCAGAGACATACTGCGATTCCCAACGAATTCATTTACGTATATTCGTTTAGTCTAGCCCCGGAGGCGGCGCAACCGCAGGGATCGTGTAACGGAAGTCGGTTGGATTCCATCGTACTACAGACACAGATGAATCCTCAGGTTGCGTCGGTCAATTCCGGTATTACTGTATATGCGACCAATTACAATATTTTACGCATCGTAGCCGGTATTGGCGGCGTGCTATTTACGGTCTAAATCCTTCTTCTAAATTCGGTGCTTCACGGTAGAGATGGCAACAGAACAGTCGCAGCCGGCACAAGAGCACGGTCCGCCACACATCAGTAACGTACATATGTGGGGCGGACATCCAGATCGCAATTACTATGTATTTATTGTACTATCGGTCTTATTCGGATTTTTCGGTCTAGACCACTTCTATTTACGTAGTTTTGAAACAGGATTCAAGAAATTTATCGTCAATATATTCGGACTCGGATTATGGTATTTCTGGGATATCATACAAATAGCTAGCGACGGTGCGAAAATTCGTAAAGAAGGATTATCGTCACCGTTCGACTGGATACGTGGTATCGGATATGGCGCATTTTTAGAGCCAAATTTATTTAAACCGCAAACGGGAGGATTTAGCGCGCGTAAATCGTATTTACTTTATGCGTTTCTAGCCATATTCTTAGGATGTTTTGGATTCGATAAATTCTATATGGGATATTTATGGCAGGGATTGGCGAAATGTCTGTCGTGCTTTAATATTTTCCTATTCTTATTTGGATGGCTCTGGGTACTATGGGATTCGTTTCACGCATTCTTCTTAACGAAGACCGTGTTGGAAGAAGGTATTGCTCCGCCAATGCCGTATAATTTTGTATTTGATCCCATTCCGACCGATGTATTCCAAGTGACACCAGAATCCGAGCAAATGAAATATTCATCTGGTAATTTATTGGATTGGATTGCATTCACCTTTGGATTCCCTCCTGTCCCTACGTTGATAGGAGTACGTCAGGCCTATAGGGAAATTGTAGCACCGCTCATTACGGTTCCTGTCATCAAAACGTTACAGGCGACCAGCGCCGACTTACCGAAAATGCCGACTATGCCTGAATTGCCGAGCACGAGCATGCCCAGTATGCCCAGTATGCCTACAGTGGCTATGCCCAGTATGCCCACAACTGCGGCGACTGCTACTATGCCTGGTATGGCAACAACTATGCCTGGTATGGCAACAACTATGCCTGGTATGCCAACAACTGTAGCGACTCCTACTATGCCCGGTATGCCTACAACTATGCCTGGTATGCCAACAACTGCGGCGACTGCTACTATGCCCGGTATGCCAACAACTGCTGCGACTGCTGCGACGACTGCGACGACTGCGACGACTGCGACGACTGCGACGACTGCGACGACTGCGACTATGCCCGCAACTGCGACGACTGCGACTGCTGCAAAAACAGAAGCAACCACAAAGGTCGTCGAGAAAGACAAGAAGAAAGCCCAGCACGGAGGCGGCGGAATGGAACATTCCGGACCCGGTCCGGTTATCGCCGGCGCACTGACTGCCGTAGTACTCGCCGGCGGTCTAAAAGGATTTTATGATGTAATCGCAGCGCAATACCAATGAAGATGTTGGAAACCCAGGCACAATTCGAGGAAATGTGGTTTGGTCCATTACATACAAAACCTTGGATTGTCTATTTTACAGCAAAGTGGTGTGGTCCCTGCCAGCGACTCGATAGCGAATCCCTGGCAGCGATCGCCGAAACGGAAAAGGGTCTAACGATGTGGAAATGCGAATTAACGGAAAATGACTACACCGCCGGTTATTGCGGCGTACGCTCTATTCCGACGTTTATGTATTTTACGCCAAAAAAAATCGTGAGTACGTTACAATCCAGTGATACTGCGACTGTAGCGAATTGGGTGCGTTCTCTTACTTATGACAAATAATCGTACTAATTTTGGCTAATAAACGCTTAAACGCGCATAAATCACTTTCTAATTGATCGATACGCTCCTGTTGCTCCTTTACAATGGGTAACAAGAGAACTCCAAATCTATCGTATTGTACCGTTTTGAATCCATCGTTTTCTTTGACAATATGCGGAGCAACCGTTTCTACTTCTTGCGCAATTACACCTATATCCGTTTCTCCCGGTTTGGTTTTATAATTGTAAGTATAAGTATTCAATGATAAAATATCTTTATTCACCGGATGTACGACAATATTTTCTTTGAGTCGTCGATCCGAATAGGTTTCCAATGATTGGGCCATCACCGTATCAATATACGCGGAACCACTGACATTTAATAATACGGTGGTATCCGCGATTGTACTAGTCCCGATACTGACTGGACCTCGTTTATAATAGGTTACAGTTCCTAGTGGCAATACTTCGCCGAGACTCCAAATTTGCTGCGTCTCGAAATTCGCCAACGAGGAGGAAATATTCGCAACCGCATCTTGTAAATTTCCGATATTCTGTAGCGAACCGCTGAGATCGCCCACTAGGGTAGAAATTTGGGCGGGAGCATCCCCTAAAAAATTACCGATACGACCACGGTACAGATACGCAGTGATTGCTGGAGGTTGTGCCGATGTAATTGGATTCGGCGAAAAACGTTTCGTATCCGGATCGTACAGTGTAAATACACCAGAATCGAAATCTAATATGTAGGCGACCTGGGATTCTTTGACCTGATCCAATCCACCCCGCGAAATTTCTAATCGCGTAGGCTGATTTGGCGTTTGACTTGGAGCAGTACGATATATAATACCTTTCCACGCACCATTGCCGTAGTAAAACGGAATCATATTATCTAACACATTCACTTTCGTCACGGATGTATTTCCACCGAATGCATAATTTGGATTGGATGGAATAGGACTGGTTAAACACATGTTGATTTTATAAATATACGGAAGGGATGACGATTGCTCAAGAGAAAACATATTGACTCCGCCACGGTATGTATAAAAAAGTGGCAGGTCGGACACGGTAATTCCAAGGGCCGCGGCGACGACATTGGCATCGGTGATGGTTACAAAGTCGTTCGGCGGTGTTAATGGTACTGGATCCGTTAAAATTTGTCCAGGATAAATATTCGGCGTATGATACGGTTCGTTGAATATAGAGGTTCCAACGTTAGTATTCAGACGCCAAAATTCTTTTTTCAATAAGAAATCGCTTACTTCCTGGACGGTGAATCCGTCTGGAAGTAAGCCGTTCGCTTGAACGTTACTGTTCATCCTTACTTTGTTCGTATATTTCCCGGTAAGTTTCTTTTCCGCGTCGGTTTTCGCTATCGGTAGTAGTAGAGGGATGTCAGGCCCACGCGAAGCACCACATATAAACCTTTCGTCGGGACAAATTTTGTTTGCCGACCCGAGCAAACCTTGGGCCCCAGAGAATTTACCAAATTTGCCATCTTCTTTTTTGAGTATAACGGCTATCAGTACGCTTTCCAGTGGTAACATCAGTACAATAAGTTTTACAAATGGACGGGTTTATGAAGCCTACGATTCGCCGGCGATGTATCCTACAATTAAAAAAACCCTACAAATTGACTATAGTGGTATAGTAACGTATGAAGATTCTAAAATCGGACAACTGAGTTCGTTTTTGTACGCATTTTCCACGCCTATTACCTCGTTCGCCTCGACGTCTATCGGTGGCGCAAATATCGTCGATAGTAGCCAACCCGATTCGGATACAATCGTCAATGCGCTAGGTAAATTAGATGCGTGGATTACAAACGCGTTTTTACTACAACCACCCGCCGTCAAAATTATTGAACAAGAGAATAATTCCTTATACGCAGGAGTGCGTTGGGTCAATTTTCCGACGTATTCCATTCTTGATAAATTTGTACCCTACGTAACGAGTATTTTATTCATTGTTGGAGATCCAGGTACGCCAAATTACTGTACATTCGAAATGTTTGATACCAATTATTTTCCGTACAAAACGTTCATTGACGGTATTAGTCCAAATTTTACTCCGCTAGTTCGATTTCGTGTATTTACCGATTTCTTTTTGACAAAAGCGGATCATCTCTATACGAAAAAGGCTATGCAAGCGCAATGTTTTCGGATTGTGACGGAATCAGGTACTGCGACCTTCCCTACGACGGGTAAGGTGCTCGCCTTAGAAAATACGAATGGCGAAGATACCTATACTACACTGAGCATTTATTTACCTAATATTAAAGATTCGTATCCAAAGGATACGGAAATTCCGATTAAAGTTGTGTATCTCAATCATACTATACCAAGTCCGAATGTAAGTTATATGAGTTCTATAATCAATACGTTTGGTGCGCCCAGTGCGCCTCTGTATATTTCTCAAGATCAAGTGACAAATAAAGATAACTATATCGGTATAGAGGTCCAAAAACCTATTTATTCCGATCAGATCGCACAAATTTCTACACCGTTTTTTAGTTCGTACCGCGCGTATTATACATTACAATCTATGTTGCCAGCCTATATATCGCTCGACGAAACGATTGTCACCGGATTCCGCTACGGTATTCCCGATATCAATACAATACCTGATTTCGCAATACCCTATTCGAATGTAACATTTTCACAAGACTTACCATATTGCTCGTCGCTTCAGACGATTCTCGTCACGGGTGGTTCCAATCCGGTGTATCCAGGAATGCAGTGGTCAACCTCGGTCGCCGCGATTAATTCGGCGTATCTCGTGGGAGACCAGACCAACGATTATTTCCGACTTTTATACGGCACCTCGTTTCCAATCACGACAACACCGAAGATTTCATCAGTAACATTATCCAATACATCGTACACACAAACACGTTACGCGCGCGCATCGACGATGAATGTACCTCAATATACCGGTGACGGATGGAGTACGGGTTATTATATAAGTACCGATGTTGTATTTTTATCGACGACAATGAATTTAGAGTTTCAATTATCCAGTCCGTGTCAATTCAACGATACGACGTATCCTGGAGACCGTTCGACGATTAACGTCGATACATATTATACCGATATATACAATGTACAGGCCGATTCATTGACCTTTGCGATTAGTTCCTTTCAGGACGATTTTCCTCTGAATTTGAGGATATCGACAATCGCGGATACAAATACAATGTCGGCATTGATTACGGATTCAAAAACATCTCTTCCTGAGCAGAAGTTCTTCTACGACCTACAAATCCGCGGTACGCAAACAATTAATACGATTAGTATGATTGCCGAACAGTTACAAGTCTCTCTGACCAACGACGTAATTGATTCAACGATTGGCGGATACTCGCAGACCAATAGTTCTATTACGTATTTTTTCCAAACGGAACCCGTACATGCGACAAGTACTACAGGTATCGTATTTCAAAATATCGTCACGGGAGCCCAACAAGTCAGCGGTATTTTTACGCCGACGACGAGTTCGCTCTTTTATTTTGATATGTTAGGTTCGAATATCGGAAAAAATGTTGTCAGTTCCTGCTTTGCGACGGCGTATTTATCGAAAAACGGATATTTGATTGGACCGCAGTCGAATTACAATTCGAATGTATATATTTACGACGGAACGGACGAAGTGACGAGCCTACCGCTACCTGTAGATATTACACTCAACCTAAGTTCTTGTACCCTACGTCTCAATTCCAACGTCTATCAAATTCACGATGATCCGAAGCACGTATATATTGTCGGTAAGTTTCAACCGGCGGCGCCCCAAACCCAACCGAACACCTTTTATTCGTCGCTCACCTCGACGATTTTCATTGATACGGTGAGTATGAATAAGGTATCGACCTTTGATAAAACAACGGGTCCGAACGGTCTGCGCGTAGTGTCTTTGTTACCTCGCGACGATTATCCTGTCATGCCAGACAATATTGAGGACGGAGTGGATGAATTAGGAAACGCGGGACAAGGTCTGAATGTGACTACGAGTGGTCATTTCGCCGTAGGATACGACAATGTATTTTCGATTGATCCGAGCGTCATATACGACCATACTCGTACATTGAGCAGTATTTATACCGATTACTACAGTCGTGAATTACTATATACGAATGGTTCGTATATCCACTCCGCAGGATTTAATTTTAGCCAATTCAATCCGGCGCTCATCGGACAACCGGATGGCGTATATCCAGATTACACCTACGATCTCGTGTATGATGAAAATTTCGGATATCGGTATGCGTCTTTCGCGTACGAATCCGTGGTCTATCCAGAACCTACATCGATACGGTATGTATATGTTACAATCAAGAATCCCAGCTTAGTCAGTACGATACAGGATGTTCGTGCGAACAATACGTGTTTTCCGGCGGATTTGGTACCGGCCTATTTTATTTCAAGTATGAAGGTTCGTATGCACGTGAAAGCGCTGGGAGTATATAACGCTGGCGTAGAATTACTTTCGGAAAGTTCGTGGGTCAATGGATTTACAGCCGTCGATGAAATTACGTTTAATGACGAAATTTTTGATATACCGGCGTGCCACGGCGCATCGACCATCGGAAGCGATATTCAATACAAGGTTCAGATCAACCGTCGTCTCTATACGAAATTATGTCCGATTGTACGTATAGGTATTTCTCAGGACGGTTCAGCCTATAGTGGCGAACCGATTACGTTCGACGCGGTTCATATCAGTTTAAGCGATGTATGAGTCAAAAATTGAATGATGACTGTCGCTAGTCGTCACACAATCAAACAATGACGACGCCCGTAGAATTCCAATGCCCTATTACGTTCGAGATTATGGTGGATCCGGTCATGGGAGACGACGGACATACGTATGAGCGAGCCGCAATTACGGAATCTTTAGCGCGAGATCCCCGTAGCCCAATGACGCGCAGTTCCATGTCAATCTCTTCATTGCGTCCTAATTACGCACTGAAGAGTCAGATAGAGCGATTTCTTACTGCGACTGCGACTGCGACTACGACAACACAACCTACGAAGTTTGTCAGTCATCCGGTATCGCTATCCGCAACAATACACGACGGCGCACTCAATATTACGCTGACACCACCAGTACGCGGAGAGAGACAGCCTATCGTTATGCTACTCGCGTTGGATAATTCAGGATCTATGGACGAGGAAGCGACAGCCTCGGACGAGGCCGGCGTATTTACTCGTATGGATCTCTGTAAGCATACCATTCGTACGGTCGCGGCGATGCTCAAGGATGACGATATTCTCGGTCTAGTGAGTTTTAGTACCACCGCACGTATCGTGCTCAAGCCGACGGCGATGACTAGCGAAGGTAAGGCACGTTTGGAGAGCGCTCTAAAGACCGTGATTCCCGACGCGCAGACAAATATTTGGGCCGGTTTGGAAACGATTCATCGTCTTGCGACTAAGTTCTCGGAGAGCCATGTCGTCGCGGCGCTACTGACCGACGGACTGCCGAATATCAATCCGCCCCGCGGTATTGTTCAAACCTATAAGACGCTTGTGAAGCCCTATACGATGAGTACCTTCGGATTCGGCTACAGTCTTGATAGCGATATTCTGTGCGGAATTGCTACGGAGGGAAGAGGGTCGTTCGGATTTATTCCGGATTATTCAATGGTCGCTACGGTCTTCATCAATTGGGCGGCGACAGCACTCGCTACCGCTTGTTCCTCGATTCCTATCCGTATCGAAAATACCGACGGAACGGTGACAACGTTCCAGAGTGGTAGTATCCAAATGGGACAACCGCGCACATTCATTTGTACAAATGCTAGGACCGTAGAACGCGTCGTGATTCCCACGGCGTCGGTGGTACCGAATAACAACGCAGAAGACGAGTTTCTCACGTGTCGCAATGATATTCAAGAGGCGATTCGTGTCTGTCTCCATAGTTCAGGCACTACAAATACCTTCCGCACGATTTACGAAACCTATCGTAGTACAACAAATCCAAAGATTCAAGCACTTTTACGCGATATTCAACCGGATGGGGACGAGGGACAAGTGATAATGGCTCCGCGGTACTTTGAGCGATGGGGAAAGCATTATCTGCGCGCCTATCACAAGGCGCAGGAACTGGAGCAGTGTATGAACTTTAAAGATCCTGGTCTCCAAATTTACGGAGGAGATCTGTTTCACGAGGTACAAGCCGAAGGCGAAGCGGCGTTTAGTACGTTGCCGGCACTCGAGGCAACTGGACGGAGGGTTAGAGAGGCAGTGGGATCAGTAGGAGCAGTAAGAGCAGTCGCAACAGACGCAGCACCTTTGAATACGCAGATGTTCTACAATTCCAGCGGCGGTTGTTTCCACGGTGACAGTCGCGTACGCATGGCCGACGATTCTCGTTTGCCGATATCGTCGCTACGTCGCGGAGATCGTGTTTGGACTCCCACGGGACCATCCACCGTTCTAGCCCTAGTTGTCTGTACAACTGCGCAGCCTACGCAAAGTATGTGCCAAATCGGCGACTTACTCATCACTCCCTGGCATCCTATACAACGTAACGCTACGACATGGTGTTTTCCGTGCGACGTCGCACCGATTCTACACTCCGCGGTACATACAGTATATAATGTATTGCTCGACCGAGGACATATTCTAGACTTCAATGAAGTATTGTGTGTCACGCTTGCCCACAATTTCAAAGGACCCGTCGTCGAACACGAATTCTTCGGAACGTCCAACGTCATTCGTGATTTGGAGAAAGCGGCAGGATGGGATGTAGGAACGCCTACGTTTCAGAATCTGTGTGCGCGCCGTGATCCGATATCCGGACGAATTTGCGGATGGTACGAGGGCGTATAGCGAAAACTTATCTCTTAGTAAATGGTCAATACAATCATCATTGGTGGCGGAATCGCCGGTTTGACCGTCGCCGAACAACTCGCTAAACGCGGCGAGACGCCGGTGCTCCTCGAAAAATATCCGCATTTCGGCGGTCGTATCGCAACCTATCGTGACAAAGATTTACAATACGAAATTGGCGCGGGTCGCATCAATACTCAGCACGAGCGCGTGAATACACTCGTCAAACGATTCGATCTTCATACCTATCCGATTTCGACGGACTCGTTTTTTGAACACGAGCCGAATCCGTTCCAGGAATTATTCCAACCGATCCGAACCGTGCTGAGTACGGTGCGCACACTCGGCTCCACAACGATTGCCGAAATGATTCCGGATGAATTCCGGTCCATTCTGACGATGTATCCGTACTGGGCGGAAATGAATCTTATGCGCGCAGATAGAGCATTGACCGAATTCCTTCCCGACCACAATATGGGAATAAAGGCAAAATATTACGGAATCAAGGAGGGACTGGATACGCTGACGACAAAATTAGCATCGGCGGCAAAAGACGCAGGCGCCGACCTCCGCAACTCGTATCGGGTCCAAGATATACGCAGAATTGGAGAGACATTGTTTGAAATCACAGGAGATTATGGAAAGAAGGCAGACGCGAAACCCTTCCGAATTCAGGCGCGTCGCGTCATCATTGCGACCTGCCGATGTTCGCTCTCGAATTTTTCGGTCCTCAAGAAACTTCCGCTGCTTACGCAATTACAAACCTCGTCATTAATACGTATTTATGCGGTGTATCCGAAAAACGCCGATGGAAAGGTTTGGTTTCACGATCTACCGAAAACGGTGACCGCGTCCAAACTTCGTCACGTCATTCCAATCAATCCAACATCCGGATTAATCATGATTTCATATACGGACGGCGACGATACGAAATACTGGCATACGTTGGAAGGTACAGAACTCCAGGCGGCGATTCAGAAGGAAGTAAAACAACTTTTTCCGGCGAAAACTATCCCTGAACCAACGTATTTGAAAAAGCACGATTGGCCGTCGGGCTGTACATACTGGGTGCCTGGCGATTACGATGTAGAGACTGCGTCGAGAGACGCGCATAATCCGTCAAACAATCTGTATGTATGTGGCGAGTCCGTGAGTACAGAACAGGCGTGGATTGAAGGCGCACTCCAGTCGGCGGAGACGTTAATGAAACTCCTTTAGCCAGGGTAGCCGCGAATCTGCGAGAACGGAATACATATTCGGAATATTTTTTATGTGTGTCGTATCTACAATACTTACAATGTGTAGGCGAAGACGCTGGAGTTCCGCGTCAATCTCGTCATTATCGCCGACATACAGTCGAGTCTTCACGATATCCCGTAGAGACGATGATTCAATCTCTTGCTTGAATATCCATATGGCTCGTTGGAGCGCAATTTGTCGATTAGGATACAAACTATGAAGAGATACCGTGCGCGTATAAGGATGGGTGATAAGAATACGAAAAGACATGGTGACAAAAAATGAAGAGAATATAGAATCTTCATTTTTTGTAGATATGTCCGCTTGTAGTATTTGCGGCCAGGAAAGTCATCGCGTGTGTCGCGAACTTATATTACCGCTACGCGACGGCTTTTATAAACCGCAAGGAGGAGGTGGAGGACATAGTCACGACGACGATGATGAGCATATTCATTCTAACGCGACGCAGCCTCCCGCGCCAATCGATCCGCAACCGCATTTCCTAGTGAAATCGCATCCGTTCCGTTCGTATGGCCAAAGACATGATGGAGTTCAACACCGCGAAGAGTTTTCCATAATTCCAACATCGGCTGAATAATATCGACGTGAAGAACCGGTTTTTTGTCGGATTTTCGCCAACCATTCTTCGCCCAGGTCGGTCCCCATTCCGTCAGACAATGAATCGCGTATTTAGAATCCGTATAAATATCGCCGACAGAACCGGATTCGGCTAGATACGCGATCGCATACTGAAGTGCCAACAGTTCCGCGCGTTGGTTCGTTTGCGGTTGCTCGTCGGGCACTACGGCGGCATATTTATGTAGTTCCGTGCCGTCGCGCATAACGCAGATTCCGAATCCGGCGGAAGCGGCAGTTTTACCGTTGGAAAGACAGGAACCATCGCAGAATACTGCGACCCTAGACATCTATTTGATACTCTCTATCCACGACGAATATCATTTTTTGGCCAAAAAATTTTTTGGTTTTTTATTTTTTTTTGTATTTTGCGTTTTTTACCTCCGCGATACGACAGCGGCCCAGGAACGCTTTACGCCAGTTGGCTTGACAGTCACTGGAACCGTGGGAATCGCAGGAGCAGTAGGAGTCACAGGAGTAGTAAGAGCAGTAGGAGCAGTAGGAGCAGTAGGAGCAGTAGGAGCAGTAGGAGCAGTAGGAGCAGTCGCAGGAGTCGCAGGAGTCGCAGGAGTCGCAGGAGCAGTAGGACCCGCAGGAGCAGTAGTCGCAGCGACGACTCGGTGTCGCTCTTTCATAGCGCTAGAAACCGGTGAATGTATCCGAGCGCGGTACTCGATAATCTGGTCGTAGTACTCCCGCTCGATCATCTTGAAGTACTCACCCAGTTCCTTCACCTCCTCAACGGCATCGCCGTAGCATACGTAGCGCTCGTTACTAGGAGGACGGTCGTAGTAGTTTTCCCGGTTGTAGGACAAACTAACACGACTGGGCTTTACATCCCAGCTGTGGCAGTGATCGAACCCAAACATATCGCGGTCGCTGAAGGTGATCTCCTGCGGAGGGCACGGAAGAGTGAGTAGGCTATCTTGATCGTAGATGCGGTAGTCAAGTCCCTTGAGCGGATGACCTTCCGGTAGGATAACGTAGCCGTTGAACGTCGCATCACTGCTACGTCTCAGCTGCCCTACGTAATCTTCGCCGAGATCGATGGTGTAGCAGGAATTATGGTAGTTATCTAGGTCCTCCGACCACGGACCAGGCGGAATCGGCGAGAAACCTGAATACTGTTCCCACTTACGTCGGTCCTGGCGCTTTGTCCAGCGCTCGATCGCTCTGGCTTTGGCGCTCGCGTCCCTTTCCGAATTGGCCGAATGCTCCAACTCGCGGTCTTCCATCTGCGCTCGGATCCGATTTCGCTCTATGTCGAGCTTGAGCAACTTCTCGCGCAAAGGATCGCACATAGGCATGGTCCAAGAAGGGAAAGTATCGGACATGTTGGAAAGGAAGGAAAGAAAGTAAGGAAGGCTAGGAAGGAAGGCAAGGAAGGAAGGCAAGGAAGGCAAGAAGACACCAAGAGCCCCTCACCGAAATCACCCAATAATTCAATTTTTTCCCGAATCATAGAGAAGTCGCCTACCAAAAAAACCACAACCGTATGTAAGATGTCCTATGTTCATCTCGCACACGTACTAGGTATCGCTCCTCTGTTCCTCTACGTCGGTATGTACAAAGAAGCGGTACCCGAACACGTCTTTACCGCGCTCGGCGCCCTCGGTCTCATTGTACTCGCGTATCATTCCTATCGCGCCTACGGAAAACTCAAGGAGAATAAGAGTGCGTGGGTCAATTGGATTCATATTTTCTTAGTGGCTCCCCTACTTCTGATTCTCGGATATTTGAAAAAAGACGCCAATACTCGCTATTTTGAGATGATGTTACTACTCGGATTCGCCAGTCTCGGATACCACGGAATCTATCTGATTCGCGACAACATAGTAATGTGATTCTCCGTCGCCGTACTCCGCAGACACGACGATGCGTGATAGAGATACGCTGATGACGACGCGAACGATTTTTTACATCCCGTACAATTCGTACCCTTTGTATAGGCTGGAATCCAGTCTTTACAATGTGTTCGTGCGTAATGAATAATCGTATTTGCTTTCGTATGCGATGTATGCTCGCATCCGGTCGAAGGACAAGCGAACGAAACGCCCGCGTAGGGATTGCGCTCCGTAGTACTGGGATGCGGCGAATCCGGATGGTGCGTCGCTAGATGGTGAAGCCACGAGCATCGTTGTAGGAAACGTGGCTTTTCTTCGGTACATAGCGCGCACTCAAAGGGAAAGTCTTGCTCATGTACGCTTTTGATGTGGTAATACATAGTGTTCTGCTTCTCTTCCACTTTGGAACAGTGCGGACAGACGAAATGACCGTTAGAATTCTTAATATATTTATCAGCGGACATTTGTACTAAGCAGTCAATCTACTGCCTCACCGTTCAATTTTTTGCGGGTGGGGTGGGGCTAAACGAGAAGCATAAATCAATACACAAAGATGCCTCCACGCATAGCAATACTCACGTTTTGTGTCGGCGCCGATTACAAAAAAGCAATGGAGCCGGGCCTCGCATCCAAGCGGGAATATGCCCGAAAGCATGGCTATGATTTCCGCGAAGGTGGTGAGGATGTATGGGACCGATCCAAACCCATTCCATGGTCCAAATTTAACTTTATTCTGAAATATATTAATAACTACGATTTTCTGTTCTGGTCAGACGCCGATGTTATCATATTGAACCAAGAACAACCGTTGGAATCTCAGGTTCTTCCGTTCCTTCCGGCGGAAAAAGATATTCTTTGGACTCACGACGCGTGTGGGCATCTGAACAATGGACATTTGCTTGTACGTGGAAGAAGCGCGTGGGCGGCGGATTATTTCAAGCGGGCATCGCAACAGACAGATCTCTTGTACCATATTTGGTGGGATAACGCTGCAATGATACGACTTTTCGAGACAAATCCGGCCGATCAAGCCAAGATTGAGACTTGTAGGGAACACTGGAAATTCAATTCGTATTTATACGGTCCTACGGATAAGGCGGATGATACAACAACACGTTTGTACCAACATGGTGATTTTTTAATTCATTTTGCGGGAGTGTATGATCCATGGAATATTCATCGGCTCATGCTCTATGCAAAACAACAGTATGAACGAAGCTTACCGCTAGATACATCGTTGCTAAATGCGTGGCGAAAGGACGTCTTGAAAGATAAGAAAGAAGCGCTGAACTATTTTAATACTGTATCGTAAATGACGTCACAATTGATTATTCGTAAATGGTATGGTCGTTTAGGAAATAATATTGAGCAATTGCATAATGCAATATTGATTGCACTATTTTATAATTATAGGATACGCTTTCCAAAGCATAAATTCTTTAATACAACATCAATAGTATTGAACAAAGGACCAGTGATTAAAACAATATCAGATGAACACGAATTTTTTAATAGAGACACGGTTAAAAATATAAATAGTGCATTGTTTTCAGAAAATAATACAAGATCTTTGGAAATTTTACAAGGATGTTTTGTAATCAAAGCGGCTACGATAAAGCCGCTGGGTTCGAACGATGTAGTCATACATATTCGTTCCGGCGATATTTTCAATGCGAATCCGCATCCGTTGTATGTGCAACCTCCGCTGTCCTTCTATACACAATTACTCAATGATAAAAAGTTTGATGCGATATACTTAATAGCAGAAGATACTAAAAATCCTTGTATTGATGCTTTATCAATTATATCCATATATTCATTATACGAAAAATACTTTGGAAGATGATATTCGAATTTTATTGTCAGGAAAACATATTATAGGTTCTACAGGATCTTTCGTGCGCTCGTTATTAAAAATGACGAATAACGCAGTGTCGTTATATACATACGATTTTCTAAAAGAATATATGGATATTATGCGTCCTTGGAAAAATACTGATATTCAACGTTCATGCATGTTATCAAATATAATGACTAAATAGATATGGCATCTGGATTACCACCGAATGCGAATCCTGAAAACAAGATAAATACAAGTGATATGGATGTTCTTAGGGCTGGTGGGCCTAATGCATTCATGGATACGATCGAAGACAAACTCAAACATGTGAGACATAATCGCATACCACATTCTATAGATTGCAGACAATATCCGACTGTGTATGTTACAAGCGATATTCACGCAGATTTAAGAAAATTTATACAAATGTTACAGCACGCTGGTTTGGCGAATATTCCAGTTAATCCATACGATAATGATGTTATTTATGAGCGTAAAGTAATTACAGATGTTGAATGGACTATGGGTCCGAATGTACTATTGGTAATTGTTGGTGATTTATTGGAGGGCCGTCGTGGAGAACCACACAAGGGGGATGTTATGGAAGTGGATGATAAAGTAGGTAATTTTGAAGTGCTTTTGCTCTCGTTGATTTTCAATTTAGGTATTGATGCGAGAATGAAAGGATCCAATGTTTTATTCACACTCGGAAATCATGATATTGTGTCTTCTTCACAAATTTTTTATAATGAGTGGATGTATAAGAATTTTGTAACAGATGCAGCAAGAAAATATTTCGGAAAGTATGATACGCGGCTAAAAGTTTTCAGTAATTTTTTAAAAACATCTCCATATTTTTTGATTACATTATTGAATAATGGCGTACCAGAAATCGGCTTTGTGCATGCAGGATTACATAGACTTAACAAAAGCTCAGGGGGGTTAGAGGATCTTATACCACAACTTTTGGATATACAATCTAAACTAGATGCTGATGTTCGCGACGCTGCATTGTCTGGAATTAAAGGTTTAGACCTAAAAAAAGACGATGGTCCGTTATGGACAACTGCTTATTCAGAAAATCATGAAGGCGTTTGTGATAAGTTAGGGGATATGTTTTGTAGGTTATTGATTGTAGGCCATTGCAGAACAGATTTAAAAAAGAGAATGTCGCGTATAATTTCCAACGATCGAGTCATGTACGCTGGATGCGATCACGAAGAATTAGAATATGCAGGGGGTCCTTTGTATGGATGCGTGGTCGCTGATTGTGTAGGTGCCGACGGAATGCCAAAACTTACATATGTGGATACAGGATTGTCGCGTGCAATGCGGAAAAAGGGTTCGAAAGTTAGAAACAAAGATCGCATTCCCCAATTCTTACGTTTAACTCATGTTGAAGATGGTTCTGATCGATTTTACAACAGGATTGAGGCTGTTTGGGGACGAGGGCATGGAGAAAGCAGATTGTTATACCCGCAAGTAGCGGCCGCTATACCTGGACCTGGACCTGGACCTGCACCGCCTGCTGAAGAGCCTAAACCAGAGCCTGCAGCACCTGCACCAGCGCCTCCTGCACCAGCACCTCCTGCGCCAGCACCTCCTGCGCCAGCACCTCCTGCGCCAGAGCCTGCAGCACCAGCACCTCCTGCGCCAGAGCCTGCAGCACCCTCGCAGAAACCCGTTGTGGATCCGAACAATGAATATATCAATGAAAATGTGCAAGGTGGTGGCAAGAGAAATAGAACCAGAAAGAATAGAGTAAAACGACGCCAAACAAAATATAAATCAAAACGTCGTCGAGTCTAAAAAGAATAAATTTTATAATCTACGCAGATCATAGGGATGCCTTATATTTGGCTAATTTTGATAGGAGTGGTAGCGATTCTGCTCTTGTATGGCGATACGAGAGCGCGCCATTCCATATTGATTACACCCGAAAAGTCTGCCGCCCTATCCTACGCAAAATGGCCGATGTGGAAGGAGATTGAGCCGGCCGATAATCGTATTCGGATGTTATGGATAGACCAAGATTACGTACCCTTTGTCAATGCGGGATCCGAAATATGCTCGCATCAATTCAATAAACATTTTATGAAAAAACCCTATAAATATGATATCTGGAAAGCCGTCCCAGGATATCCTCAGCGTACATATGACGGAATCCGGTGCTTCGATTTATACGATAAATCATTATTTTATAAAGTTCTGAATTCGTCTCATATTCTCCATTCGCATTCTGGCGCGTATCGTAGCAATATGCTATTTCTGAGTCGTATTACCGGCAAACCGTTTGTCGGCTGGGTTCATACCGATCGTTATGTACGTGGAGTAGAGGGAGCCTGGAACGACCGACGACTCGGAAATCGCCAATGGACGGTCTTCAATTCAGTCAGCCTACGCGAGTCACGACCTGAACTCAAAGACCACGACCGTACCGAAATCTTCTTTCCTACGGTCGATTTCCACGATTACGCCGTGGATAAGAAGGAACGGAAACCGATGTACGTTACGTTAAGTAATGTCAATGAGAATAAGGGCGGACATATACTGATACAGTTAGCGAAAGCACTCCCGGAAATCGAGTTTCTCGGTATTCTGGGCGGCTACCGTAAGCAAATTTCGACGGATACACTTCCGAATCTTCGCTACAAGTCGCATACCGCACAAATTAAAGATATTTACGCACAGACGTGGGTCCAAATCATGCCGTCCAAAGAGGAAACGTGGGGAAGAACCGCCGTGGAAGCCATGTCTTCCGGAATTCCGGTGGTCGTAAGTCCGACGCCAGGATTGCGCGAATGCTGTCAGGAAGCGGCAATTTATTGCGACCGCGGCGATTTGGAAGCCTGGGTACAAACTCTCCGGCAACTCAAAAAAGACCAGTCGTTTTACAATCAGCGTTCCGCCATTGCGCTGGAGCGCGCCCGCGCGTTAGATCCTCTTCCGGATTTCCATCGAATGGAAGAATGGATTGAAAAACGGGTCTTTCCTTCGGCAGTCAAAGGCCGGTCGCTTACGGAATTGGAAAAAAATCTTCTATTTCGTTAGAAACATGAACGGCAGCAACATGAAGCCCATGAACGGTGGTATGCTCACGGTCGGCTCGAAGGCGCAGGTATTCCACGGTACGGCGAAGCACACGAAGGGTGGTCTGACCCGCAAGGATCTGGTCAAGAATAAGCGCGGCAAGATCGTAAGCCGCAAGCAGGCCGAGGCGGGCAAGAAGGCCTACTCTCGTCTGGTAAAGGCCGGTTACAAGCCGAAGAAGGGTACGTTCAAGCTCTTCACCAAGAAGAGTAAGCGTGCTTCTCACACGGGCGGCTTCTGGTGAAGCCAACAAGTTACATATCCTCCATATCGACACCCGCTAGCATTAAGCGTTCTACACGCGTAGGATGCCAAACTTTCATCATTAATTCTTCCGAGAACGCGCGACATCGTCGTGTCACACGTTCTTTGGACAATGATTCTGCTATCTGATTCACGCGTTTTACATACTCCTGTAAAGATTCCGTACTATGGTTACGTGGTAGTCGGTTGCCGTAAGAATACAGAAACTGAATATTCTTCGGATACGAATCCGGAAATTGTACGAGTAGATTGTCCGCGCAGTATATTAAATTAAGATTCGTCGGAATGTCTTCCGGTAGCGATGTCAATCTATTTTTCTGACAAAATATCCGCTCGAGAGTCGGCGGAAGTTTGGACGGTAGCGCCGTCAGTTGATTTTCGTCGCAATACAACGTGACGAGCGCAGCGGGCAGATCGGGTAGCGAGGTTAGACGATTTGCGCTACAAAACAACGACGTAATAGTTGTAGGAAGCACAGACGGTAACGATGTCAATTGATTACACATACAGTATAACTTCGTTAGACCAGGAGGCAGAGCGGGTAGTACGGTTAATTGATTGTTATTACAAGATAACGTAGTCATACCGGCGGGCAGTGCCGTTCCTAAGGTTATCAACTTATTGGATCCGCATTGTAAGACTTCGAGTGATACAGGAAGTTTCGCAGGTAACGACATCAGACGGTTTTTGGAGCAGTAGAAGGTTTTGATTCCCGCCGGTAGCGTATGCGGCAACGTCATCAATCTATTCTCGGCACAATTAAGCCACTCTAATTCCGCGGGTATCTCATTTAGCGAAGTTAGCTGGTTGTCAGTACAATTCAGAATCCGCAGACCACGAGGAAGTTTGTGTGGCAGAGACGATAATTGATTGGAACTACAGTCGAGCGATAGGAGACCCGGTGGTAGATTTTCAGGCAGCGAAGTGAGACGGTTTCCGCTACAGTTTAGTACCGTGATTGAATCATTGCGAAATAGTTCGGTAGGAAGGCTCGTGAGACCTAATCCACTCAAATCCAGTGTATCTCGACTTTCTACCATAAAAGGCTAATCTATATAGATTATAAATTTTTAGGCCGTCGTATTAGACCGACGGGCATTAGAAACCGGCACCCTGTGGGTGCCGGTTTCTAATTTCCTAGGCCTTAAGACCGTGCGACGCATTTTCAATCCGGCACTTTGTGCCGGATTTAAATGCCCGCGGGTC
>Ga0114959_10001016_pt1 | contig 25700 bp, 20 predicted proteins | sample C_130625_EF_Meta_FD_87317 | JGI IMG/M metagenome (GOLD analysis project Ga0114959, IMG submission 87317) | Freshwater microbial communities from Lake Croche, Canada to study carbon cycling - C_130625_EF_MetaG | ecosystem: Environmental > Aquatic > Freshwater > Lake | place: Lake Croche, Canada... | reverse complement strand
GCAGGTAGAAGTTTCATCTCAGGTCCTTCAGGACCTTCTGGCGTATCCGGAGTGTCGGGTCCATCAGGTCCATCCGGTCTATCAGGTCCATCAGGTCCATCAGGTCCGACTGGAAAGTCCGGTCCGTCTGGTCCTGTAGGTTTGACTGGATCATCCGGTCCATCGGGTCCATCGGGTCCTACGGGACCAAACAATGGTTTCTCTGGACCCAGCGGTCCAATGGGTCGTTCAGGTCCATCGGGACCGGCAGGTAGAAGTTTCGTCCCAGGACCACCTGGTCCTACCGGTCCATCGGGTCCTGCTGGACCAGTAACAGGTATTTCAGGACCAAGCGGTCCTGCTGGTCCTCCAGGTTCGTTGGCGACAAAAACTATCACGATCAAGTTGTACTACGATTCAACCGGAGTTATGACAGCGAAAACAGACAATACAACCGACTTCCAGACATCGGAAGGTTTAACAGGTGTAAAACTGTCAACAAACGCAGACGGAATTTTGAAACTTACCGGTTTGTCTGGGGCGTATGTTGATAGACTTCCCGACAGTTTCTCAACGCTGGTCTATAAGAAAGGAAGTCCAAACACCCTAAATTTCTCGAGTATGGGAGGGGGTCAAAAAATGTATATGACCGCAGACCCCAGGGGGGCAGTACCTGTAGCATTCGGAGTTTCAGGTTCAACTCTCTACGGAGGATACTTCACGACAAATTCACTACCATTTGATGCGAGCGATGCGAGCCAAGCTGTGGGCGATACTCTCCCTGCTGTGAAGGTCATTCTCTCGTATTTCATGTAAAACTGACCAATCTATTTCCCCTGTTATTGATAACATGCCCGCCTCATACTCGTCGCCTCAGGGGGTCATTCGGTGTAATATTACAGTCGCAAATGGTACATGGACAAATTATCCGCCCGAGTTAGTTAGCGTAATCACTGCGACTCAGTTTGTAGGATACCAGGTGTATACCCTCATTCCAGGGACACCCGATACTCATGGAACCGTCAATATAGATCGCACGAGCGTTCAAGTCGGTGATTGGATTAGCACGCCATCAGCACCCGGTAGCGCATGGCAAATCGTTGCTAAAACCGACTCGAATGACGGTATTACATCAATATACACAGTCGTCGACGTGGATGGATTCTGTTTCGCCACAAATGCGAGCAATGCTCCATCTAACGGTCAAGGATATATATTCCGTCTCAACGAGACTGGAACTCCCATACTTGCTTGGTCAGGAGTTGTAAGTAGTCCAGGCGCACAATGGGAACTTGATTTGATTTCACACTTTTCATCAAGAAATTCTAGGACGCAATATGTGTCAGATTACAAATCTGGTAATACATTTGCAATTGGCGACCCAATTTGTTGGGCAGGAGGCGGTTACACCCTTTCTAACACCGTAAGTGCCGCACTGACGCTTGGAGTTATCACGAGTGTAAATATTCCTACTACTGGGTATTTCACGTTCCGCCCGTTTGGACAGTATATTAACGGATATATAACTCCTGGAATTCTTCCTACGAGTACCTCTATTGTAACGAATGCAGTGCCTTCTCGGGGAACAACTTTGTATGTAGATACATCCGGTAGCAAGAATTATACAACTGTAAGTCCAACGACAAACGCAGTCCCAGTGTGGTTTTTTACATCTGACACTAGTGCCATTTATATTGGAGTGTATGGCGGTAGGGGTGCGCCTGGACCGGTGGGAACCTTCATGACACTTCAAAGAGATCCTGGAGCAACGAATGGAACCTCTACGTTTGGAGCAGATTACATCGTAGGTTCGCCAAGCGATGTTATTACGAGTAGTGAGTCGTATCCTGGGACAAACCCAGTTATGTTATCATTTAAGGTAACGGGTGTTATTGGGAGCGGCGCTCAGGTTGGTATTCGGACACTAAGCGGAACATCGTTTTATTATCAATTTACACGCTCTAATAGCGGAACGTTTCTTTACGATGTTTTTACAGGGGTGCCTGGTAATTATAATTTTCTAGTTACAGGAGTTCAATTTGATGTAAGCGCTCAATTCGCGATTGTATCAAACGGTTCAGTTTCGTCATTTTTAGTCAATGGCGTTCGTCAGGGATCATATGTTGCTGTTACAAACTCCTCAACTTACTTTTTTACTTATGTGTCAACCAGCGGAACCTCTGCATCTATCTCGAGTATAAAATTCTATTCTATTCTCCAAGGTCCGTCGGGTCCGTTAGGTCCGTCGGGACCTTCAGGAGTTTCCGGTGTATCTGGCCCATCTGGTGTGTCGGGAGTCTCTGGAGTCTCAGGTCCTTCCGGTCCATCGGGAGTCTCTGGAGTCTCAGGTCCATCAGGTCCAAAAGGTGTTACTGGACCAAGTGGACCAGTAACAGGTATTGCAGGCGCAACAGGACCATCGGGTCCGTCAGGAGTATCTGGTCCTTCAGGAGTCTCTGGTGTATCTGGAGTCTCTGGTCCTTCTGGAGTATCAGGAGTTTCTGGTCCTTCAGGAGTCTCAGGAGTCTCTGGTCCTTCGGGCGTATCTGGTCCATCGGGCGTATCCGGAGTATCAGGAGTGTCTGGTCCTTCCGGCGTCTCGGGAGTGTCGGGTCCTTCCGGAGTCTCAGGAGTATCTGGTCCATCGGGTCCATCAGGCGTCTCAGGAGTGTCTGGTCCATCGGGCGTATCTGGCGTATCTGGTCCTTCCGGAGTATCGGGAGTGTCTGGTCCATCGGGAGTGTCGGGAGTATCTGGTCCATCCGGAGTCTCAGGAGTCTCTGGTCCTTCCGGACCGGTAGCTACATTCATGACTCTAGTATTAGGAGGGGGCAGCGGCGCCGGCACTTTCGTAAATTTTGACACATTTAATGGAACTAACGGCAGTGTAGTAGTTTCAAATGAAGCATATCCTGGGTCAAGCGCAATGACTCTAGGGTTCGTGTTAGTGAATTCTGGTATTGGAAACACGAGTAAGATTGGATTATGGTCGTCTATAAGAGCTGCTGGAAATGTATGCTATTACTTTAAATTGGCGCAGACTACTTTTGAAATCTGGCAGGACACAAACTGTGACCAAAGCAATGAGAATAGTCCGACCAACTTAACTTCTGGTGCTGCTACCTCATATGCAGCGCCTTCCACATTTATGATATTGATGAATGGATCGAGACCCGTATTCCTCTACAATGGTTCGGTTGTGGCGACTCCATCAGTCTCGAACATTACGACGAACGTTACTTACAAATTTGCGTATGGTGGGTTCGGCAGCACTACGACTGTGAGTAACGTAAAGTTCTACAGTGCTGTCGGACCTTCAGGTCCTTCCGGAGTCTCAGGAGTGTCTGGTCCTTCAGGAGTCTCAGGAGTGTCTGGTCCTTCCGGAGTCTCAGGAGTATCTGGTCCATCGGGCGTATCCGGCGTATCAGGAGTATCCGGTCCATCAGGTCCATCTGGTCCTGCTGGCCAGAGTAATGTATCAGGTCCGTCAGGACCATCTGGAGTCTCCGGAGTATCAGGAGTTTCTGGCGTGTCTGGTCCTTCCGGAGTTTCAGGACCATCGGGTCCTTCAGGACCCAAAGGAGATTATGGTGGTCCATCGGGAGCAACAGGTCCATCGGGTCCTTCAGGACCCAAAGGAGATTATGGTGGTCCATCGGGAGCAACAGGTCCATCGGGCGTCTCAGGTCCGTCAGGTCCATCAGGAGTGTCGGGAGTGTCTGGTCCATCGGGAGTGTCGGGAGTGTCGGGTCCATCGGGCGTATCCGGCGTATCCGGACCGTCAGGAGTATCGGGAGTATCTGGTCCATCCGGCGTATCCGGCGTATCCGGACCGTCCGGAGTATCGGGAGTGTCTGGTCCTTCTGGAGTCTCCGGCGTATCAGGTCCATCGGGAGTGTCGGGAGTATCTGGTCCATCGGGTCCTTCGGGACCATTCCGAAGTTTTATGTCATTAGTCCAAGCAGGTGGTGCGGCAGTATTCGAAGACAGTTTTACAGGAGGAACGTCTGTGAGTGCAAACGTAAACTCCCTTGAATCATACCCTGGATCGAGAGGAATGGTCTTGCAATTCAAGGTAACAAGTGCCGGATATTATGGTTTATTATTATCTGAAGCGAATCGGATAGGGTTGCTTAGTAGTGACTCTGCCGGAATGTCGTATTACTTCACATTTAATAACGATACCAGCGGGTTCTCTGCTCCACAACCAAACGGCGGGTCATTCATGGTTGTACAAATTGCGAACAATGCAAACTCTGGTGTCTCTCCCACTCGGGTTTCTGCTTCATCTAAAATCGCATGGTCGACATCTGACGTTTTCACAATCGCAATGGACGGATCCTCGAAACCTACATTCTTACAAAACGGTGGTCCTATCACTACACTGTCAGGTTACCCGTCACTTATCACCACAACAGGAACTTACCAGTTCAATTATTCCTACACGAATTGCGCAGTTGCCGCAAACAGTATTCGGTTTTATCTTGCGGGAGCAGGCCCGTCGGGTCCGTCGGGTCCGTCGGGTCCATCGGGTCCTTCAGGGGATATCGGTCCTGCTCCAACTGCAAAGACTATTCGGGTATATTTGATGCATTATTTCAGCAGCATAGATCTCCCTGCTTTGTCAAAAACTCAGTCTATAGCCCCTGGTGCTACTCCTTATCCTTGGAATACAAACGCGCTTCCTTGGACTACGGGAATGGGGGGGCTTGGAACTTTTGCAGGTGTTACGTTTCCATATATTCAAGGATTAAATGGATACACAATACCAGTTGGCATGACCGCAACTATATTAACAAACAGTTACATTCGTATAACTGGACTTACCGAAACACCTCAAGCCGTGATCACATATTTTGCGAAGACGTGTATTGCCAATGCCGGAAGCGCAACCGACAGGACGTTTGGAACTGGTGGCACTAATCCCGCAGGAACTGCAAGTGTAAATGTTCCAATTCCAGGACCAGCAGTATATACAGGTGCGTCAATTTCATTGTCGATACTAGCGCCAAACTTTAACGTTTCCGGTGCTTCTGGACCAAACGCATTAGGATTCTATATTTCCAAGAACGTAAGTTTAATATCGAAGAACACTTCTAATCTTGGGATATTGGTAGACGATACCGGCGGCACTATATCGCTGCAATTAGGTCCATTTACTACTACTGAGTGGTCGATAAACAGAGGAGACGTTGCTTTAGCATTGGCTGCTGGGTTGCCATCCATGTTTATCGATATTGTCTTCTATTAAAAACCCGATATAATCAAAGATAATGTCTTATCTATATCCGCCTCCACAATTCGCACTGCATTGCCAGATAACATCATCAAATCGTATAGAACGTACAGATATACCTGTTAATTCTCCTGTATTTTATAGCATAACTGTCGACAACCCTGTAGGATACACTTACTTAACAAATCCTAACTCTAATTTCCAAGGTCAAGATGAAGTACAAGTTGGACTTGCAGACGCTAAAATTGGAGACTGGATAGGCACTCAAGACGGTCAGGGAGTTGCATTCTTGATTGTAGAGAAGATTGATCTTAACGAATACACTATCGCCGATATTGACGGTTGGTGTTTGAGAGTAAAAGGTGGTCCAATCTACACACAGGGCGATGTCTGTATTTTTAGGGTTAACGAAGACTCGATTCCGATGTTTGGAAATTTATCGTTGGGGTCAGGAGCTAGTTTTTTCAGCATTGTAAGCGGTAGTTACGACCCACTACAATGGGTCGCCGATATGGTAGGAAGGTTCGCGTTCAGAAATAGCAAATCTCAATACGTAACAGTATATCAACCGCTTGGAAAAGGCGGTCCCGCGGCAAACTTATTCGTATTAGGTGAATCCATATACATCGACGAGAACGGTGTGTTTCAGAAATCTGCTGGGTCTGCTCTAGGAGTTTCGGATACCATCGGAATCGTCACAAGCAAAAGCATTCCTTCTGACGATTGGTTTTCATTTCGACCTTCTGGCAAGTATTTCGATAAAAGTCGCGGTCCAGACGATTTCTTTCCCACGCCAGAAATCATTGAACAGGTTGGAGAAGAGAATGTGACACTTATAGCAGGCACAAAACTTTACATCAACCCGAATTCTGGCAGGCAGTATACTACCGTTCCCCCTAATTCGAATCCGTATGCCACGTGGATAATGATTGATGAGAATCGCGCCATCTACATTGCCGGGTCTGGCGGTGGAGGGGGGGGTGGAGGAACGACTGCCGTTCAGGTGTTTGATGGAGGAGACCCGTATTGGGTAAGTGCGCCTCCAACAACCATTTGGCCTGTGCTGGATTGTGGCGGAATTTAATAGGAAAGGAATTCTAGCGGTGTTGTAATATGCCAATCCAACTACAGTTGAGACGGGGGGCATCGGGCGCATGGACCGGAGCAAACACTATCCTTGCACCTGGAGAAATAGGGATTGAGACGGATACAAATAAGTTTAAGATAGGAAGAGACCCACCTACGGTAGGTGCTTCTGGACCTAAGTGGTCAGAACTTCCTTATGGCGGCATGTCCGGTCCATCTGGTCCTGCTGGCGAGAGTCATGTGTCCGGTCCCTCAGGTCATAGTGGTCCATCAGGTCCATCTGGTCCTGCTGGCGCGAGTAATGTGTCCGGTCCCTCAGGTCATAGTGGTCCATCAGGTCCATCTGGCCCATCAGGAGCATCAGGCGTTTCGAACGTCAGCGGCCCCTCAGGTCCTGCCGGACAGGCAATCACTACATTGGTGACTGGTGGTTCTGCAGTAAGGGCCGGTCTATCTTCGGTTATTTTCAAGGGGGGACCAGACGACAACTTTCAATCATTGGAAATCTTAAATCCTACTATTGCCGGTCTGTATTTCCAATTCAGACTACTAGATATTCCGGATGCCGGCCCATTTTTCGTCGGGATACGACAAGTTACGAAAGATGCAGGAGTAACGACATATTCTGTAGGGTTTTTGATATCTCCGGCAGGGTATTCGATAATACAACAAACGTATATCTCATCAATTGAAAATAATGTCGTCGTCTATACAGGAAGTGATTACCCTGGAATCTTAAACAATTCAGGAGGTACAACTCCAGGTCATATATATTCCATACGTTACTACGATGGGAAGGTTTGGTTTTTCGATAACGGCGATATTATAAGTCTAGAAGGTTACGGTTCCGACGGGTATATTACGTCCGGAAATGGTAGTTTGTCTTATCAGGCATATGGAGATACGTTTAATCCATTTACGCAGCTAACCACCTTAGTCAATGTGAGTCTCGATAATGTTATGTTTTACCCGCACGGTGGTCGTGGACCACAAGGCGATAAGGGTGACACCAGTTATGGCGGTCCACCGGGAGCAACAGGTCCATCCGGACCCTCAGGTCCCAAAGGAGATTATGGTGGTCCACCGGGAGCAACAGGTCCATCTGGTCCATCTGGTCGATCTGGTCCATCTGGTCCTTCGGGTCCCGTGGGCGCAGACAGCAGAGTATCAGGTCCATCAGGTCCATCAGGTGTGATTGGAAAGTCCGGTCCATCAGGTCCTTCTGGCGTGAGTGACGTATCCGGTCCCTCAGGTCCATCAGGTCCATCCGGTCGATCAGGTCCATCAGGTCCATCAGGTCCATCAGGTCCAGAAGGTCCAACTGGAATGTCAGGTCCTTCTGGACCCCAAGGTATTCCTGGCACCCATATGACTCTTTTAGCGCTAACTGGAAACCCAACAGTCATTTCCAATTCTTCTTTCATTTTAAATTCGATTAACGATGCTGTCGGCGTTTTAGAGAGATTCGACACGACGAAACAGGGCGTATTCTTTCAAACAGTTATACCATTCACTATGCAGTTGAGTGACACTATAGACTTTTTATTTACTACGGGGACGAAATATTGTAAAATCCGGTTTGGTAACCCCCTCAGTTTAGCGAATGGCGGAACAATGAAATTTTCGGACAATAATAACACTTACCCTGATTCTGACTATTCTCCAGATGACGTCTTAAACGTATTCTTCAATGGACTGACAGCGTCCTATCTGGTAACAAATTCAAGTGGGAGTATAACCAGAACTTCTGGGAAATTCAATGATGCTATTTTCGGTGCCACGAGTTTCGACGCAACTTTTTCGAATCAAGGCGACAAAGACCCGATTACTTACACATTCACTGGACTCAACATGTATGCTACTGGTAAAATTGGTCCGTCTGGAGTCTCAGGTCCGTCAGGTCCATCAGGTCCCTCTGGTCCTGCTGGTGTCAGCAACATATCTGGCGCATCCGGTCCCTCTGGTCCTTCTGGAACCTCCGGTCCGAAGGGTTCGTCTGGTCCATCCGGAGTATCGGGTCCGTCAGGTCCATCCGGAGTATCTGGAGTATCTGGTCCATCCGGAGTCTCTGGAGTTTCCGGTCCTTCCGGAGTCTCAGGAGTATCAGGACCGTCAGGAGTCTCAGGAGTGTCTGGTCCTTCCGGAGTCTCAGGAGTATCCGGACCGTCAGGAGTATCGGGACCAATTGGAGTATCTGGTCCGTCATTCACAACGTTAGTCTCGAGTGGCGATGGAGCAGAGATTTTATCGCCTACTTCCTTAAAATTATACAACCAGATTGCGAACCCGTCTTTTATGAGTTTAGAACGTCTTCCAGTAGTTAATTCCACACTTTATTTTCAAATTAGAGTCACTCAACAAATTATTCTCGGACTGCAATATAGGATTTGTCTGACAGACGGAACACATACATACGGGTTTAGCGTTGTCTACAACAATTTCACATTAATAGCATCAGAAAATCTTCACGTAAATTCTCCGATTGCAGAAAATGATATATTGTCAATGTATGTCGATAGAGGAAGGGTATATTATTACCGAAATGGAGAACATATTTCCAGTTGCACGTTATCATCATCAATTTTGCCACTTTATATTTATATCGGACTAGATTACGCTCCCACGGACAGTTACATAATATTTACAGACATACGCTTTTACCCTACGGGGCGAGGTCCATCAGGTCCTTCAGGAGTCTCTGGTGTATCTGGAGTCTCAGGTCCATCCGGAGTCTCTGGAGTTTCCGGTCCTTCCGGAGTCTCAGGAGTATCAGGACCGTCAGGAGTCTCAGGAGTGTCTGGTCCTTCAGGAGTCTCTGGTGTATCTGGAGTCTCTGGTCCTTCAGGTCCTTCAGGGAATTCGGGTCCATCAGGCGCATCGGGTCCTTCGGGTCCAAGAGGTCCTTCAGGTCCGTCTGGTCCAATGATGGTATTGAGTCCGATGACAACAACAAACGATCTTAGTATTATAACTGTAAGCGAGTTTAACGGTTCGACCCCCAATACTCACTATAATTCAATTGCCTCCGTTAAGTATACAGTGATAGCCGGTGAAAAACTTAGTAGTGGAACTCTAGTGCCAGCCGATAAAGTTATGGTTGCAACTCCCGATACAGGATTTCCAATCTATTATGGGCTGGTTGCCGGAGATGTAAGTAGTAGTGGTTCTTTTAAATTTGTTACTTTGAAAGAATATACATCTGATACTCGAATTATCAGTTTACCATCTAGCGACTTAAGTGGAACCATTACAAAATCAGCTTCAAAGGTAACGTATACATATACTGGTTCTTCCGCCGCTGCTGACCCTGTCCCCTCTATTGCTGCAGGAACTCCTGTCGTATTCCGTAACGGGGTTGTAGACAGCAACGAAACAGACATTGTCCCAAATAAGGTTTATTATGTATGCGGTGCCGTGATTGGTGCCAAAACTCTAAGTGGGAACACTAGAACAACAGCAGCTCCCCTATTCAGCACCGTAGTAGGTAAGCGACAATGTGAATTTTACATTAAAACTGACAGAACAGCAACTTCTACTGGTATAGTTTAATTCCACTGAATTATAATTGTATTGTTTAAATTCTGCGAATTATTAAGTAATGTCCTTGCTCGACTCTACAACCGTAATTTTAAGTAACCCATACGAAGCGGTCAACGCAACCGATTCATTTTCAGTCGCACAGGGATTGTATGCTCAAACGAGTGTTCCCAACGTTGGTGCCGGCAATGTGGTAACCTTTGGAATCGTAAGCGATGCTGCTGGCACAATTCCAGGTCCGGATTACACTATGTCGTTCACAAATAGTTCTGGACTCAAATGGTTTTTCGGTGGAAGTCTTGCTGGAGCCCCTTCCGGACAATATGGGACATACACTGCTGGGGATGTGTTTGCAGTTTACGCAAATCCTCAGGAGGTAGTGTTCACACAAAACGCTAATGTCATTCAAAAGTATCCCTCGGAAAATACTCGAAATGTTCTTCCGCCACTCGGAAGTTCATATAAACTCTTTTTGTTGCTTGCATACGTCCAAACTTCTGGAACATTAACATTCCCGAAAACGATGTTTTACCCTGCTGGGTCGAGAGGGTCACAAGGACAAACATTCACGACTTTACAGGTTAGAAGCGGTTCTTCTTCCATAGTTACTCCAACGGCATTCACTTTGACAGCAAGTGGCGACGAAATGACAACGCAGGAGTCTCTTGCCGCAATTCAGGGGATTTACTTACAGACACGTCTGCCGGAACTACAGAATATTGGAGACAGTGTGACAATTGGATTCAAAGGACCTACTGGGACTGCGGATTTCTATTTGGTATATACGAAGGACACGAACGTTGGACCAGAAGTTGATACGGATTATACTATCAGTCTGGTTGCGTATGGAGGTTCGCCTCAACCGATTGGATACAGTGGAAGAACATATGCTGGAAATGTATGGTCCCTGTATTTGGACCACAAGGTTCTTATTGTATCGCTGAACGGAACTCCATTTAGTCTAGCAGGTGGTGGGTATGTTACAAATTATGACCCGCAATACCAGTATTCGGCAACGTATAGCACTTCTTCATCTACAAATCCAGTCAATTTTATAGATGTCATGTTTTACCCTACCGGATCTCCAGGAAAAGACGGGGCATCTACAGTTACGTTTAACGCATACCCAAATAATTACAGAGTTCTTACCCCAAATTCTGTCCGACTGGTAACGAGTGGAACTAATAATACGTTCACGAACGAATCGTTCAACGGTGATACGAGTGGAATTTACTGTCAGTTTCTGGTTCCGCAGATTACTGGAGAAGGAGAGAGCATTACTGTTCTAATACAAGACGTATCCACCACATATAATTACTATGGAATACAGTTTGATATGAACGGGTATACGTGTGTATCTTCAACAGGGTTCGTATCAAACGGCGATTACACTACAACCGCGTATAATGGATTTATTTTCTCGATATATTCGGACGGCACTACAGTCTATTTTTACAGTAACGGAGTTGAGAAAGCATCTGCGACATACGGGTCTGGAATTTACCTTATGAACATAAATGGAGTAGGGACAATCGTCAATAATGCGGATCCTGGTGTTCTTTACTTCTTGAACCCATATGATATCACGAATATATTGATGTATCCTACTGGAAAAAAAGGTGGCGCATCCACCACACCTTCCTACGCGTGTTTCTCAAGTAGTGAAACGCAATTTCCAGATATGGTAAACGCCTCTAAACCCATACAACTATACGATGTGTCATCGTATTATCCACAAACAGCAACTACGGATATCGTCTTATCGACAGATAATTGGAATACAATAACATTTACGAACCCAGGTGATTATCTCGTGAATTGGAGAGCAAAAGTTCGAGCAACCGATGAGGGTATTCACACAATATGGTTATGGATCAGAAATAATGCGACAGACTTGACACATACATCTGTAGCGACGACAATAGACGCTAATGTTGCCGTGTCATATTCATTGGTAAGTGCTTCGTCGGTCATTACAATCGCGACCACAGGAGATACTATTCAGTTCATGTGGCAATCAAACAACGCAAACGATTTAATAGAGATTAGCGACGATAGAGCCCTTGGTCCGTTTGGTTATGCCGTTCCGGCATACATTACTCCATCCTTCAGTTGCACTATTTCCAAAGTGGGTTAATTGAAAGTAAACAAATACAAGGTTTGATTCAAGTCTGCGACAATTGTGTCGCGGATATTCAATAAATCTGTATCGGTCTTCTTCAATTTACGACTCAAATCTGTCGTCAACCATTGAATTGCTTCTTTCAATAAATTCGTTGCTTCCTTGTCGGAATGGTTGCGCAGACGAATCGCGCTTGTTTGTCCGCTCAACTTCGGACGACCGTATTTCCCAATATAGACCTCTACAAATTGGTCAATGTTGGCATCTAGTTTCGTTACAAGGTCATTGGTAGCAATATGACGAGGATACGCCATTGTCTGCCAATGATACAACTTGATTTGGTCGCGCAACGTCATCATTAAGTGGACGATTTCTCCGGACATTTATGTATATCTCAGTTTATTCCTTGATGGGCATGGCATCCGACTTGAAGTTTCCGCCTTTTAGAGTTGCCTTGTTCGACGCATCCAGTCCTAACCATGTGGGAGACATAGCATCATACTGCGCCTGAATCTTCGGATAAGAAGGTTTCAGGTCTGCGAAGGGCGTCTTGCCGACACTCGAATCCGTCTTGGGAAAAGGGTTAGGATTTGTCGATTGAGGAACCTCGTACGTTCCGTGTGCGTGCTGGTATCCGTTCCACGTGTCTTCCATTTATTATTTAGCGTTCATGTTTGTTTTCGTGTGAAAACACAAATGGACGGTTCTGGAAAAGTGAAAGACTTGAAAGACGATGATGCGTTAGGAGAGGCAATGAAGTCAAAGACTCCGACTGTGATTTTTCTGTATATGGAAGGATGCCCTCACTGCAAGACCATGTGGCCCATCATCAAGGACCTGGCAAATAAACACTCCGACACCGAATTCAAGCGCATTGAGAGTGATGATGTTGGAGAACATAAACCCGCAGATTTGTCAGGGTTTCCGCATTACGTTATGGTCGGCAAAGGACCCATGAAATCGTTTGGAGGAAGTATGGACCCAGACGCTTTAGAATCCAAGTTATTCGGAAGCAAATTTGGGGGTCGTTCCGCTAGGCGTCTCCGTCGTGTTCGGAAGTTTGCTCATGGTTCCTCTCGCAGGAACAAAACCTTCCGATCCAAGTTTCGCGCCACGAGCAAGCGCCGCCGATGAAGTATCCGGTTCATCATACCCCTTCGCCAACCATGTCAGAAACGCATCCTGGTCATTCGGGACGCGCGCGGATTGAATCGTGTGGAACGTCCTTTGTGCTGCTGCCTGATCAAACCTGTCGCTCGTGTCCATGTAAATATCCGACGTCGACTGAAAGGCAGTATCAATTGCCCCACGGACCGAGGGATTGCTCACAGGTGCCGCATCTTCGCGAGTAGGATTGTCGGTGATATCCGTCAGCAACACATTCATGAACGGGTTATTTACGGACGGCATCGTGAACTTCTCAATAGTCTTGGACGCGGCACTGAAATATGATTCTATCTGCTTGCCATTCGGAAACAGTTCAAACAGCGCAATGCTCGCAAGCGCAACGATTGGAATGGCAGCAAGGTAGGACGCATTGCGCGTCAATACCGCGAGAAGAAACGAGGAATACACGGAGAATCGCAACACAGAATTCAGTGCCTCTGTGGTTGTCATCGACTGAATAGGCACAAAGCGTGTCCATGTACTTTCTCCAAACAAGACGCTTGGGGTCTTGAACCAAATTTGTTCGGACATCTTATCTTAACGCTGAGTTTTTTCGCGCTGCTTTCTCTGTAGACGGGCAAGCATTCGTTGACGACGCGCCTCTGGCGAATTTGATACAAGAGCAGCAGATGTCACGTCGCCCCTTGCCCCTCCGCCAAGTGCCTCGTTCAAGACGTTGCCGAACAAACTTTGGACCTTTGCCTTAATCCCCTCGATCTCTGCCATCATCTGACTTTGGTTGTAACTCCCGCTCATGAGTTTCTCGCGCATAAGACCTTGAACCTTCGCAATGAACTTCTTAAGAACCGGATGCTCTGGGTTCTTCAGCATTTCCATCAACTCTGCCGGATTCTCAATGCTTCCAATATCAATGCTTGAAACATCCACTTGCTCCACAATCTCCATCACGATCTTTGCAATGCGAGTATCCATGATGAAGGTATAAAGACTCTCCAAATGTCCCTCGGAAGACTCGTCGTTCAAAATGCGGGACACCTCGTCGTTGTCGCCACCGCTTCCAGTCCATACCGACTTTGCTGCGCTCAACACGGACCCGAACTTCTTCTTGATATCGCCATGAAACAGGGATGCGATAGTGGATAGCGTAATGTGTTTCCACGTATCCTCTGTATGCTCCAGTTCCGAAAGATTGATTCCAAATGCCTTGCGTTCTACATCAAAGAACGCAGTGTCCTTCTTCATGATTTGAAGCGCACTTGAGTAAAACAACTCAAACTCTTTTGCGGTCTTCTCGATTTCGTAATCGTATGGAAGATCTGGATATGACTTCTTGAGTTCACCTAAGAACATTTCAAATACTGCTGACGGATCCATACTTATATCGCATAAAACGAATGCGTGTAAGTTCCGCATTACTTGTTACCTCCACGCGATGCCATCACTCCGAGGTCCTGACTGGTCAAGCACACGCATCCGCTATCGGTCGTGAACCCGGACGGGCAGCAAGACTGGGAGGTGCGCGGGTTCGATAAGAAACTAGGGGCAGCAGTGTCTCCTATAGCAGATGCTCCCTTCGGCGCCTCGCTCATCAACCATCCAGAAGCTCCGGGGACGCTGACATTATCATACGGACCCATTCCGACACCCTCTACTGGCATCCCAATTTCTTTCTGGGCAAACGTCTCGCGACTGAGGGGGACTTTCGGCATCAGATAGAACGCACTTAGGAACATGGCAAGGGCCGCAAGGAACACCCATAAGACAACAGTCGTTTTGTTCATTTGTGTAAGAAGATGGATTTTTTAGTTGGGCAAGCGCAAAAACGGATTTGAAATGTGATAGAATGGAATTGTATCATTACAATGGATTACCAAACGATGTCGCTAGCAGATTTGAAGAAGACCGCGAAGGACCATCAACCACCTATTAAGTATTACTACGTCAAGTCACGAAAGGAACTCATTGAGATTCTTACCATGCCTACAATGCCACAAGCAATGATTAAGGAGAAACTGAGGATTCAGGACCTTCGTAAACTTGCTCGCGAAAGAAACATCCCAAATATTTGGAGAATGCGTCGTTCCACTCTTATTGACCTACTATACCCTGACGCGAAGGAGGATGATGAGAATAATGACGACGCAGAGGAACATGATGCCCCAAAGAAAGGTGAGGGCAAGGATGTAAGGGTATAAATACGAGACCACTCTTGCAAGAATGGGTTTTAGAATCTGTTTCTCAAAAAACGATTGAACCTCCGGGCTCGTAAAAAAGGCAACCGGATCGGCCAATGGATGTTTCTTCATCGTTTTTTGTCTTAGTTTGGATATAAACAGTCGAATGAAAACCTCACAGAGCACCCGTTTAGCGCTTGTCCTTGGAGGGGTGGTTGTCCTGGCATACTTGATTAGTTCCTATTCGTCGGCCAAGGGTGTCGTGGGCGAGGGTATGGAGTCTGCGGCCCAGCAGTTAGGTGTCTCTGGTCCTCTCTCCGATGGTGGACCCATGGCGTCCCCTGGAAGCAGCGCGGGCGGTAATGCGCAACCTACGGAGTCCATGCAGGGTCGCCACCCTGCGTCTGCCTCGACTTACACTGAGACGTCTCTGAGTGCCGGCGAACTCCTCCCCAAGGGCACGGTCGGAGCGTCTTGGGCCGCGGTGAATCCTCAGGGAATGGGCGACATTAAGGGACAGAACTTCCTGGATGCGGGTTACCACACCAACACGGCAATTGCGGGCGTTGCGCAGACGAACCGTAATGCGTCTTGGGACGTCCGGTCTGAGGCGCCCAACCCTCAGGCGCAGGTCGGTCCTTTCCTAAACACGACCATCGAGTCCAACCCTTTCAAGCGCGGACTTGATGCGTAATAAACTGTAATGAAATAATAATGATTCCTGTTGCTTTGATAGGAACGGGACTTGCCGTTGCGTATGCGTATACGCGCGGTCCATCAAACCTTGTGAGTGTGAAAAGTAATCGCACAGGTCAGAGTTATCAAGTCCAGAATCTTCCAGACAAGCAGGATGCGTGCGAGTTCATGGCAAACATCCAAGACAAACTCGGCGTCCTTATGGACAGATACAAGAGTGACCCAAACACGGCGTCTGACCCTCGTGTGCGTACGATGATTGAACGCTTTCATCCCGAAAACATGTGCGAGAACGACATCAATAGCGACTCCACTTCCTATTCCGAAAACAAGGGCGACAAAATCGTCATATGCTTGAGGTCAAAAGAAAAACCGTATCCTTTCGCAGATGAAAATACGGTGATGTTTGTGGTCTTACACGAACTTGCGCATCTGATGACCACCACAATTGGACACACTCCCGAATTCTGGGCAAATTTCCGAAGAATGTTGAATGATGCCGTTGGAGCAGGGATATACCAGAACGTCAATTACTCGCGGTCTCCCGTTGCCTATTGCGGCATGACAATCACAGATTCTCCACTCTAAGTAATAAGGATGATCCGGGTACAAGCAACCAATCGGACAACAAGGGAATCTACATATATTTCCTTCTTTCCCGATGATACAATTGATACAGTCCGTCAATGCATTGGCGACGCAGTAAATATTCATCCAGACAGACTGTTTGTGACTGTCACATTACAGCGCCCCCATGATTATTATACGAGCGATCCGCGGAATTGGGAAGCGTTGTATCAGCGTCTGTCGTATCGGTCTTCGGCAATTCGCAAAACGCCTTTCCAGATATACCAGTCGCAAATACGCAGTCCTGCCACGGCAGTCGCATACGAAGAGTATGGACCCGAAGAATGGAAGCATCATCCTGCCGAACTGTCGCAGATATATGCGCCGACAGAAGAGTTCAGAGAACAACTGATTTTTGGGACGGAAGAATCATTGTCTTACGTTCTTCCTTACGATTACGATACTGCGCTGACATCCAAGATTCCTGGAGCAGCATATCCTCTGCCTCAGAAGAACGCACTTATTTCTACCGTATATCCGCGTCTTGAAACCATACTGGAGTTCACATATACTCCATATGAATCGTCGGCAGAGACTTCGAAACCCGTGTATTTCCCGTTTCTGCAAACAACGACTCCTGAACAATTATCTCCGGCAAACGTCCAATTGCTTCGCGACAATTCCAAACGCCTTGAGCAACTTCTGGAACTAGCAGTGCCTGAACCCAGTCCTTCCATTCTGAGAGTCCAATACAAGATACCGTTTGTGGATACGGATTTCGGGTCTGCCCTACGCACTCGCTTCGAGCAAATGTTTTATGGACTGACAGTCTCAGATTCAACACCATCTATAAGTTTCTTCACATCGTCTTCGGAAACTACGCGTCACAAGTTTTTCGTCAAGAATTCTAGGACAAAGACGCCTCCGAATCTTGCGAGATGGCAACGATGGTGGACTGTAAGTAAACCTTCACGAAATCGTCCGACACTTGTTCTGTATCGTGGCGATGCTCCCGATACCTTTGACAGGATTGCAATGACTTCGTCGAAACTGACACTGACATCGTATCGCCCTGAAGGAGCAGACGATGATTTGATGCGCTTACAGAACCAACTCATGGAATGGTTGATGTCGTTGGACGCAATCATTCCGTTCATTGCTCCGGAGGATTTGAAAGTGAACAGATGGGAACTCCAAGATGCGTCTCTGTCCCTGAAATACAAAAAGAAGTTGAACGAATATGATTTGAGACGGTTCGGATGTATTACTTCCACGTTTGACATGTCCGATGCGAATACGTCTACATTCCGACTTTTGAGAACAGATCATTCCGTTGAAGGACTCACGAGTATGGAAGTTAAGGTAATCCAACTGGTCAAAGATAAAGGGAATGTGACGCTGGAAGATATTCAAACAGACTTGGGAGTGTCTCGCGAAGTTGCTTCGGCATTGAAGAAGGACGTTGAGAAGAAGATTGAGGATAACCCGAACATGATGACTCGTTCGTTCCGAGGATTCCCGACAATGCGCGTGGGCACAGATTCCATTATTGTTTCGTCTGTGAAGGAAATCCCTCTTTCCGTGAAATACGCAAACCTTCTTCGTTTCATTCTTGGGAACGGAGATTCTGCGAAGTTGAATAAGATTTGTCCGCCAAGGAAAGAAACTGTGAGACCAATTGTGCCTGTAAAAGACTTAACTGGAAACTTTCTGGAAGATTTCAAAGCACTCGAAGAGGAATATGAAGATCTTTTTGGAGATGTGGAAGGCGATGCTCCTCCTCAAGCAGAAAAGGAAACCCTGCCTCCACCAGAAGAGGAAGAAGAGAAGAAGATAAAACCAAAGACAGGAAGGTCAACGCTCTACAATTACTTCAATACGCGCCTACAGCAGTTCGACAACAACACGTTCGACCCTTTGAATTCCAAATACCCCAAGAAGTGTGAACAAAAGCACCAACCTATCATTCTCAGCGAAGAGGATTTGACCCGATTGGAAGGAACGGACCACGACCCTCGAAAGTATACGGAGGCAGACAAGATGATTCCTACCAAAGACCCCGACGGTCTTATCGTATGTCCTGAATACTGGTGTATGACGGACGAAATACCTCTGCGAGAAGGAGATCTTGTGGATAATAAATGCCCCATATGTAACGGTCAGTTACGAACGAGTCCCAAAGACGATCCTCGGACTTTCAGCGTGATTGCGCGCGACAAGGCATACACTTATCCTGGAATGACGAACTATAAGTCTCCAAAGAACGACAGGGCAATGCCGTGCTGCTACAAGACTGCAGAATCCAAGACAGTGAAGGAGTTCGAAGATAAATACTATATACTCGGTGAGACGAAGACCAATATCCCTAAATACAGGTGTGCTTTACTTCCTCGGAAACTATTGGACTCTCTGTTTATCAACGAGACATATGACCAGTTCAAAGGAGACATCAAGCGTATCCTTGCGCCTCACTCTGGGTTCTTTCGTGTAGGAATGGGAAGACCTATTGATACCCTCCCGAGATTCCTTGGTCTGCCATCCAAGATTCCGAGTCCTCGTGAATCCATTGAGAATACGCTGAAGTGTTCGTTCGTTGCGACATGGAAGCATAAGGGCGAAGACCATCTTGAAGAAATCATGAAGAACCCAAAAGTAAATCCTTCTCTTGCCAAAATCATATCTGGAATAGACGAAGCATTCCATAAGAAGGAACTCACGCTTCTTCAGGAATTGGAATACGCGGCAATATGTCTACAGTGCGATGTGTTTCGTGTGTTGACAGAGACGAATACTTTGGGATGTATGTTTTACTCGCCAATGATGAAACCGAGATCCTTGGGAATTGTTATTCTCCAGACCGGCGACGAATTGGATATCTTGTCAAACGTTCAGCGCGACGATAAATTGCGAGTCAAGGGATCGGACCCCGACGATATCACTTCGTTCCAATACAGGTCAAATGTATTCCAAGTGCCTTTCAAAAAGGCAACGTATGTTGAACTTGAGAAACTGCGCAACAAAGCATGCTCTACGAAGATACCTTCCTACACAGATGCCCTGAATGCGCTTCAAGACATTCTTCCTGCTATTTCAGAGACCGAGTATTCGATTGTCGCAGACCCGTATGGACGTGCTCAAGCATTCTACGTTCCTTACAAACTCGTTCTGCCGTTCCAGGCATCGCCGATTCCGCACGTGTCGCAACCAGTCGTGGACGGATACACCCATCTCATGCTTCCAACCTACGAGGATGCGCGTACCTACATGACAACTGCCACGAAATACTCAAAGGGATACGAATGGAAGGAGGACGTGAAGAGCATTGAAGGTGAGCGCGTTGAGATAATGGTTCAAAGCGGGTTGCGAATTCCAGTCGTGCCTACCCTAGCAGAAAAGACAATCAAGGACCCGCACGAAGTTATACAAACGGTTCGTGCGATTGATGAAACGAATTTGACCTTTGGCGCAGAAGACGAGGGATTGAAGGAAGAGTATAGTCAAGTATCCTACTCGTCCGAAGTATTTGACTTCCTGTTATTTGAATTGTCCAAAGACATTCAGGAAAGGTATCCTGAACTTCTTACGGTTCTACGTAAGACTCGTCCTGTTCGTCCCGAAGTCGAACCATTGTTGCGCGAATGGTTCAATGAGACAACATTCGGAGTGGATTTGAAAAACGCAGACCAGTTTGTAACCAAGGTGCGTGCCCCTTGTGGAACTCGGACGAAGGATCAGTGTTCTGGAAACGTATGTGGATGGGACGGAGACAGATGTAAAATCAAGGTGAAGAACAGTCTGCGCGAGGGCGCGATGTTTAATCGGTTGGTATCGACGCTCGTGGACAACGCAAAGTTGCGAGGAATGGTGTTGGATGGACGCAGCACGCCCTTTTTCAGCACGATTCTGTATGTGGAACTCCCGCACGAATTGATATTGACCGACAACGATTTGAAGTGAAAAATGTATTGTATTTGTTTTTTGGTTTTTAGTGTATTTTAAGTTCAGAGCCACTTCATCTGCTTGTGACGGACATTCCAGTCCAACCAGTTGTAGACTCCCAATAGAATTGCCAGTGCTAGGATCAGTGGGATACACGTGCGGTTGTTCTCGCGCTCTTGGGCATCCTGCTCTGCCTGCCACTTCTTCAGCATCTCCTCAGCAAGACGCAGATCGTTCCGAAGACGCTCAACGCGCTCGCGAATATACTCGCCCTCGTCTGACACAACAGTTGCCGTCTCATCATCAGAATCCGTCTCGGTCTCTGTCTCCGTCTCAGTATCCGAATCGGAAGGATAATACTCGGTATCGGAATCATACTCAGACTCAGTATCAGTCTCATCCTCCAGCATTCGGTCACGAATCACAAACGTGAGCTTACGAACGAGGTTGCGGCGGCGAATTGCAGTAGAGCGAGTAATGACAGGCATCTTTTGGAATATGATATTGGTTCGGTAGAGGGTCATGAATCCGTTTTCAATGGAGGTCGTAAAATTTCAGGCGGGCCGCGCGTAACTCGGCAGGTGTTTTGGGTTTATCGACCTTCTCTTCTGTCATGACGTTTTCCTCCAAGTCACACATTGCCGTCCATTGCGTCTTCGTGATGCTCTGGAGTTTCTTGAGTCCAATCGTCAGGTCCTTGAAGTTCTTCTTGCCCTGGTGGCGGACATAGGAGCAATTGGTCATGACAATATACTTCTCCCATGGACCGGTGCGGAGACACAAGGCATAGAAGGTCGCGAGTGCCTTCCATGTAACCATATTGATTTTGGAACTCACGTGTTTCTTGTATTTGCACTGAACGGGCGAATACTTGCCTGCCTTTTCCACGACCAAATCAATCCCGAAATCTTGGCGCTTCATCCCTAACTTCTCCAATACGTCTAGAGGCACATCGGGTAGTCGCCATGCGTTGTCGTATCCGGCAACCTTATGGAGATATACGACGCAGAAATCTTCAAAGATATCGCCGCGGACCTTTTTGTTATCGCGAGTGCGCATGTCCACAAGAGAATGCGCTGGTTCGTTGTAGAACTTCTGACATTCTTCCTCAAACGCATCCCACAGATTCGGGGGAGAACGCAGGAAAATTGTGTGAAGCAGTTTTTCCATTCTGAATACAGGATTCGCCAATCAACACTTTCCAAATCCGTTTTTGAAGTGAAAAAGGACTAGATTGTTTTTGTTTATTTTGTTTTTACTTTTACCACGAATAGGCATCGATGAGCGCATCCCAGTCGGTAAGTTTGTCGCGGCGGAGGTAATCCATGAACCGGTCATGGTCGCAGCCCAGACTCTTGAAGACACAGAACCACTCCTCCATCTCCGCACCTGCGACGTTGTACGCCTCACGCAGGCCATCATAATACGTGCGACCGAACGCGTTGAACGGAGCATCGGCAATATACTGCTTCATCGCCTCATCGTTCTGCAGCCGCGCCTTGCACTCAGGGCAGTAGTAGTGATTGCGGGCCACACGGGAGATGTCGGCAAGGTTGGTGTTGTTGTATGCGACATACCCGGTCGGGTCATGAGGGCGCTTGTCGGCGCACGCACAGCAATCCTCCCTATGCCACTCCGTGCACAAGTAGGCGTGTGGACAAGATGGGTCAGGCATCGGGTTGTGCTTCGCCGCAATCGTCGCCTTGCGCTTCTCAATTGCCGCCAACTGCTTAGCCTTCTTAGCAGCCATGGTGGCATGCGCCTTTGCTCCAGCAGACATAGCCTTCCTAGCACCCCGCTCTGCCACATACTGCTCGTGCCAACGCTGACGCTCAGCATTCTCGCGCTCGCGCATCGCGAGTGTGATATCAGGGGTGGTGTCAAGACCGGAACGGAGGAACATCTTGATCGGTTATGGATATGCTACATACTACCAGCACTTTTCAAATCCGTTTTCGACGATTAATGTTTCCACTGATAGATACAAACCAAACATGGACTTCCATCTTATCGCATACTACATCGGCATTGCGATTGTCTTTTTGACGCACGCGTTTCTTCTCATGGGGGGTCGTATGACCGTTCACGCAGGATTGAATTTGGTAGCAGGTGGACTCATTGCCTACTATTTCATGAACAAGGAGGGATTCATACAGTTTTAAACCGTATTGGGCGTCATTTGAGACCAATATGGTTCCTATACGGGGAATCGAACCCCGACCTCTTGGGTGAAAGCCAAGTATCCTAACCGTTAGACAATATAGGATGGTGCGTCCAACGGGAATCGAACCCGTGTTACAACCTTGGAAGGGTTGCATTCTACCACTGAACTATAAACGCTGAAGAGTTAGAAAGACTCGAACTTTCATTCTTTGGTTCAAAGCCAAATGTCCTAACCATTGGACGATAACTCTAAAAATAGCATCGTATGGTTTCGATCCATAGTCCTTCTGGTTATGAGCCAGACGCGCTACCTCTGCGCCACGATGCTACGCGATTTTTAAAGAGATTCGCCACTCTAATACTATCGGAGGGACTTGAACCCCCAGCCTTCGGATTAAAAGCCCGACACTCTAACCAATTGAGTTACGACAGTGCACGCGAGTTTTTAAGAGACTCGCAACTCTACCTAATTGAATATCAGGGAATGAAACAGTAAAAGCATAGTAATACCAAACGACATTGCTATCGCCCATTCCATACCGAACATTATTTGGTCATCGAGGCCCATCTTTGTCCACCACCTATTTTAGAAAAATAGGAAACTTACGCCGTCGTCGCGGGCTTCAGGAAGTGGACCTTCAGGAACGACTGGAGGTTCAGGTAAGTGATCTCCTGACCATCCTTCGCGCGGAGTAGCTTGGCGAGCTTGGCGTCAGGGATGATGCGGCGCTTGAAGTTGGGGTCAAAGCAGCTGTGCTCGCGGACATAGGTCGCAACGAACTTGGTCACATCCGTCTGGGAGCGCTCAGACTTCGCGGGCAGACCCATGAAGGTGGACAGCTCGTCGGAGATGGGGCGGAGCTTGAGGAACGCGTTGTTCGCGCGGCGCGCCTCATAGGTCGCGCGCTCCTCAGCACTCATCGTCGCGGGGTCCTTGCGCACACGGCGCTTGGAGTCACGAGACTCACGCTTCAGTGCCTTCGCAGCATCCGCAGCCTCGCGGAGCACCTCGCGAATACGGGTGGTCACCTCAGTGCCAATGGCGCGCAGGCGGTCCTGGACAGAGGTGAGCAGGGCATCAGCACTGCGGGTCTCGGCGGGCAGAGGGGTAGAGGCAGCGACCGCGACGGGGGCAGCGGCAACAGGCGCGGGGGCGGGGGCGGGGGCAGCGACAGGGACATCGACAACGGCCTTGGCGGCGGGAGCCTTCTTCGCAGCAGTCTTAGGGGCAGCGGGGGTCTTGGGGGTAGCGGGCATCTGGTTTGCATTAACGGTGGACTTAGAAGAGGGCATTTCTAACGCAGTTGGTATGCTCTGTATACTCCTTACCTGTTTAAATCACAAACGGTAGAGGGCACTCATAACTAAAAAGCAGAACGGGTAGACTTCCACCATATCGTTCATAATGTGCATAACGAGGTTCGACACCTGTAATTGGACAGTCCGATGAGACGTCGCAAACGATACGTCCCGTTCTCTCTTCAAGATCGCGTAGTATCTATGTCTTTTTGATGACTTTGGATGTTCCTCTGCAAGTATCCGCATATCCACGACCAAGAACCCAAGAATAATAAGCAGATCCGATTTTGACAATCTAGAAAACATTCGTGGATCGGCATCTTCAAACCCATTCTCCTGTAATACCTGACATATCTTCAACCAATTCCGGTCTACAACTTCCTCTAAAAGGTATTTTTGAGGACTATGCGACGTTCGTAACCGATTGAAAATCCGATGGTTGTAGACAGTCCGGAGTCTATGTCTCGTATCCAGAGAAAGAGGTTGCCGAGTATAAGGATTCAATGGAGTCATTGAACTGTTCAAACATGCGATGATACTACACACATCGAACCACCAAACCTTGTCGCCTTCTTGGAATGAAAAGAAGTCAAACGGATCGTATTTATTCTTGGAATCCATTGTCACGAGTTCTTCATCATTGTGGCAAATAGAGCGCTTCAGAACCCCGGGTCCAGCACGTCGCAAACGGATTCGGACTGCGTATCCTCTCCACGCCTTAGAAATCAGAGTAACCTTTGGGTCAAGATTGTTCACTATATGCCAAAGTCTGGTAGATTTTGATTTCACGTGGCGTCCGCATAACGTGAGACCTTTTATTCGAGGACTCGTACATCGTTCATTGCTCGTTGTGCTTTTACAAGACATACATGCTTCCATTGTTATAAAATCTGGAATCCTTCGTTGAAAACGGATTTACATATTTCAAGCAGAGAACAAGTACATACCAGACAAGATGAGCACCAACGCAATCGTGAACGTTCGCAACATTGATATCAACCGCGTCAGTTTCCTAATTGGACAGGCAAAGAATGGTCGTAATCCTTCCGTAAGCATTAAGTATGATGGTCAGAATCTCCAGCTGCGCCTTCCTCGCATGTCGTTCCCCGGAGGCGTTCTCATGCGCGAGACGGAGGGCAATACTTCCTATACTCTTATCGGGTCGCTGAAGGGTTGCGATCCTTACGGCAAGGAGCGGGCTCCTGAGTCCGACGATACTGCCAAGTTCTACAACTTCCTCCTGGATATGGAGGAGAAGATCATTGCTGCTGCGGTCGAGCACAGCGTGAAGTGGTTCGGCAAGAAGCGCTCAGAGGAGGCAATTCGCGACGGGTTCAAGCATCTGATGCGCCTGTCGGTCGACAAGAAGGATGGCGAGTACATCCCAAATGGCAAGTATCCTCCCAGTCTCACCGTGAAGGTTCCCGTCTATGACAATCGCGTCAATACGGACATCATTGACACGAAGGGCAATCCGGTCTATGTGACGCCTGCGTCTCTGAATTCCGTATTCCCGAAGGCAGTCGAGGCAAACCTCGTCGTTGGCGCTTCCATCTACATCATTGCCGGTGGCGGGTTTGGTGTCACGTGGCGCCTGACGTATGCGCAGGTGTTCCCGCAGATGCGCCAGACTGCTCGCAATGTCTTCATGGACGAGGAGAATGAGGAGGTCGAGGAGACGCAGGAGGCAACGGAGCCTGAGATTCCGGTGGTCCCTCAGAGTTCGCCTGCAGAGGAGGAGACTCAGAATGAGGAGGCGCCTGCTGCTGCTCCT
>Ga0114959_10001015_pt1 | contig 25721 bp, 22 predicted proteins | sample C_130625_EF_Meta_FD_87317 | JGI IMG/M metagenome (GOLD analysis project Ga0114959, IMG submission 87317) | Freshwater microbial communities from Lake Croche, Canada to study carbon cycling - C_130625_EF_MetaG | ecosystem: Environmental > Aquatic > Freshwater > Lake | place: Lake Croche, Canada... | reverse complement strand
ACTAACAAAGACAAAAAGCCACAAGGTAGCAAAGGTAAAAAGTATCGAAGGCACAAGGTAGTAAAGGCAGAAATGTACAAAGTCAAAAAGGAAATCCAAACAAGTGAAAAAAAAGAAAAAGGCACAAAAGAACAAGATTTGTAACACTCTGCTCTTTTGCTCCTTTGTCCCTCTGCTCCTTTGTCCTCTGCTCCTTTGTCCTCTGCTCTTTTGTGCCTTTGCTCTTTTGTGCCTTTGCTCCTTTGTCCCTTTGTGCCTTTTTCGCCTACAAATTCATCAATGATTCTCTTCTTCTCATTTTTCCCGCTGGAATTCCGAACATCATTTTGAAACGACGACAGAAATAGGCAGTATCTTTATAACCCACATCGGCACCAATCGCACGAATGGATTTCTTAGAAGTTCTTAACAAACCAACGGCCGCTTCCATTCTTTGGTATTCGATGTAATCTTGCGGATTGATTCCGGTCAACATTTTGAAATATTGACCTACATAATCTTCTGAAACATTGGCTACGTTCGCCAAAACCTTATTCGACAAATCTCCACCGATGTTATCTTTGATGTAGGCAAAAATATCAATCAGACGTGGGTCTTTAAAATACGTACTATTGGTGGCTAATTGTTCAACAAATAAACGATTTCTGATAATATAACGAATAATTTCGATAACGATTTCTTCAGTTTTTATCTTAATGATACGTCCTTTCCCTAAATCTTCGGTCATATCCTCCTTCAAAATCTCCGCTAACATAAACGCTAATTTGTCATCCTTTTTAATTAAGAAAGGAGGAATATCAAGTGAAGTGAAGAAATTTACTGAATCAAAAACTTTCGCTTCAAAAGCCACCATACCAAAAGAATTCTCAACTTGGCCTATTCTTGAAGGTTCAAGGTTAGGTTCAAAATATAGTTCACGGTGAGTCATAAACTCTTCGTTAGAAATTGCTTTGGGTTTATCGGCATTTCCGTAAGTTACCGAAAGCATTTTTCCGCCAGGAATAAATAGCATATCACCTACCTCTGCGTGAGTTGCTTCTTCTCCGAATGAGACTTCTCCATTGTACAAAATCAAGAGTGTGTTCTCGACGTCGTAGAAGTTTTTAATACGGATAGGTTGTAATATTCTAATGTTGCGTGACTTTATGAACTTCACACCGAGCGACTCAATTATCTTATTATAATCCTCCATCTTTGCGGCTTTTTTAATTATTTTCAGTTATACCATGATAAATTTAGGACAAAACTAATAAATCTATGTAAAATTCCAAAATATAATTAAAAAAAGAATTGAATACTTATTTAACAAATGCGCTTACTTTAGAAGAATATTTATTGTAATATCCTAAGAATAGACTTTTTTTAATTGCTCTTTATTTTTAAAAAATATTTGTAGTTTTAAAAGAATTTATCTTAAATCAAAGGAAGAAAAAAGAGCGTAATGTAGGCATTTGAACCTATAAAATTCATGAATCTTAAATGAATCGGTTAATAATTTCACAAAAAAGGGGTTCAAGCGATGAACTTGAACCCCTTTTGGGCAAATGATAACACGATACACTGCTAAGTGTAGGCTGCGTTAATTTGACTAATTTTTTTAATCCTGAACTATCTCAATATCTCTCTGGCTATTACCATTTTCTGAATTTCGGAAGTTCCTTCGTAAATCTGTGTAATTTTGGCATCACGCATTAATCTTTCTACATGGAATTCTTTTACAAAACCATATCCGCCATGTATTTGCACTGCTTCAATGGTTGTATCCATGGCTACTTGCGAGCAAAATAACTTTGCCATAGCCGCTGATTTTACATAATCACGTTGATTATCCTTATCCAAGGCTGCCTTAAAACACAATAAACGAGCGGCTTCGATTGAGGTTGCCATGTCAGAAAGTTTAAATTGAATGGCCTGATGTTCGCAAATAGGTTTACCAAATGTTTTTCTTTCTTTTGAATATTTTACCGCCAATTCATACGCTCCGGAAGCAATGCCTAATGCCTGAGCTGCAATGCCAATTCGTCCGCCATTGAGCGTTGACATGGCAAATTTAAACCCAAAACCATCCGATCCAATTCTATTTCCTTTAGGTACTTTTACATCCGTAAACATTAATGAATGAGTATCAGAGCCACGTATTCCCAATTTATGTTCTTTTCTACCAACCTGAAAACCTGCCATTCCTTTTTCTACAATCAGGCAATTAATTCCTTTGTGTCCCAACTGTGGATGGGTTTGGGCAATTACTAAATAAACCTCCGCCCGTCCGCCGTTAGTAATCCAGTTTTTTGTTCCATTTAACAAATAATAATCGCCCATATCTTCTGCGGTAGTTTGTTGAGAAGTGGCATCCGAACCAGCTTCGGGTTCAGATAAGGCAAAAGCGCCCACGATTTGTCCAGTTGCTAAAGGCACAAGATATTTTTGTTTTTGTTCTTCCGTTCCATAATGTTCTAAGCCATAACAAACCAAGGAATTATTGACCGAAACAATGACCGAAGCCGAGGCATCTATTTTGGAAAGTTCTTCCATGGCCATGACATAAGATACGGTATCCATACCTCCGCCTCCGTATTCGGGTGAAACCATCATACCCAAAAACCCTAATTCCCCCATTTTACGGACTAATTCTTCAGGGAAAAATTCCTTATCATCACGTTCAATTACGCCCGGCAACAATTCCGTTTGCGCAAAATCACGTGCAGCTTGTTGAACTGCTAAGTGTTCTTCAGTTAAATCAAGGTTCAAACTTTCTAATGTCATCGCAAAATCGGTTAATGGTGAACGGGGAATGGTAAACAAGTTGATTGGTGCGTTCATTTTTCCCAAAATACGTTTACCATTTACCGTGTACCCTTCATCGTAAAATAAGTTTTCAAATATACATAAATAGTATGCTTGCATAACAATTTAATAATTTTTTTTTTAAATATTGTATATTGCAAACCTATCATTTGATTTTAAAAGCCGGAATTTTTCCAAATTAATTTTACCAGAACGAAAAGATGAAAATACAATTTCACGGGGCAGCTCAACAAGTTACTGGCTCGAAACATTTAATAATTACAGAAAAAGGCACAAAAATCTTGTTGGACTGTGGTTTATTTCAGGGAATAAATACGCAAGACCTTAATCAAAATTTCGCTTTCGAACCCGCAGATATTGATTTCGTCGTGCTCTCACATGCACACATCGATCATACAGGATTACTCCCACGATTGGTTGGAAAAGGATATTCTGGGAAGATTTTTTGTACTTCCGCTACGAAAGATTTATGCTCCATTCTTTTAGGGGATTCTGCCCGAATTCAAGAAAGTGATTTGGAAAGAATCAATAAAAGACGCACAAAAAGAAATGAGCCAATCTTAGAAAATTTATATTCACAAGCAGATGTTGACAAAACATTGAGCATGATGCAAGCCGTTAATTTTAGAGAGAAATTTTGGCTTAATGATGAAGTAAGTATATATTTTACCGATACTGGACATATATTAGGTTCGGCGGCAATTTCATTAACGATTAAAGAAAATGCTAAAGAAATTAAAGTATTTTTCTCGGGAGATATTGGTCGTCCGAGTGATAAAATATTGAAATCTCCTGAAGCTTTCCCGCAAGCAGATTACATGATTTGCGAATCAACTTATGGCTCAAAACTGCACCAAAAAGAATTGGATGTAAAAGCTCATTTATTGGATATTGTCCAAAAAATTTGCGTGGAGAAAAAAGGAAAACTCTTAATTCCTGCCTTTTCGATCGACCGGACCCAAGAATTAGTTTATGCGCTTGACCAATTGCAGAATGAAGGGAGAATACCCACAATAAAGGTTTTTGTGGATTCTCCTTTATCTGTAAATGCTACCCAAATTATGAAAAAACATCCCGAATGTTTTAACCCAGAGGTATTAGAATATTTAAAACACGGAGATGGTGATGCTTTTGGTTTTCCGAATTTATATTATATTTCGGCTACTGAGGATTCGAAGAAATTAAATGCTATTCAAGAACCTTGTATTATCATTTCGGCCTCCGGGATGGCAGAGGCGGGACGAATAAAACACCACATTGCCAATCACGTGGAAGACCCAAATTGTGCGGTGCTTCTGGTGGGTTATACTACACCCGAAAGTTTAGGTGGACAACTCAAAGCGGGTAATAATACGGTGAACATTTTTGGAAAAGAATTTATGGTAAATGCGCAAGTATTTGTGATGGATTCCTTTTCGGCACACGCTGATTACCAAGAAATAATACAATTTTTATCCTGTCAAGATAAATCGAAAGTAAAGCAAGTATTTTTGGTTCACGGAGATTATGAAGTACAGCAAATTTTTAGGGAAAAATTATTGAAAGAAGGTTATTCAAATGTGTATATACCTGCGCATCAGGAGGTTGTTGTTTTGTAGATGTTAATTTTGTTATTAACCTCAGTCTTTACTCTATTTTAAAGAGGCTGAGGTTTTTTTGCGTACCTTTACCCTTAAATTAAGCGAATAAACATTATGACCTTCGAGGATTTTGATCTCAATCGACAACTACTCAACGCCATCGAAGAAGCTGGTTATCAAGCACCTACGCCTATTCAAGAACAAGCAATTCCGCTGGTGATGAATGGACATGACGTGTTGGGGATTGCGCAAACGGGAACGGGAAAAACGGCCGCTTATCTCCTCCCAATTTTGATGAAAGTCAAATATGCCCAAGGAACAGATATGCGGGTGCTGATACTTGCCCCAACTCGTGAGCTTGTGATGCAGATTGATAAAGCCGTTACCGATTTAGCAAAATATACCGACATCCGCCACCTGGCTCTTTACGGCGGTTTAGGACCAAAAACTCAAATTGAAACCCTCGAAAAAGGCATTGATATCATCGTTGCAACGCCTGGGAGATTCATGGACCTTTATCTGAAAGGTGAAATTCCAGTAAAGGAATTGAAGACGTTGGTTTTGGATGAAGCCGACAAGATGATGGATATGGGTTTTATGCCCCAAATTCGTAAGATTTTAGAAGTGATTCCCTCTAAAAAACGGCAAAATTTATTGTTCTCTGCAACCTTTCCAGAAAGGGTTGAAAAACTATCTTTCGAGTTCCTTGAATTCCCACATAAAGTAGAAGTTTCACCCCAAGCCACTACGGCAAGTATGGTTAAACAAAGTCTCTACGAAGTGCCAAATTTCATGACAAAAATTAATCTTCTGGGAATGCTCATGCGTGACCATGAGCGATTTAACCGAACCATAATTTTTTGTAGAAGTAAGGAATTTGCGGATAACATTTTTAAGTATTTGGGGCGAAAAGTAGTCGGGGAAAATAAGATTAGGGTAATTCATGCCAACAAGGGACAAAACACCAGAATCAACTCGATGCAGGACTTTAAAGATGGTAATATTCAGGTATTGGTGGCAACGGATGTGGCAGCTAGAGGTATTGATATTGAAGCAGTTAGCCACGTAATTAACTTTGATGTACCTTTGATTTATGAAGATTACGTTCACCGAATCGGGCGAACTGGAAGAGCTAATCTTTCGGGAGAAGCTATTACGTTTATGACCGAGGCAGAGGAATATCACATTGGGAAAATTCAGAAAATAATTAAGCAACAAATACCTCGGGAAGCCTTGCCTGATGACTTAGAAATCCTGCAAACGCCCTTTGTTGAAAAGCAAATTATGCTCCGTGAAATTGATGAACAAAGACGTAAAGAAGACCCAGATTTTAAAGGTGCTTTTCACGAGAAAAAAGACTTTAAAGTAAAGGCAAAACAAAAGGAAATCTCTCAGAAAAAGCAGATAATTGCGGGGGGTAAAGAAGCAAGAAAAGGAGGTTTTGGAAAGTCCTCAAGTGGTGGAGAAAGAAAAAATAGAGCGGTTAAAAAGGGAGGAAATAGTCGTACTGGAAGGAAATAATTTGATTAAAGATGATAAAGAAAAAAGCAACAGCAGTCCCCCAATTCCCGAAGGGGGAGTTAAAAATGTACTTGAAAGCATTCCCTTCGAGAGTTGGGGGGCTGTTTCTTCTTTTATTGCCTTTTTTTCTTTTTGCCCAAGAACCGGTTCAAAAAGAGAATCTACAGCAATTAATAGCCACCGAAAAAGCATTTGCCCAAGTTAGCGTTGACCAAGGAACCAAGACTGCATTCCTAAATTTTTTGTCTAAAGAATCCATTGTTTTTGGTAAATTAATGCCTACTAATGGATTGGAATATTGGCAAAATATTGATACTAAATCTCAAGGAGTTATCACCTGGCAGCCCCTCATTGCTGAAATTGCAGGTTCATCCGATTTGGGTTATACCATTAGTAATGTTCAATTTCAGATCAATACAGCTGAGGGAAAACCAAGCAGGTTTGGAAGCTTTGTAACGTTGTGGAAAAAACAAGCCGATAATTCGTGGAAAGTATTTACTAATATGGGTGTTTTGTATAATGAAGCGCTTGTAAATAGCGTGGCCATTACAGAAATTTACCCTACTTTTAAACCCTCCGAACTCAAGAATCGGATGGTTTTAGCCGAGAGAATGGTGTTTATGAATGACCATTTTTATTGGAAAAATGCAAAATCTGCCCTTAATCCCTTCGAACCACACCTTGCTCAAAATGTAAGACTGTATCGTAAAAATTTGAAACCAATTATTGGCAAGGAAAATGCGAATTTTTTTTTAAAGAAGACGTACGATAAAAACTTAGTGTATACGGGATTAAAAGCAATTTCATCCAATGCAGGTGATTTGGTTTGTGTTTACGGCGTAATTTCGGGTGTTGGAAAATCAGGTTCGTATTTGCGTGTTTATAAACAAGAAGCAAAAGATGTATGGAAAATTGTGATTGAAATGGTTGATATATAAAATAATGAGTAATTATGAATGATGAGTTGTGAAAACTAAGCAATACTGTAACTTACAACTCATTATTCATTATTTATCATTCATAATTCCTAATTAAATATGTACGCACTCAAAAACGCAAAAATATTCACTTCCGAAGAATTAATAGAAAATCAAATTTTATTGATTGAAGGAAATAAAATTGGTAAAATAATTCTCGAAGAAAATCTGAATGACAATATTCAAGTTATTGATTTAAAGGGATTTAATATTGCACCTTCCTTGATAGATATTCAGATTTATGGCGGCGGTGGGAGTTTGTATAATTCAAAAACTACTGAAAAAACCATTCACCAAACCTACCTTGAAATCCGCCGACAGGGTACTACTCACTTTCAAATCACCCTTTCTTCTGTGCTTTTAAATAAGATGTTAGAAGCGATTGAAGTGGCTAAAAATTACCTTAAAAACGGTGGGAAAGGCTTGGTAGGTTTACATCTTGAAGGGCCATTTTTTAGCTTTCCAAGACGAGGGGCGCACGTGGCAGAATTTATTCGTAAACCCACGACTGCAGAACTTCAAACCATCATTGAAGCGTGTGAAGGTTTGCCGACTTACATGACTATCGCCCCCGAAGAATTCACGGAGGAACAGCTAAAATTGCTTTTGGAAAGTGAGATAATTGTTGCCGCAGGACATAGTTCTGCCAGCTATCAGCAAGCAATAAATGCTTTCCAACACGGAATAAAGCGAATTACACACCTTTTCAATGCCATGTCACAATTACAGGGCCGTGAACCTGGATTAGTCGGGGCGGCTTATAATTCTGAGGTTTGGGCGAGCATCATTCCAGATGGAATTCACGTCGATTTTGCGAGTATTAAAATCTCCAAAAAGATGATGGGAAAACGCCTTTTTATCATAACCGATGCGGTTACCAACGAAATTTCGGGCGATTATAAATTCATTCACGCAGGGACGCATTACACCGATACAAAAGGAACACTTTCGGGTTCTGCCCTGACCATGATGCAGGGAGTAAAAAATTGTGTCAACCAAGTTGCAATTCCTCTGCAAGAATCTCTTAGAATGGCATCAACTTATCCTGCCGAAGTGCTGAATTTAGGCAATCGTTTAGGTAAAATTAAACATGGTTATCAAGCCAATATGGTTATTTTCGATAATAATTTTGTGGTGAAAGGCATTGTGGAAGATGGTTGTTTGGAGTGGTTTGGTGTTTAATAGAAATAATTTCAGAAGTAGATTTATAACTCTTTCAAGCGTTTAAAACGATTGGAGGAGTTTATTTTATGGGTAGAATTAATCTTCAGTAACGCACGAGATTAAGTTTTACAGTTTAGATTCTAGGTATATCGTCACAATTTTAAAAGTAAAATCACACCAAAGTTTTCTTTTATCCGTTCCATTTCCTTCCAAAACCCGCTCATTTATTGTACTTTTGCAAGAATTTTCCCCAAATAAGGGGATTTGTCATTGTTAATTACGAAGTATGAATTTTAAAGAATATAAAAACCTTGATTACGCACAAGTTGCCGACGAAATCCTGAAATTTTGGCAGGATGAAAAAATCTTCCAAAAATCAATCAATATCCGTGAAGGAAATCCAACCTTTACTTTCTACGAAGGTCCGCCTTCAGCCAACGGAACGCCGGGCATCCACCATGTTATGGCACGGGCAATCAAGGATATTTTCTGCCGCTACCAAACCCTCAAAGGCAAACAAGTGAAACGAAAAGGCGGTTGGGATACGCACGGATTACCCGTAGAATTGCAGGTGGAGAAAGAATTGGGAATCACTAAAGAGGATATTGGTAAGAAAATTACCGTAGAAGAATACAACCAAAAATGCCGTGAAACCGTCATGAAATTCACCGATTTGTGGAATGATTTAACGGAAAAAATGGGCTATTGGGTGGATTTAGAGCATCCCTACGTTACCTACGAAAACAACTATATTGAGTCAGTTTGGCATCTTTTACAGAAATTACACAAAAAAGGATTACTTTATAAAGGCTATACCATTCAGCCTTATTCTCCGGCCGCAGGAACTGGACTTTCTTCCCACGAAATTAATCAGCCAGGTTGTTACCGTGAAGTGAAAGATACTTCCTTAACGGCTCAGTTCAAGGTAAAATTGACGGGTAAATCGGGATTTTTGTTTGATGTTTCCAACAGTAGTAATGTATTTATTTTAGCTTGGACAACCACTCCCTGGACGCTACCCGCTAATACCGCTTTGACGGTTGGGAAAAATATTGATTATGTCTTAGTGAAAACCCGAAATCCTTATACATTCGTACCGGTAAATGTGGTCTTGGCGAGAGATCTGGTTGGAAAATATTTCAATGAGAAAGGGAAAGACAGCGATTTTACCACCTACAACGATGGAGATAAAATCATTCCGTGGACGATAATTTCTGAATTCAAAGGTAACTTTTTGGAAGGCATAGAATATGAACAATTAATGCCTTATGTAAAACCAGAAACGGCTGCATTTCGAGTAATTATTGGCGATTTCGTCACAACCGAAGACGGAACGGGCGTAGTCCATACTTCGCCAACTTTTGGGGCGGACGATTTCCGTGTAGCGGCTCAAAATGGAATACCTTCTATTTTTGTGAAAGATGAAAATGGAAAAGATGTGCCAATTGTGAACCGTCAGGGGCGTTTTGTGTCTGAAATTACCGATTATGCCAACGAACCGGTGAAGGAAGCTTATTTATCGGAGGAGGAGAAAGAATCACAAAGAATTTTGCAAAATAGAGACAAATATTTATCTGTGGATGAGCGAATTGCGATTCAGTTAAAAATGGAAAACAAAGCCTTCAATGTTCAGAAATTCGATCACCCGTATCCGCATTGTTGGCGGACGGATAAGCCAATTTTGTACTATCCTTTAGATGCTTGGTTTATTCGTACCACTGCGATGAAAGACAAGTTGATTCATTTGAATAATACCATCAATTGGAAACCAGAATCTACGGGTACGGGACGCTTTGGGAATTGGTTAGAAAACTTGGTGGATTGGAATCTTTCACGTTCAAGGTATTGGGGAACCCCTTTGCCAATTTGGCGTACTGAAAATGGCGATGAAGAAATTTGTATCGGTTCGGTTGAGGAGTTGATTCATGCCGTGAAACATGCGTTGAAAGATGATGTTTTGAGCCAAGAGCAACGGGATTTTAACGAGAAATTCCTTCAACAATATGAAGATAAAACCCATGATTTGCACCGTCCTTATGTGGATGAAGTTTTCATGGTTTCAGCCGATGGACAATTAATGACTCGTGAAATGGATTTGATTGACGTTTGGTTTGATTCGGGAGCCATGCCGTTTGCGCAATGGCATTATCCTTTTGAAAATCAGGAAGTTTTCAAACAATCATACCCAGCGGATTTCATTTCGGAAGGCGTTGATCAAACTCGTGGATGGTTTTTTACGCTTCATGCGATCTCTACGATGGTGGAAGAATCGGTTGCTTTCAAAAATGTAGTTTCAACGGGATTGGTTTTGGATAAAAATGGCAATAAAATGTCTAAACGTTTGGGCAATGCCGTGGACCCGTTTGATACCTTGAAAAAATACGGTGCTGATCCAACTCGTTGGTACATGATAACGAATGCACAGCCTTGGGATAATCTTAAATTTGACTTAACTGGCATCACTGAAGTGCGCAATAAATTCTTCGGAACGCTTACGAATACGTATAATTTCTTTGCACTTTACGCTAATTTGGACGGTTATCGTATCAAACAATTTGACCGCATACCTTATGAAAAGCTTTCGGAATTAGACCGATGGATTATTTCTAAATTATTGACAACTGTGGAGGAAGTCGATAAGGCTTACGAAGAATATGAACCAACCAAGGCTGGCCGTGCCATCCAAGATTTTGTTTGCGATCACTTGTCTAACTGGTATGTCCGCTTGGGCAGAAGACGTTTCTGGCAAGGTGAAATGACCGAAGACAAACAAGGAGCCTATGAAACCTTGCAACATTGTTTGGTGGCCGTTGCTCAGCTCATGTCGCCCATTGCCCCTTTTTATGGTGATTGGTTGTATAAAAATATGACCGACCACGTGCGTGAGGAGTCAATCGAAAAGAATACGCCTTTCAAAGTTGTTTCCGTGCATTTGTCTGATTTTCATACGGGAATTGCAGCGTGGATCAATCCAGAATTGGAAGAATCAATGGAATTGGCACAAAGGATTTGTTCGTTGGTACATTCAATCCGTAAGACCAACAGAATTAAAGTTCGTCAGCCTTTGCGTAAGATTTTGATTCCTGTTTTGAGCGAAAAAACTCGTGAGCAAATTAGTTCAGTTGAAGATTTAATTAAGACCGAAGTAAACATCAAGGCCATTGAATACTTGGATGATGCGTCGGGCGTTTTATCGAAAAAAGTAAAACCAAACTTCAAAGCATTGGGGCCAAAATTTGGCAAAGAAATGAAAGCCGTGGCGGATGGAATTTTGGCAATGACTTCTGAAAATATCGCCCAATTAGAGCAAACAGATTCGTATCTCATACCTACGACCTCATACCTCATCACTAAAAACGAAGTAGAGATTTTAACCGAAGATTTACCCGGTTATTTATCGGCTAAAGACAGCGAAATTACGATAGCTTTGGATGTCACCATCACACCAGCCCTGAAACAAGAAGGAATTGCCCGTGATTTTGTGAATCGTATCCAGAATTTACGCAAAGATTCAGGCTTTGACGTAACCGACAAAATCAAGATCAAATTGTTGGATTCAGACCCAGAAGTGAGCGAAGGCGTAAAAGTTTTTACTGATTTTATTAGCCAAGAAGTGCAAGCAGTTTCTCTGGAAATTGTTTCAGAATTGACTGATGGTCAGGAAGTAGAGTTTGATGAATTGACTTTGGTGGTGAAGGTTGTGGTGGTGTAGTAATTTAAGAATGGTTAATTTCCCGAAAGTAAAAAAACTTTCGGGAAGTTTGTTGAAAAACCTCTCAGCATTTGGGAGGTTTTTTTATACCCTATCAAAATATAAAATCAGTAAGAACAATGTATAAGCATTTTATCAAATTACTACACTAAACCTTCAACGTCAAAAAATGTCTTATGAAAAACATCATAGACATGAAAATTGATAATCAAACAAAAATAGAACATCTTTTTCAACGGGCGGGTTTTGGGGCAACGCCCACACAGATACGTGAATTTGGACATAAATCTCCCGAAAAAACCCTCAAATTTCTCCTTAAAGATGCCGAAAACATTAATCCATTAAGCGTGATTGAGGAAGAAACTGACATGGCGATGAAGAAAAAATCACTTCTAAATATCATCGAAATGAAAGGTGCATCTCCCGAAGAAATTAAGGAAAAAATTAAACAGGGAAGAGAGAAAATTACCGATTTAAACTTCCTCTGGATAAATACAATGGCATCAGGAAAGGGAATGTTACGAGAAAAAATGACCTTGTTTTGGCACGGACATTTTGCGTGTCGAGGCTTAAGGCCATTGGCAATTCAAAAACAAAATAATCTATTACGTAAGTATGCTTTGGGTAAATTTGGCGACTTATTGTTGGCCGTGTCCAAAGACCCTGAAATGCTTCAATTCCTTAATAATCAGCAAAATAGGAAGAATTCTCCGAACGAAAATTTTGCCAGAGAAGTAATGGAATTGTTTACCTTAGGTCGGGGAAATTATACCGAAAAAGATATTAAAGAAGCCGCTCGGGCTTTTACGGGTTGGGGATCTAATTTGCAAGCAGAATTTGTATTTAGAGCCAATCAACATGATGATGCGGAGAAGATTTTTCAAGGCAAAACGGGCAATTTTAACGGAGAAGATATCCTGAAAATTATCCTCGAAAACCCAAAAACATCAATTTTTATTTGCACTAAAATTTATGGATATTTTGTGAATGAAATTATTGATCATCAGAACGTTGAAAAAATGGCAACTCGTTTTCGCTCCACAGATTATGACATTGCTGATTTAATGGAATTTACTTTCAAAAGTGATTGGTTTTATCTTCCCGAAAATATCGGAACCCGCATTAAATCGCCCATTGAATTATTGGTTGGTTTACAGCGAAATTTTGGAATAAATTTCCAGCAAAAACAATCGGTTTTATTCGTTCAGAAAGCACTGGGACAGGTTTTGTTTTTTCCTCCCAACGTAGCGGGCTGGGCGGGTGGTAAAAACTGGATTGATTCTTCCACGTTAATGACTCGTATAAAATTGCCCGAAATTATTTTTAAAGATTCAGAAATTACTTTCAAACCCAAAGATGACGGTGATGTGAATACAGAAAATTTGAGCAAAAAAATCAAGCAAATGCAAGCAAATATTGATTGGGAGGCATTTCAGCATAATTTTCCATCGGATAATTCGGCAGAATTACTGGATGAATTGGAGGCTTATCTGTTACCAAGACCGCTGTCAAATCAACAAAAAACAATGATTTTAAGTAAATCAGATGGGAAAATGGGCATAAACCTAATTCAAAACATTGCTCAGTGTATTGCCTCATTGCCAGAATATCAATTGTGTTAGATTTTCACGCAGAGACCTAATGAAGATTAGATCAAGCGGTTACGAAAATCGAGTAATTTAGGTTATTTTAACTTGTTACTGTTAAACCTTATTTTCTTTGCGCCTTCGAAAACTTGCGTGAACTTAAAATATTTAAATTATACTTGCAATAGTGTTGCAAGTGTTTTACTTTTGCAACATGATTACATTTGCAAAACATATCCACGAAAACAACAATATTAAAAGGGTTGGATTTTATATGTCCCTGATTTGTGCCATTCACTGCATTGCAATGCCAATTTTGATTACGCTTTTACCATTTTTAGGAGGTAGTTTTATGAGTAATCACTCGTGGGAAATTTGGTTTATTGCGGGAAGTTTAGTGTTAGCGGGCGTACTTTTATGGAGTGATTTTCGTAAACACAACAATCCTTTACCTTTGTATTTATTGATTGGAACTATGATTGTGAAAGTATTGGAAATTGCTTGGTTCGGGCATCAATTTGAGTTCTTGACGGGAAGTTTAGGTGCATCGTTGATTGCTTTGGCCTATTATTTCAACTGGAAGTATAACAAAGCATGTGGTTGCTAAATTTATCCTAAAATTTATTTAAAGTTCAACACTGATAGGTTTCTTTGTTATTTAGAACCACAAACACCATTGAGGCAATCAATTGTGGGATCATCAATAAAATTGCCTTAACCAGCCCGATTTGGGTTTTGAGATTGATTTATTTTTGTAATATGGTAAACATATTATCCATTTCAGTAGGTTTTTCTTCCGTCGTTGATGGTGAATACACCATCTAACTCCTCGAACCTCCACATATTTTTGCTCCCATGGCCATTGCCCATCAATTATCCCATCTCAAACAGGCTTTTTTCTTAGCAGATTCTTCAATGTCTTTACCTAATTGTGCTAATTGTTGTTCTTCATCAACCGGCGTTAAAGTTGTTTCTATTGAACAAGCTGAAAATAGTACAAAACCAAGAATTATTACTTTAATTATAGGTGATTTCATGCTAATTTGTATTTAGGTTTTCTATAATTTCAGTGTTACTTAACTTATCTAGGTGGTTGCATTATTGAAACACCCCAACACCACCTGATATTCTAAACCTATCCCAAACTGACTTTTTCTTAGAAACAGGTTTTGGTATTTTGTAGTAAGGAGTTTGTTTAAAAGGGATAGTTATGTTTGGATTCGTTAGTTCAGAATTCACCTTTTTTGTTACCAAGATTGGGTTTATAAATTCAACGGAATCGTTGCTAATTCTGACTTCGTTTTCGGGTTCTACAACAACTATTTCTGGTTCAATAATTTTCTCTTTCTGTGGGATAAATACTTCTTGGATTTGGATATTTTCTTTTGGTTTAATAATTAGTTTTTCTTCAGTTGTAAAGGCTGATTTTTGTCTTTTCCCTGCGGGAATAACCGCTTTATTTTCAATGACTTGTACTTGTTTTATTGCGTCTTTTTTGTTCATAAAAAACCATAAACTTACACCCAAAATGAGGGCTGGAATAGCCCCAATATAATAGGTGCTATTGCCAGATTTCGGTGAAATATTATTGTCTAAATCCAATTCAATTCTTTCCCAGACCGCCTCCGATGGGGGCAGAGTGGCATCATCAAAGGCTTTTTGCCATTGTTCCTCGAAAGAATTATTCGTTGTATTCTCCATTTTTTATTTTACCGATAACATACCCTGCAAAATCGCCTTCGCCCGTGAATATTGCGATTTTGATGTTCCTTTTGTAATATTCAGCATCTGCGCAATTTCGTGATGTTTGAAGCCCTCAACCGCAAATAAATTGAATACCGTTCGACAGCCTTTGGGTAATTCTTGAATCATTTCGATCAATTCCTGAAAGTGAATTGCTTCGATACTCGATTGATTATCAAATACTTGGTTTTTGTATTCTTGCACATCATCCATCTCCTGAAAATGCTTTTGCGAGCGAATTTGGTTGATGGCAGTATTAATCATAATCCGTTTTATCCAAGAACCCAAAGTACTTTCGGCACGAAATTTATCCAAATTTTGAAAAACTTTAATGAATCCTTCTTGCAATATATCTTCGGCTTCGGCTTGATTTTGGACGTACCTCAGACATACAACCAGCATGTTACCTGCGTAAGCATTATAGAGCTTGCGTTGGGCATTGCGGTCATTTCGTAAACAGTCCTCTATGAGCTGTGATTCATTTTCCAAATTATATTTTTGCTACATTATTTTTATATTGACTCAATTTATAATAAAACGGTTGGAATATGGTTTAAAATATTTTTAACATAATTCACCACAAAAGGTACAAAGGGATAAAAGTCTTTCGTAATATTATTCTGCGATCCTTCCAATCGTTTCAAAACGCTTGTTAGGGTTTATTTTACTAAAATCGGATGAGAATATAGGGGTATTTTATTTTATCAATTTACAAAAATCCGAGTAAATCTGTATTATCCGTACAATCCGTGGTCTAACATCATTTATATTTGCAAATAGATATTTTTGAAATTTTCCATGAAACAAGAAATTAGAGATAAATACGAAGTCGTTATTGGCTTGGAAGTTCACGCCCAGTTACAAACCGAGAGTAAAATTTTTGCGGCCGATGCTGCCTCCTTCGGCGGATTGCCTAATACGCACATATCGCCTATTACACTCGGTCATCCGGGCACTTTGCCTAAATTGAATCGTCGGGTGGTGGAATATGCTATAAAAATGGGTTTGGCTTGTGGTTCGCAAATTACTGAAAATCAATACTTTGACCGTAAAAATTATTTTTACCCTGACCTTCCAAAAGGGTATCAAATTACCCAAGACAAAACGCCAATTTGCATGGGTGGTGGCGTAAATGTAAAACTTTCAACGGGTGAAAAGCGAGTGCGTTTTCATCACATTCATTTGGAGGAAGATGCAGGAAAATCACTCCATGTTCATGGTTCAGCGGATAGTTTGTTGGATTATAACCGTGCCGGAACGCCTTTAATTGAAATGGTAACCGAACCCGAAATTAAATCAGCTGAGGAAGCCGCCACATTTATGTCTGAAGTTCGCAAATTGGTGCGGTATTTGGGAATATGTGATGGCAACATGGAAGAAGGATCTTTGCGTTGTGATGTCAATGTTTCAGTAATGTTGGTGGGCAGTAAATTTTTTGGTACGAAAGTTGAAATCAAGAATATGAATTCAATGCGTTTTATTCAGAAAGCGATTGAATATGAGATAGTTAGACAAATTGATGCCCTTGAAAATAACCTCACAATTATTCAGGAAACTCGTAGTTTTGACCCTGGCACGGGCCGAACATTGGCCATGCGAGAAAAGGAAACCCAGAATGATTATCGGTATTTTCCAGAACCAGATTTGGTGCCTTTGGTGGTTTCGGAAGAATGGATTTCGTCAATTAAAAGTCAAATGCCCGCTTTGCCGTGGGAGCTATTTGAGAAATTTACGAAACAATATACCCTTCCAGAATACGATGCCAACGTACTGACAGAAACCCGTGAAGTAGCAGAATATTTTGAAGAAACTTGTCAATTTACCAAGAATTACAAAGCTGTTTCTAACTGGATTATGGGAGCAGTGAAATCATATTTGAATGATAATAATTTAGAAATCAGTGAGTTAACATTAAATCCAGCAAGTTTGGGAGCTTTGATTAATTTGATTGATGATGGTAAGGTAAGTACTTCAACGGCAGCACAGCAGATTTTTCCAGAAATGATTACGGATTCTAAAAAAACACCCTTGCAAATTGCTGAAGCCAAGAATCTAATTCAACAAAGCAATACAGATGCTTTACAAACGTTAATTGATGAAGTTTTAGCAAATAATTCAGCGAAAGTTAAAGAATACAAATCGGGTAAAAAAGGACTTTTAGGGATGTTCATGGGTGAAATTATGAAGAAATCAAAAGGCTCTGCCGACCCGAAACTTACCACTGAATTATTGCAGAAATCGTTGGAAGTATAAATAGGTTTTAGGCATTTGGTTTTAGGTGATAGGGAAGTTCACACTTACCTCTCTATCACCTAACCCCCAACCCCTAACACCTTCAAACAAAAATATGAAAAAGCTATTTTTAAGCGTAATACTCGCTTTAATAACCACCTTCACCTACAGCCAAGTGCTTAATGGAAAACCAATTACCATTACTGGCAAGGTAAACAACGTCGTACCTGATAAAAAGGTATATCTTCAATTTATCAACGGACGTGGTACCCCCATTACAATGGATTCTGCCATTGTAGGGGCTGATAAATCTTTTAAATTTAAAACCAATATCATCGACGGTGGAGGATATTATTTGCTCAATTTCTACGCAATGGAATTGAGTCAAAAAGTTTTATTGATTTTAGAAGGTGGCGAAACGGTTAACGTAATTGCCGACGGAATGGATTTACCCAATAAAAGAGGTGCTTTTCAGATAACAGGAGATTCAAAAAACATTGAATATTTTAATCGTATCATTAAAATCAATCAAGAATTACAGGCAAAAGTTGAAGTTTGGAATAAGCAGGTGGCGGTGGCGCAAGCCAAAAAAGAGGAAACTACTTTACAGAAAATTCAAAATGAATTCCAGTCAGCACAAATAGCTAATGTGAATAAAATTAAAGCTTTATTGCCCGAAATGGGAACGAATCTAGTGGCCTTGTGGACGGCAGGGAACTTCTTGAATCCAGAAGCAGATTTGCCGACAATGATTCAGGTTTCGGATAAATTCAAAGCTGAGAAACCAAATTCGCCCAATATTCACATCAAAACTTTTCATCAGCAAATTATGCGTTTGAGAGGGGTGGACGTAGGTTCGGAAGCTCCCGAAATTGCGATGAAAATGCCCAACGACACAACCTTGGCACTTTCTTCTTTACGGGGAAAGTACGTTCTGATTGATTTTTGGGCAAGCTGGTGCGGCCCATGTAGAAAGGAAAATCCGAATGTAGTGAGAATGTACTATAAATATAAAGACAAAGGTTTTGACATATTTTCAGTAAGTCTCGACCAAGAAAAAGATTCGTGGGTAAAAGCAATTGAAAAAGACGGTTTGCCGTGGCATCACGTTTCTGACCTACAATTTTGGAATTCTGCCGCCGCCGCTGCGTATGGAGTTCAAGGCATTCCAGCTACATTTTTGTTGGATAAAGAAGGAAAAGTAATCGCAAAATATTTGCGTGGGGAAGAGTTGGAACGGAAGTTGGAGGAGGTTTTGAAATAAATTTTGAAATAAAAAAACGTAGATATTATAAAAAATATTAATTTAGAATTGTAATATGACTCGATTGAAAGCGCTTGAATCTATGAAAGTTCAAATCTTAGAAATGTTAAATTACCACGCAAAATCTGTTTCCCCTGATAGAATTGATGCTTTATTAGATTTGCTAAACGATGTTATTACTAAAATTGAAGAAGAAAAAAAGAAAAAATAATCATGAAAAAGTTCGATTTAAAAGAAATGCAAAATAAATTTCATAACTCTCAGGATGAAATTGAGCGAATTATGCTACAAAGGGAATTTTTTCAATATTATGATTCCTTGGAAAAATCTGAACAGTCAGCTATGAAACAAGAAATCAATCTATTTGTAGATGATTTCATTTTACAAAAACGAAAAGAACTTTTAGCATTAGCATAATCCTTAAAACCCTGATAATTTCCAGATTATCAGGGTTTTTTCATGTATTTTTGTTCTCGAAAACTGTCAATTTAAAAAAATATAAACTTTGTCGTTGTGAACGCAGTGAATCGGAGTTTCGTTAAACCAATCTGTTGGCTTATAAGAAATGATATTCAAACTCCATTCAATCAATCCAACAGATTGCCCAGCTTCCGCTTCGCTCACAATGACAAACCTAAGTTTAGAAAATCTAACAACATGAAAGTAGCCATTATTGGAGCTGGAAATATGGGAATGGCCTTTGCCAAATCTTTTATCCAATACGAACTAGTAAAGAAAGAAAATCTTTTTCTGATTGAAAAAAATGCTGAACGTGCCGAGGCCCTTCGTCAAGCGAATGCAGGTGCCGTAATTGATACCATAAATGCCAAAATCGGAGAATATGATTTAATTATTCTATCCGTAAAACCGCAAGATTTTGCCTCTCTCCAAGACGAATTACGTGCCGTTATTCAACCCAATCAACTGATTTTGAGCATTATGGCAGGAATTTCGATTGATAGAATCAAGTCTTCCTTAAATCATAATCTTATCGTGCGGGCGATGCCGAATACACCCGCACTTTTGGGTATGGGGATGACAGCTTTTTCGGCGGCTGGAGATATTACGTTAAGTCAACTAAAAAAAGTTGAAAACCTTATCAATTCCACGGGAAGGGCTATTTTCTTGGAGGACGAAGGCCTTTTGGATGCGGTTACGGCTTTGAGTGGCAGTGGTCCAGCGTATTTTTTCTATTTGGTAAAAGCCATGATTGAAGCAGGAAAATCAATGGGTTTTGAAGATTCTATGGCTTCGCTTTTGGTAAAACAAACCATGTTAGGGTCATATCATTTAATCAATAATTCAGAGAAAAATTTAGATGAACTCATCCAAGCCGTAGCTTCAAAAGGTGGCACAACCGAAGCTGCTTTGAAACGTTTTGAAGAAGGATTATTGTCGTATAATTTAAAAGAAGGTATTTTTGCGGCTCAGAAAAGAGCCAAAGAATTATCGAAGTAAATTAGAGGCAAGAAAATCAATTTTCAGTAAACCACTATGAAAATAAACCTCATCCTCCTCGTATTTTTCATCACTTTACAATCCTGTAAAATCCAACAAATATCCACAAAAACACCCATTCGTGGCGTGTGGATTACGAACGTGGATAGTCAGGTTATGTATTCAAAAGAAGGAATCAAGGAGGCGGTGAAAGTATGCCAAGAAAGCGGAATAAATCATATTTTTGTGGTCATGTGGAATAAAGGAAGAACGCTTTATCCAAGTAAAATCATGGATGAAACTTTCCATATTCCGATGGAAGAAAAACTGGCAGGACGTGACCCATTGCGTGAAATGCTAACCGAAGCCCACGCTAAAAATATCAAAGTTTATGCTTGGTTTGAGTTTGGTTTTTCGGCTGAAAATAATGGCTTTGGAAAGCACATTCTGGAGACAAAACCACAATGGGCCGCTTTGGGATACGATGGAAAAGTAGTCGTAAAAAATGGCTTCAAATGGATGAATGCACTCGATCCGGAAGTACAGGATTTTATGCGCTCACTTTTGAAAGAAATTATCATAAAATATCCTGATTTGGACGGTATTCAAGGAGATGATCGGTTACCCGCTTTACCTTCAGAATGTGGCTATAATGAGGCAATTACCAAACAATACAGCGCTGAAACGGGACAAATTGCACCCAAAAATTATTCAGACACAACTTGGGTAAATTGGCGTGCTGAACGATTAAATCAATTTCAAAAACGTTTATATTTTGACTTAAAAAGGGTAAATCCAAAGATTCAGATTTCAATGTCGCCAAGTATTTTTCCTTGGAGTAAAGAGCAATATTTGCAGGATTGGGTTACGTGGGTACGGGAAGGATGGGTGGATATGGTTTGTCCGCAGATTTACCGATACGATTTTGCCAAATATCAAATGGAAATTCAAACCCTTGTAAATCAGCAGATTCCTAAAGATAAATTGTACATCTTATCACCTGGTGTTTTGTTGAAAGTTGGAAAATACACCCCAAGCCCAGCTTTTTTACAACAAATGATTGACGAAAACCGCAAGAATAATATTCAAGGGGAGACCTTCTTTTTTTATGAGGGGATTAAATTGCATGAGGAATTTTTTGGGGGAAAATATAAGAACTAAATTACCAACCCGCTGACATTTTGGAGTTTATGGAATGATTATTTGTAAGTTAATGCGCTAAATCTAAATTTTTATTTTATATTTGGCGTATTAATTTTATAAAAATGATTGATAGAAGTATTGAAAAAGAGGTTTTAGAAGCTCTTTCTTATTTACCCGTAGTTGCAGTAATTGGTCCGAGACAAGTGGGTAAAACAACCTTGGTGAAAAAACTAATGTCTAAGATTGATAAACCATGTGTTTATCTTGATTTGGAGTATTTTGCTGATTATGACAAACTAAAAACAGCCCCTGATTTGTATTTCAAAGAGCATGAAAATGATTTGGTTATTTTAGACGAAATACAACGAATGCCCGAATTATTCCCACTATTACGTTCAATCATTGACCAAAATCGTCAGCCTTTTCGTTTTCTTCTACTCGGCTCGGCTTCGCCCGTTTTACTCCGTCAGAGTTCTGAAACATTGGCAGGAAGAATTCTTTATATTGAATTACAAGGCATTAATTATCAAGAAATTAGCTCAACCATTTCTTATCAACAACACTGGCTAAGAGGAGGTTTTCCCGACGCACTTCTTGCCCCAAACAACAAAGCTGCAGAATTTTGGTTTAGAGGGTTTATGCAGACTTATGTCGATCGGGATTTACCCAATTTGGGTTTGAAAGCTTCCTCCGAATTAATGCGAAAAATGTTGCGAATGCTTACTAATGTGCAAGGTGGAATGTTGAATTATGTTGATTTATCAGATTCTTTAAATATTTCTCAACCTACCGTAAAATCCTACATCGACTTTCTGGAATCGGCTTTTTTGATTCGCAGACTGAAACCGTATTTTTCAAATATTGGAAAAAGATTAGTCAAATCTCCCAAGTTATTTTTCAGAGATACGGGTATTCTGCATCATTTGATGGGTATTCAAGATTTTGAAGGATTGCAAGGCAATATTGGATTAGGCAATTCTTGGGAAGCTTATGTAATTCAACAAATAGTGGCAAATCTTAAAAATGATGTTGAACCGTATTTTTATAGAACCAAAGAAAAAGCAGAATTGGATTTGGTATTAGTTCAAAATACCCACGTAAAAGCAACACTTGAAATTAAGTACGGGAACGCTCCTAATGTCAGTCGAGGAAATACAATAGCCATTGATGATTTAGGAGCGAAACTGAATTTAGTAGTAACTCCTCAAGCAAATGATTACTGGCACCGAACGAACCTAAGAGTATGTAGTATTGCTACCGTTTGGCAATATTTAAGAAATGAAGGACTTTTAGAGGAGTGAAAATTGCCAACCCGCTGATATTTTGGAGTTTATGGAATGAATAATGCCTATTTGTTAATACTTTTTTGTTATTTTGATATATGAATCAACCTTACTACATCTTTGAGATTTTTGAAGATGCCTTTATATTCGAGTTTGAAAGTATAAGTCTTGAAAAAACGATAACAAAAGCAATACTATTCCAGAAAACAAATTTACCTGAATATTACAATTTGACTTTGGCAGATTTACAAGCAGATGGCTCAAACAACATTTTTTCCAAAAGTAATAATGGTGCTTTAGAGAAAATACTATCAACGGTAATTCAAACAATTTTGGTATTTTTAGACTGTTATCCGTTTGCAAAGGTGGTTTTTACGGGTAGCGCACCTTCGAGAACTTGATTGTATCAAATTGTGTTATTTAAGGAGTTAGACGATGTTAGCGAAAAATTAGAGGTAATTGGTTTTACATATTAACAGATAGCGCCTTTCCAAAGAAATCAATCCTATCTTGGATTCATTATTTCAAATAAAGAGTAGCTATGAAAACATTAGTAACAAAAAGACAATCAACTCCCAAAAAGCAAATGGGAAGATTTGCAACGCTGGAAGAAGCATCTCAATACAAAACTAATCTTGTGAATAAAATGCTTGCCAAAATTAAAAATTTGGAGAAAGTTTCAAATTAGATAGTTAAAAAATAGATAACCGAAAAGGTGTAAAAACGGTGTAATTCCATTTTTATGCCTTTTTTTAATAACACCTATTCAACAAACAAAACATAAAATGACAAATAACAAACCAACAAAAGAACAAACATATAAAGATAAAATCAAGGCTGAAATCCTTGATTTTTTTCAATTGAACGAAGAAACCGCTTGGTCGCTAAACCAAGTACATAAAGCCTTTGCCGTCCGTGACCGTAAAACCAAAGACCTTTTCGGGGATTTGATGATTGAACTTCACAAGGACAAAAAACTCATTCGGATGTCGGAGGGACATTATATGATTGATGCTTCAACGGAATTCTTGGAAGGAAGGATGGATCATGTCAATGTACGTTTCGGATTCGTAATCGTGGAAGGTCGTGAGGGCGATATTCTGGTAAATGCTCGTGATTTAAACGGAGCCATTGACGGTGATACGGTGAAAGTTTTGGTATCAACCAAAAAGAAAAAATCGACCGATAAAACCGAAGGCGAAGTAATAGAAATCGTCAAAAGAGGACGTACTGAAATCGTAGGAACGATTGAAATTATGCCCAATTACGCTTTCGTTTCGGCAAGTTCTAAGAAAATTTATGGTGATATTTTTGTTTCCAAAAACGACCTCAACAATGCGCAACACGGCGATAAAGTTATTGTAAAAATTACCAAATATGCTGAAGACGAGCGTAAAATGGAAGGAGTTGTGGCGGAGGTTTTGGGCAAATCGGGTGAAAATAATACCGAAATGCACGCTATTTTGGCAGAGTTCGGTTTGCCGATTAGTTTCCCTGTAAATATCGAAAAAGAAGCGGATAATATTCCCACGAAAATATCTTTAAGCGAAATCAAAAAACGGCGTGATTTTAGAAATATAACCACTTTCACCATCGACCCTGTTGATGCCAAAGATTTTGATGATGCGATAAGTTTTGAATTTTTAGAGAATGGAAACTACGATATTGGCGTTCATATTGCCGATGTTACGCATTACGTTAGCCCCGAATCTGCCCTTGAGCAAGAAGCATTTATGCGGGCAACTTCGGTGTATTTGGTGGATAGAGTTGTACCCATGTTACCCGAAAAACTTTCGAACGGATTGTGTTCACTTCGTCCAAATGAAGATAAATTAACTTTTTCGGCCGTTTTTGAAGTTACGCCCAATGCTAAGGTGGTCAAAGAATGGTTTGGACGTACCGTTATTCATTCGGATAAGCGTTACAGTTATGAAGAAGCTCAACAAGTAATAGACCAAGCCTCCCCCGACCCAGATGGGGGAGCTTTCTCGTCCAATTTGGAGTCCGATTCGTTTTCGAAAGTTACCCCACCGGGGGCGGAGGCGACCGACGCTTCGGGGGCTATTCGTATCCTTAACCAACTCGCCCACAAACTTCGGGATGAACGATTTGCGAAGGGAGCGGTTAATTTTGAAACGGTTGAGGTAAAATTCCAATTAGACGAAGACGGAAAGCCTTTAGGCATTTATCAAAAAGTGCGAGTGGATGCACATAAATTGATCGAAGAGTTTATGTTGCTTGCCAATAAAAAAGTGGCAGAATATGTCTTTAATCTGAAAAAGACAGAGCCTCGCAACACAATGGTGTATCGTACTCACGATGCCCCAGACCCTGAAAAACTCAAAAATTTCTCCACCTTTGCCAAACGTTTTGGGTATAATGTTGATACAGAAGTTGCCAGAATTAGCCAGTCTTTCAACGAATTAATGCACGACGTTGAAGGCAAACCAGAACAGAATATTCTTGAAAATTTAGCCGTAAGGACGATGTCGAAGGCAAAATATAGCACCGACCCAATCGGCCATTTTGGCTTAGCATTTCCATTTTATTCTCATTTTACGAGCCCAATTAGACGTTATCCTGATATGATGGCACATCGAATGTTACAACATTATCTAGATGGCGGCCAGCCTTTGGAAAGAGCTCCTTGGGAATTACGTTGTAAACACAGTTCGGAAAGAGAAAAAATGGCAGCCGAAGCCGAAAGAGCATCCATCAAATACAAACAAGTGGAATACATGAGTATGATTGACGATGATAAAGTTTGGGATGGCATTATTTCGGGTGTTGCAGAGTTTGGAATTTTCGTTGAAATCACTGAAACGGCATCGGAAGGCATGATTCGAATGATTGACTTGAAAGACGATTTTTATGAATATGACCGTGAAAATTACAGAATTGTAGGACAACGAAACGGCAAAGTTTATACCTTCGGAGAGAAACTACAAGTGAAAGTAAAAGAATGCAATTTGGCCCGTAGAAGCATGGATTTGTTGTTGGTTGGCGCTAATGGCAAAGTTCAAAGAGGCGGAGAAAGGACTTCAAGAAGAGACGATTCGAGGCGAAAATCTAAGGATTCAAGCCGAGGAGGTCAGAAAGGTGGAGGGAAAAATCCGAGGAGTGGGGATAGAAAAAAGCGGAGATAGATGAATAGGCTTCCCTTTAATGATATAACTAATTGATAATCAGTATTTTGTAATAAAATTAATCCCCGAATATGCACAGATTTGGCATATTTCGGGGATTTTTGTATTTTAGATGTGCCAACAAAATT
>Ga0114959_10001012_pt1 | contig 25735 bp, 20 predicted proteins | sample C_130625_EF_Meta_FD_87317 | JGI IMG/M metagenome (GOLD analysis project Ga0114959, IMG submission 87317) | Freshwater microbial communities from Lake Croche, Canada to study carbon cycling - C_130625_EF_MetaG | ecosystem: Environmental > Aquatic > Freshwater > Lake | place: Lake Croche, Canada... | reverse complement strand
AGGTTTTGTTCCTGTAACCTTAGGAGAAAGTAGGCTGCGAACTGAAACTGCTGGATTAGTTGCGTGCCATACATTAAATATAATTAATCAATTATGAAAGTATTAGGTATAAAAGGAGTTTTAGTCTACTCCTTGTTAATTATCAATTGTCAATTATCAATTGGTCAAAGTTCCTTCAAAATTGCTAAAATGAAATATGGTGGTGGAGGTGATTGGTATTGCAATAAAACTTCTTTAGGAAACCTGATTAAATTCTGTAACAGTAACTTACGGACAAATATTTCTCCCGAGGAAGATATTGTTGAACCTTTAAGTCCTGAGCTCTTTACGTACCCATTCGTCCATTTAACGGGTCACGGAAATATAGTTTTTTCGGAATCAGAAGCATTAAATATTCGTAAATATCTGATAAGTGGTGGTTTTTTGCACGCCGATGATAATTATGGCTTAGATAAATATTTGAGAAGAGAAATGAAAAAAGTTTTTCCGGAATTGAGTTTTATCGAGTTGCCTTACAATCATCCAATTTATAGTCAGAAGTTTAAATTCACGAATGGTTTACCCAAAATTCACGAACACGATAATAAGCCACCGCAAGGCTTTGGGCTCATTTATCAAGGTCGTTTAGTTTGTTTTTACAGTTATGAATGCGATTTGGGTAATGGTTGGGAAGATCAATCTGTGTATAACGACCCCGATGCCATTCGTCAAAAAGCACTTCAAATGGGAGCAAATCTAGTTTCTTATGCATTAACAGTGGATTAAAAGTTTCATTTGTCAGTATATTTTTATTTTATGAACCTTTATGTATAACATTTAGTCATTCAATTGTATCTTAAACAAAACAATCAATCATATGCAATTGGTATTGCCCGCTTTCATTTTCCACTGGTATTTATCTTTATTCAGCCAAACATTTTTTTTGCATCGCTACTCCGCTCATAAAATGTTTACAATGAATAAATTCTGGGAAAAATTCTTTTATTTTCTTACTTATGTTTCGCAAGGATCGTCTTATTTGAGTCCGAGAGCTTATGCAATTTTGCATCGCATGCATCATGCTTTTAGTGATACAGAGAAAGATCCACATTCGCCTCATTTCTCCGACAATGTATTTTTGATGATGTGGAAAACGAAAAATATTTACAACGCACTTTTAAATAATAGAACTAAAGTCGAAGAACGTTTTGACCATAATTTTCCCTTTTCAAAGACCATCGAAAAAATGGGACATCATTGGATTTCTCGTTTAGGTTGGGGAATTGCTTACGTAGCAATGTACGTTTTTGCGTTTATTTATTTCGATATGCACTGGGCTTTCTTTTTGTTGTTGCCAATTCATTTTTTGATGGGTCCCCTCCACGGGGCTATTGTAAATTGGTCGGGACATAAATATGGTTACCAAAACCATGACAACAATGATAAATCAAAAAATTCATTAATTTTTGATTTTTTAATGATGGGCGAATTGTTTCAGAATAATCATCATAAATTACCGAATAATATGAATTTTGCTTCTAAGTGGTATGAAATTGATCCAACGTATCCAATTATCAAAATGCTTACTTGGATGAGAATTATTAAACCAAATTTAAGTAAACCTGCCGATGCTGAGTTTTAAATTTTGGTTATTTTTATTTTTACAAAAAGCTCCAGAGATTTTTCTTTTGGGGCTTTTGTAATTTTAGCGTATATTTAACGACTAAATATTTATGAAAAATTTAATCAAAATACATTGTATTATAATTTACCGAGAGCTTGCAAACTCTGGTTGGTGGGCTTGTTTAGTAGGCTTGATTTTATATGGTGTTTTATTTATTAAACTTATTAATTCAAGTTTTTCATTCCTATTCCCTAGTGAATATACATTTATCTTTGTCTCATTGGTTTTTGCCTTGCATTCAATCCGTAAAGATAAAAGAACTTTATTCCTTATTTTCCCCTCAAAAACAAAATTGTTCTACTTATGTGAATATTTTCTTTTCAGTTTTCCCTTCATTTTGCCATTTTTGATCAACAAAGATTTTTTCGGAATATTAATATTTTACTTTTCATGCTTCGTAATTGTTTTCCTTGATTTTTCGCTCAAACTTAATAACATTAAAACGAACCTCTGGCTTTCAAAAGTTATTCCGATTTCTCTTTTTGAATGGGTTGGGGGTATGCGAAAAAATCAATATTCGATAATAGTTTTATACCTAATTTGCTCAGTAATTAGTTACTGGCATTTTGCAGGTTTTATTTTTTTAGGTCTAATAACGTTTTGTTTTTCTGTGTTTTATGTAGACTGTGAAAGTTCTATTGTCTTGACTTTAGTGCAATCAAACAGTCGTGATTTTGTTCAAGACAAATTAAAAAAACATTCCCTACAATATTTCAAATTTGCAAGTCCAATCATTTTGGTTTATGTAATTCAGTATCCAGAAAAATGGATTTTTTATCTGCCTTTAACTATCGTTTATTATGCGAACTATATTTTGTACATCTTGAATAAATATAAGAGTTTTGTCCCCAATCAAACGTTTCGTGCAAATTTTATTTATGTCGGACTGACATTTTTAGGAATTTTCATTCCTTTTCTTTTTCCTATTTCTATTATACTCGTTTTTGTATTTTATCCAAAAGCCGTTGAAAATCTAAAACCATATTTTCATGCTTAATTTTAAGAATTTATCGATTAATTTTGGTTCCAAGAATGTTTTAAAAAACCTTAATTTGGCAATTCAGAAAGGGAAAGTACACGGTTTGATTGGGTTAAATGGCTCTGGAAAAACATCGCTTTTGAATTGTTTGTACGGTTTCGTGATGCCACAATCAGGAGAGATTTTTTGGAACGATTTACCAATTGAAAGAAAAGATATTTCGTTTTTAGAGACCCAAACTTTCTTCTATCCAAATTTAACTGGGAGAGAATTCTTATCAATTTTTCCAGCAAAGGAAAGTGATTTTAAGGTGGAAGCTTGGAAGGATTTATTGGTTTTGCCCATCGATGAAATGGTTGAAGGTTATTCAACCGGCATGAAAAAAAAATTGGCTTTGCTCTGTATATTGAAATTAAACAGACCTATTATTGTTTTGGATGAACCTTTTAACGGATTGGATATGGAGACAAATCATATTTTAGAAAAACTAATTTCAATTCTAAAACAAAAGGGGAAAACAATCATTATTACTTCTCATATTTTGGGTATTTTACACAATGTTTGTGATGAAATACATTGGTTAAAGGATGGTAAAATTGAAAATAGTTTTACTCAAAATAATTTTCAAAATATTGACAATCAGATATTTAAAGATTCAAAAGTTGAAGATGTTCTATTAAGTTTGTTATAAAAAAGAATTGCCACATTTTTAATGGCAATTCTTTTGCGCTATAAATCTCTTTTCAAAGTTCTATTTATGTCAAACCCTTCTAAGTAATCAGAGACCTTTTTTACAAATTTCCCACCTAATGAACCATCAACTACCCGATGGTCGTATGAGTGGGAGATAAACATTTTTTGACGAATTCCTAATAAATCTCCTTGTGGTGTTTCAATCACGGCCGGCTTTTTTTGAATTGCTCCAAAAGCCATTATTGCTACTTGTGGTTGCATGATGATTGGTGTACCCATAATATTTCCGAAAGTGCCAATATTTGAAAATGAATATGTTCCTCCTTCCAAATCTTCGGGCCTAAGTTTATTTTCTCTCGCTCGTTTTGTGAGATCGTTGATTTTCTTAGTTAGGTTAATTAAATCGTATTGGTCAGCTTGATGAATTACCGGAACAATCAAATTTCCACTCGGTAAGGCCACGGCCATACCAATATTTATTTTGGCTTTTACGATAATTTTGTCGCCTTCCACCGATGCATTTATTTGTGGGAAATCTCTTATGGCTTTAGCAATGGCTTCTACCAAAATTGGCGTATAAGTAATATTTTCGCCGTACTGTTTTTGGAAAGAATCTTTATTGTTATTTCTCCAAATCGCCACGTTTGTCATGTCCGTTTCCACAAAAGATGTTACGTGTGGCGCTATACGAACTGACTCAACCATTCTATCGGCAATCATTCTCCGCATTCTATCCATTTGAATAATCTCATCATTTCCAGCGATTATCATGGGTTTGGTTTTGACTTCGGGTTGCGAGATTGACGATATTACTTTGCCTCTGTTGTCCAAAAAGGCTAAAATATCATGTTTGGTTACCCGTCCTTCAGCACCAGTTCCCGCAATGGATTCTAATTCTGATGACGAAATTTTTTCTTCTTTACAAATGCTTAAAACCAAAGGTGAGTAAAATCTAGAACCCGTTGAATTTGAAGTAATTAAAGGAGAAATTGGTTCAAGATTAATGCCCGTTAAAGACTGGATCTCTAGAATTTCTAATGATAATTTAGCTTCAAATTCTTCTGTTTTTGGAACGTTATTTTGTTCAACTCCTTCTGTTGAAATAATACAAATAGGTTTTCCGATTTCTGCGATTTCTCCTTCGGGAACGAGTATTTCCGTTAGAATTCCAGTATGGGATGAAGGGACTTCCGTATCAATTTTATCCGTAGCTACCTCCAATAAATATTCATCGGTTTCTACTTTATCACCTACCTTTTTCAGCCACTTCAAAACGGTGGCTTCCATGATACTTTCGCCCATTTTGGGCATAATAATTTCGATTATAGACATATTTTTCTTAATAAATTCAGTATATTAGTGGCGGTTAAGTGAATATTTTGTTCACGAAAACCGCCTAAAGTTAATTTTTTTGTCACAGTTTTGTTTTTGGAGGCAATGGCAATCCAAATAGTTCCTACGGGTTTTTCGGGAGTACCTCCGTCTGGTCCCGCAATGCCAGTCGTCGCCAATCCGTAGCTTGTTCCCATGATTTTACGAATATTTTCGGCCATTTCAATAGCGGTTTGCTCGGATACCGCTCCGTGAGAAGTTAATGTCTCTTCTTTTACACCTAATTGGTTTATTTTTACGGCATTATCATACGCCAAAATTCCGCCCTTAAAATAAGCGGAACTGCCCGGAACTTTTGTGAATTGATGTCCCAAATACCCACCCGTACAACTTTCAGCTACGGAGACTGTTTGTTGATTTTGCACTAATAATCTACCTACCGCATTTTGCAATTCATCGTCGCCGTAACCGTAAATAAATTCTTGAATCGTTGGAAAAATTTGTCTAAATTGTCCTTCTACCTCATTTTCAATGGTTAATAGGTCTTCACCAAAACCGGTTAGTCTAAGTTTTACACTTCCCATTGAAGGCAAATAGGCTAATTTGACATTTGATGGTAAGGCATCTTCCCAAACATCAATCATTTCTGCTAGGGTAGATTCTCCGATTCCGATGGTTCGGATTACTTTATGGAAAATAACGGGAGTTTTAAAATGTTTCTGTAATTTAGGTAATACTGAAAGGGTCATTAACCCTTTCATTTCATAAGGAACGCCCGGTAGAGAAACATAAATAACGGCATTATGTTCAAACCACATGCCTGGGGCGGTACCCATCGTATTTTTTAGGTAAGTAGCATTAGAGGGTAATTGATATTGGCTTTTATTTGTTTTAGAAAGTATATATCCCCTTTTTTCGAAGTAGGCACTTACATCAACTAATGCTTGAGGATGTTCAATTAATTCTGAATTGAAATATTTGCAAAAAGTGTTCTTGGTAATATCATCCTTTGTGGGCCCCAACCCACCGGTTACAATAATTATATCAGCTCTTTTTGACGACTCTTCAAATATCGTTAGAATGGCTTCTTCACGATCACCAACGGAAGATTTTCGTATCGTTTTTATACCAATTTTATCCAATTCAGCACTAATCCACTGGGTATTTGTGTCTGTAATTTGTCCATAGAGGATTTCATCTCCAATCGTTATTATTTCTGCTTTTATCATCTTTTGTGGCTTTGAGTTTTGGGAAAACAGCTATTTAAGTTTTTAAGTTTAAAACAATAGGAATTTTATTTGTTTTAATTTCAAGGCTTAAAATGCTTTGCTCAAGGCTATTTGATTAATTTTACATAAAATTACACAAAATGTGCCGTTTTTACGTTTTAAGGCAAATGACATTTTTGTAATATTTTCCGCAAAATTTTAACCTTTTCAAAATTAATAAAGATATGAGAAAATTATTTTTGGCAGGAGCCCTCATGATTTCGGTCAGTAGCTGTCAGTCACAAAACTTTGGAAATATATTAAAGCAAGCCAATGATGTTTTGAGCGGAACAACTTACGAACCTTTATCGGCTGAAGAAATTGGTCGTGGATTAAAAGAAGCGTTAACTGTTGGTGTTAAAAATAGCTCATCCCAAGCATCGGCTCTAGATGGTTTCTTAAAAAATCAAGCAATAAAATTGCTATTCCCGCCCGAGGCACAAAAGGTCGAACAAAAACTTCGAAGTATTGGCTTGGGCAACGAGTGCGATAAATTTATTACCTCTTTAAACCGAGGTGCCGAAAAAGCCACTGAAAAAGCCATTCCTATTTTTGTTGATGCAATTACCAAAATGACTATTCAAGATGCTTTGGGAATTTTGAAAGGAAATAAAGATGCGGCGACAGCTTATTTGAAAAGAACTTCTTTGGTTGCTTTAACCAACGCTTTTTCGCCTGTAATGCAGGAGGCAATTAATTCAACTGGTGCTACAAAAATATACGGTGATATTGCCACTACCTACAATAGGATTCCTTTTACGCAAAAAGTAAATCCTGATTTGCAACAATACGCAACCCAAAAAGCCATTGATGGTTTGTTTTTATTAGTGGCACAAGAAGAGCAAAAAATTAGGGATAACCCTGCGGCGAGGGTTTCTGATATTTTGAAAAGAGTTTTTGGAGCGAAGTAAGTTTTGATTTTTGAGTAATAGTTGTTCGATGTTTTGAAAAATTACATCGAACAACCAATAATTCATCCACAATCTTAATAGTTACAAGTGTAACCACTTTTTATACATTTCTATTTGAGACTTGGTTTGAGTTTCCAATGGTTCCAAAACCAAATTTTGTACTGGATTTCTCTGTAAAGTAACATTATATTTTTTCTCTAAACCATCTCTTTTAACTTTTACCTCAATTACATCGCCAACCTTCTTGGTGGAAATCATTTTTAGTAAATCCTCTGGTTTTGAACCTTCCATTTGTAGAATTTCATCTCCCACGTTTAGTCCGTCGTTGTAAGCAGGTGAATCACGCAATACGCTGGTGATTTTTAATCCGCTACCTCTAAATTCAGCACCCAAAAAAGGCACCGACTTCTCGGCATTTTTATCTATCAGTTGCAATCCAACAGTTTCGAAGAATGTATTGTAGGGAATGGTTTCCGTGCCAAAAATGTACTTTTTGAAAAAATCTTCCATTGGTTTTCCTGCTACTAATTCAACAGTTTTTTGAAATTCCTCATCCGTAAAACCTCTACTTTGTTTTTTATAAAATTCCTGATAAAGTGCCTTCATAACATCGTCCAAATTCTTTTCACCTTTTGTTTCTTTAAGAATGGCAAGGTTCAGAATTCCGCCTAAAACGGCACCTTTGTCGTAATAAGAAATGGTGCTATTCCTTGAATTTTCGTTTGGTCGATAATATTTAATCCAAGCATCCCAGCTCGACTCTGTGGCAGATTGTATCTTATTCCCGGGTTGATTTTCGATGGAATTTATTTCATTTCCGTAGGCGGTTAAATATTCTTCCGGCGTCATCATATTGGCTCTTCTTAGAATATAATTCTGGTAAAAACTTGTGCATCCTTCAGAGAACCAAAGCAAATGGGTATAATTTTCCTTTTCGTAATCAAATGGTCCAAGTGCTTTTGGACGAATTCTTTTTACATTCCAAAGGTGAAAATATTCGTGCGCAACCAAACTCATAAACCCTTGATACCTTTTTTCGTCGGAGTATGATGACCGTGACGTTTGGCAAGTCGTTGAATTCAGATGTTCCAAGCCTCCACCACCTTGGGCAATGTTATGAATTATAAAAGTGTAATCCTTGCAAGGATGTTCGCCGACGATCGTCATGGCTGTTTCACATACTTTCTTGAAATCAGCCGTCACTTTGTCCTCATTCATTTTAACTTCTCCATACATTGCAATTCTATGTGGAATGCCTTTTAGATCGAATGAAAGAATTTTTTGCGTACCAATCTCGATCGGAGAGTCGATCAAGATATCTAAATTTTCTGCTTCAAAAGTGTCATTTCCTAAAGCTTTTAAACCAGTTGAAATAGTATTCCAACCTTTATAAGGTTTAACAGTTACTGTACAACGAAATTGTTTCCAGTCATTTACGTACATCATAACGCTGGCTGGGTTTAGGTATCCGTGTGAATCGTCGATGAATGAGGTTCTTACTGTAAGTTCATTAGCATAAACTTTATATTTTACCGTTACCTCATTTGAAGTCGGTAAAAGTCGCACACGCCAAGTATTTTTGTTAATTTTGTCAGATTTCAAGGTCGAAGTTCCACTGGTGGCAGATACACCCTCTACGTTTTTAGTATATTCACGAATGAGATAAGAACCTGGCGTCCAGACGGCCATCTTGAGATCAATAAAGCCTTGTTGCTTCGTTTTGGTATCAAAATTGGACAATTTTACCACAACATCGAAATAATGAGTTTGAGGTTGTTCCATCGAGAGGAAATAGGCAATTTTGGGTTGATTTGTGGAGGATTGACCCCACGAGAAGTGGCTAAAAATCAGATAGATAGCGAAAAATGATATTTTTTTCATAATTTAATGTTTGTAATGAACGTTTTTGTTATAATTTTCGGCAGTTTGTCATTGCTTTCAGCAAAAATACAAATTGAATTTTGATTAATAACCAAAAGGTATCGGCAAATAGCCAGCCCAATAAAACTAATATTTCTTGCTATTTTAATATTTTTATCATGAACTCTAAACTTGACTTGTAACAAGATCAGAAAGTAATTTATAATTCTCCTTTCTTTGTTATTAACTATATTACCAATTTTGTTTAATTGGTTGAAAAGACCCCATAAATCAATTTTTTAATGAACAAATTCACGTCGTTAGTTTCCTTATGCTGTATTTTGCTGACTGTTGTTTCCCAAACTTCGCTTTTGGCTCAAAGCACGCTCAATCATACTGAAGCTTCAATTCATTTTAGAAACGGACAAGAACATTTCGAGTCGAGAAATTACGAGGCTTCCCGTGCCGAATTCAATCTATTCTTAGATTATGATAAAACGCTTCTTGAAAAAGAGGACGGGAATAAGGTATGGGCGGAATATTATGTCGTGATGTGTAGTCTGTATTTAGGGTATTCTGAAACGGAATTATTAGCCAATCGTTTTGTTAGAAGTTATCCGGAACATCCAATTGCGGGTAATTTATATAAATTAATCGGCAATTATTTTTTTATACAGGGGGATTATGCACGTGCAATTGATTACCTCAAAAAAAGTTCAAAAGCGGATGAAGACGCCCAATATCGATTGGCTATTTCGCACTTTTCCTTACAAGATTATTCTGACGCTTTAATTATTTTTGATAAGTTGAAGGAAGGTACCAGCGAAAATGCGATTTCATCTTCTTATTATGCCGGAATCATAAACTTCCGAGCAGGTAAATACAAGGAGGCAATTCCTGATTTCAAAAAGGCGGAGCAATCAGCCGAATACCGGTCTGAAATTCCGGGTTGGTTAGCCCATGGATACTATCGTCAAGGAAAATTTTCCGAAATGTTGGCATACACCGAGCCACTTTTAAGAGAGAAAAATTCTGGTCGAAAATTGGAAGACGTTGCTTTATTAACTGCGGAGGTCTATTTTCAACAAGCCAACTACGAAAAATCAGCTTCTTACTACGCAATTTATAAAAATTATAAATCGCAAGGAATGTTGCCAGAGGTGGCTTATCGTTACGGTTACAGTTTATATAAAACTGATCAATTCGCCCCAGCGGCTGAACAGTTAAAAAATGTAGCAGCCATTCTGGATACTTTGGGGCAATATGCTTCTTTCATTCTTGGCGTATCTTACCTGAAAGCCAATAATCCTAATTATGCTTTGGGTGCCTTTGACCAAGCCCGAAAAAGTAATTACAATAAATCGGTAACTGAGGATTCATATTTTAATCATGCCAAAGTTCTTTTAGATTTAAATCGAGGAAATGAGGCAATCAAGGCCTTGGATGATTTTTTAAAAAGATACCCAGAGACTAAATATGAAGACGAGGCCAACGAACTAGTCAGCGAAGCCTATCTGGCCTCCAATAACTATCAAGCTGCACTTGCTTATATTGAAGGACTTCCTCGGCGTTCTACCCGAACCAATACTGCCTACCAAAGAATTGCCTATAATCAAGCCGTAAAGATGTATAATGAAGAAAGATACCTTGATGCTATTCCGTATTTTGACAAATCTTTAACGACCCCAGTAAATGCTGAAACGAAATATTCGGCTATTTTTTGGAAAGCGGAGGCGCTTTCAGCGGATAAAAAATATATGGATGCTATTCCAATGTATTTATCTATTATTACCTCTGTGGATAATACAACGCCGAATTTATATGAACTTCAAAGTAAAAGCAGGTATTCCTTAGCCTACTGTTATTACAACACGAAGGATTACGACAAAGCCAATAAACTTTTTCGTGAGTTTGCCGACAGAATGAAGGCCTCTGGAGATTCACAATCTTACCAAGATGCCGTTATTCGATTGGGAGATACTTATTTTGCTGCAAAAAGTTATGATGCGGCCTTGAAATATTATGAACAAGCAATTGCAGGCAAAGGAACTGACCGAGATTATGCCAATTATCAGAAAGGGTTGGTTCTGGTATTGAAAGGGAATGAAGTTGGTGCAAGGGCTGCTTTTCAAAAAATTCAAAGTGATTTTCCACAATCGCTTTATGTGGATAATGCGATATACCAGGATGCTAATTTAGATTTCACGGCGGGTAATTACATTCCTGCAATTGCTGGATTTACTAAATTATTGAATAATAAACCACAAAGTGCCTTAGTAGCTTCGGCACTACTGAAAAGAGCCGGGGCTTTCCAAAATACCTCAAATCACGAAGGTGCTATTGCCGATTTTAAAAGTATTTTGAGGAATCATTCAACCGAACCACAAAGTAAAGATGCCTTGGCTGGTATTCAAGAAGAATTGAATGAAGTAGGTCGGCCAGAGGAATTTACACAAATTTTGAATGAGTATCAAAGAGCAAATCCATTGGATAATTCGGTTGTCGGATTAGAATATGAATCGGCAAAAGGATTGTTTTACAGTGATAAATATGATAAAGCAATCGTAGCACTCACTGATTATGTACGGAAAAATCCAACTAGCATTGAATCTTATGAGGCTAAATATTTAATTGCGGAGTCTTTTAATAAATTGGGGAATAAGCAAGAGGCACTTGGTTGGTACAATATTGTGATAAAAGATAGAAAATATAAATCACTCAATAAAGCGATTTTGAAAGCCGCAGAAATTGAATATCAAGCAGGTAATTTTAAAGGTGCAATCAGTAACTATAGAAATCTATTAGTCAGTGCCACAGACAAAAAAGATCAACAAACTGCTCTAATCGCTTTAATGGAATCTTACTATCTCACCAATAAATCAGACTCAACTTTATATTTTGCTAGAGAAGTTTCCAATTCGGGAGATGTGGTTTTGGGGGCAAAAAGTAAAGCAAATCTTTATATTGGTAAGATTTATATGGCAAAATATGATTTTCCAAAAGCAACCGAAGCATTTAACCAAACGATAGCTTTAGCAAAAGATGATTTTGGTGCGGAGGCTCAATATTTGATTGCTCTAATGTTGTATAACCAAAAGAAATATAAAGAATCATCTGATATGATAATTGTCAAATTTAGAAACGAATTTTCTGATGCGGCCGACAAAATTGTCGGAAAAGCTTATTTATTACTAGCCGATGATTTCGTAGGACTTGATAATGTTTTTCAAGCAAAGGCAACCTTAAATTCACTAATTGATAATCTGTTAGATAAAGATATAGTTACAGAAGCAAAAAAGAAATTGAAACTACTTGAAAAGAAATAAATTTTGTTGGCAAAAAACAGTTTGAAGTATTTAAACTTTTTAAAAAGCTATTTTTTATGAGTTCAAAACTGTTTCATGAAAATTGTTAAACTCCTTACAAAATCTGAATTATGCAAAATCGTAAGTATAAAATTTTAGTAAATACCTTATTATTGGCTTTATTGCCTTGTTTTAAAACACTCGCTCAGAAATCTCAAGGGGAAGTGAAAACGGATGATATTGAGATTTATAAAGATACGAAAGTGGCTTTACCACAGGCAAATCGAATTTTTGAGAAAATCCCTACCAATGTCGGGGACGAAGGTCGCAGGCCTATTCGTTACGAATTTCTGGAACGAAAACTGCCAGTGCAAACGCCCGAGTTTAGTCCAACCGTTTCTATGCCACAGGATGGCAGAAATAAAATTGATCCGAATGCCGCAAAATTTAATAATATCATAAGGGCTGGATTTGGCAATTATGGACATACTTTCTTTGAAGCCCACGCCGGGATTCCGAAGGGCCTTGATAATTATCATGGAATTTATATTAAGCACAATAATTTTAGATTAGGACCAGTTGGGGCAAATTATTCTGGAAGTTCACAAAATTTAATAAAAATCCACAGTCGAACTTCCTTTGATGCCGTCAAATTAGAAGGATCGCTTGGATGGGAGCGTCGAGGATTTGACTTTTATGGTTTTACCCCCAAAAATTATGACTTTCCAGAATCACAAATTTATAATTCTTGGAATAAATTTAATTTTATTGGGGCTGTCAGCAATAATACTAAAGATTCCAAAATTGATTATCAATTCAAATCTAATTTATCGTATTTATTTACGCACTTGAAAGCGAATGAATTAGTTTGGAAAGGAACGGTTAATGCCGTTTTCTCTATTACGGATGAATTGACCGCTATCCTAGATGGAACCATTGTGTTGGCTCAGAGGCAGGATTCTTTGACTTTATATCGAAATCTTTACAAGCTCAAACCTACCTTTCAATATAAAACTGACCGTTTTACGATAACCGCTGGGTTGAATGCCATCAATGACCGTGAGAAAAATACTTTCAATAATAATTATATTTATCCAATTTTGAAGCTCGATGCGCAAGTGGTGGAAGGTGTCAAACTTTTTGTAGGGTATGAAGGCGATGTATATTCGAATAATTTAACCTCATTTTTGCAGGAAAATCCGTGGCTTAATCGTTTTGTGGAATTGAAAAATACCAAAAAGATAGCTGATCTCTATGCAGGGGGAAAAGCGTCACTCCAAAATGGGATTGATTTGGAAGCAAAGATTAGTCACGCTACCTACAAAGATTTTTTTGTCTTTAATAATTCTAAATCGGACAGCACACGTTTTGTGGCCTTGTATTCCAACGATTCTACTTCGGTGAAAGTTACCAATTTTTTGATCCAAGCAAGTTATCAAATTCCAGAAATGTTTCGTACGAATTTGAAGGTAGACGTAAACGTCTTTGGTGCGTTAGGAAATTTAAATAATGCTTACCATAGACCTACTTTCTCAACCACTTGGAATAATACTTTCACTGTTAAACAAAAATTGTTAGTTAGTTCTGATTTGTATTTTTTGTCGGGCATTAAAGGGAGAAATTTTCAAACAGACAAAGAAATAAACTTAGATCCAATTGTTGATTTAAATTTTAAATTTACCTACCTAATTTCCGACCATTTCAATGTTTTCGTTTCGGCCAACAATATTTTCAATAAAAACTATCAGCGTTATTTGTATTACCCAACCCAAGGCGTGAATTTTCTTGCAGGTTTATCATATTCTTTTTAAATTCGTGTCATTGTTGATTTGAGTATTCAGCTTTTCAGGTTGGGACGTTTAACCATAAAGTTTGTTAAAATACTTCTCATCATTCAAACTGCTTGACTTACACACCTTTAGTGATTATTTATAAAAAATTCAATACTATGACAACTGTACAATACTATATCAAGGAACTGCTTTTTGAGCAAGACTGTGTGGTCATTCCGGAATTCGGAGGATTTATCACCCATTTTGATTGTGCAAAAATTAGCGTTAATAAAAAAAATATCACGCCACCGCAAAAATGGTTAGCATTTAATTCTTTGTTGAAAAATGATGATGGCTTGTTGTCCAATTTTATTGCGCAGGAGGAAAGTATTTCAATTGCTCAAGCAAGTTTTAAAGTAAAGTCTTTTGTAGAGGATATGAAGCGTAACTTGCGGATCGAGCATACTTATTCAATTGAAGGTTTGGGAATTTTTAGTCTTAATGAAGAAGATAAAATTCAATTTCAATCCATACTTCCGAATAATTTTTTCGGCGAAAGTTTTGGGATGGAAAATTTATTTGTGAAAAATTTAGAACCATTTCAAAATGAGCTTCAAATACTTTCAAAAGCAAATATCTTTTCAGACCATACCATTCAGCAGGTTTATGCTGCCGATGACCGTGAACCTATGGCAGACGTTTTGAATTATGAATTAGATTTCTCTCGTAAAAAAAGTCGTTTTCGTCGAGTTTTACCTTTCATGCTGGTCTTATTGTGTGCTGTTTTTTTGAGTACTGCCATTTATTTGTACGACAATCAGCAATCAAATTTGAGTTCACTGAATCCATTTCAATTTCAATTGATGGTAGAGTCTGTTATTTCGCCAATTGTAAAGAAAGATGTTTCATTAAAAACGCCAAAAGTAATTAGAGGAGGATCAGAGAAGATAGTTACTGAAATTCCACCTCCGCCTATTGATTCAGTAAAAAGTGTAATAATTGAACCTGAAAATCGTTTTTTTATCATTACGGGAAGCTTTGGTAGTAAGCATAATGCCCAAAAACTCCTAAATATTTTAAAAAGTAGTGGTTTTGAAAATGCGTCAATTATTTATCCAACTCGAAACGAAAAGCTAATTAAAGTTTCAGCAGCGGGTTTTACCAATGAATCAATGGCGGATCAAGAGTCTAGCAGAGTATCGGAAGCCTTGAATCAGTCAACTTGGATTTACAGAAAATAATAAAATAGTGTTGATAAGAATTTTCGTCAAGATTTAACCTTATCATCATTTTTGATTCATAATCCTTATTCCCTAATTTTATGACATCTTATCAAATAGAAAAAGAAGAATCTAAAAACCGGAAAATTGCTTTTTTTATAACTTTTTCTTTGTATTTAATTATGTTTTTTCTTTTTTGGTATGTTGTCATTTGGACTGCCTCAGAAAATAAAAAAGTAGAAAAAGCGGGAGGTGGTGGGTTTGTTGTAAACTTTGGTGCTGATACCAAAGGAAGCGGAGATGTTTTTACCAAGAACCATTCAAGTGATTTAAAGAATGAAGTAGCTTCAAAACCCGAGGAAGTTGTCGATGTAAAAAAAGTTAATAAAAAACCATTAGCTGTTCCAACGCTTGCAAAATTAAAACGAGTAAAGCCTAAACCTGTCCACGAGACTCCCGTTATTACCAGTAAAGTGAAAAGTCCCGTGGTAGTCAAGGAGACGCCAATCGCAAAAGTATTGCCCAAGCCAAGTCCGAAACCAAGTAATCCTCCACCAACACCCAAAGCAGTTGAACAACCTACGGTAAACAATGAGGGATTATTTCCAGCCAAAAAAGGAAAAACAAATTCAAATGGTACGAATGGAACAAATCCTAATACAGGTGGGGCCGCTGATGGAAATAGTGGAGGAAAAGGAAATCAAGGACAACCAGACGGAAATATCGTAAAAGGGGGAACTTATGAGAAAAAACCATCAGGGGATGGTTCTGGTGGTGGTTCAGGGAAAGGTGGAGGACTCGGTGGTGATGGTTCGGGTGTTAATAAATCTTCGCTAAGCATGACTGGTTGGATTTGGACCAGCCGACCAAATGTAAAAGATGATTCTGATGAAACGGGAATTATTAAATTTAAAATAAAAGTGGATGCGGACGGTGATGTAGTGGATGTTACTCAAATTGAAAGCACTGTGAGTCCAGCCATTGCACAACAATATAAAAGAGCCGTTCAGCGCACAAAATTTAAACCAACCTCGGATGGAGATAAACCCGATATTTCAACGGGAACGGTTAGTTTTAGGTTGAGCCCTCGTTGAAATTAGATTTTCTGAAAACTTAGTTAAAAGGGTCGAATCCACAGTTGATTTGACCCTTTTTTTACTGATTTTTTTTTGATAGCTAAAAACCAAAATCTAAGCACGAACATCAAAAATCGGAAATCAAAAAGGTACATCTTGGTGCGGTAGAGAATTGCCAAACGGATTTTGATTTTGTTGTGTTGGTTGTGGATTATTCATTTTACTACTCATTATTTTGGCACTACCATTTTCAAAGCTCGCTGCAGGATTTTCAATTTGGGTAAATGATTGTAATGGATCACCTACAAATCCACCGTAATCTCCCGCATCTAAATCGCAATATTTCGTGTATTTTCCGATAAATCTTAATTGGACGGTATCTAAGGATCCTGCACGGTTTTTGGCAATAATTAATTCACCAATCCCTGCGACCGAATTACCTGCTTCATCCTGAGTAATCCCGTAATAATCAGGTCTATAAATAAACATGACCATATCAGCATCCTGTTCGATTGACCCAGATTCACGCAGATCGGATAGCTGTGGTTTCTTGTCGCCTCCACGGGTTTCAACGGCACGGCTTAATTGTGAAAGTGCAATAACCGGTACATTAAGTTCTTTGGCTAATTGTTTCAGTGAACGAGAAATGTTAGCGATTTCTTGTTCACGATTACCAATTCCCTTTCCCCCCGAATCACCAGACATTAATTGTAAATAGTCAATCACGATCATTTGAATATCATGTTGGGCTTTTAATCTACGTGACTTAGCTCTTAATTCCAAAATTGATAAGGCAGGGGTATCATCAATAAAAATGGGAGCATTTGTTAATTTTCCAATTTTAGCGTGCAGCTGAGCCCATTCATGAGGCAAAAGATTTCCTTTACGGAGTTTATCTGATTCTAATTCAGCTTCAGCTGAAATCAAACGATTTACCAATTGAATGGAGGACATTTCTAAAGAGAAAAAAGCAACTGCTTGTCCATGAACCACCGCCGCATTTCGGCAAGCTGAAAGAATTAGTGCTGTTTTACCCATACCTGGCCTTGCCGCAATAATGATTAATTCAGTCTTCTGAAAACCAGAGGTAACTCTATCCAGTGCCGTAAAACCAGTAGGAACTCCCGTTAATCCTTCTTTTTGATCTTTTTTCATTTCTAATTCCAGTAAAGCCATCCGCATAATTTGCCCCATATCGGCATAATTTTTACGAATATTTGCTTCAGAAATCCTGAAAAGTTCTTGCTCAATCTTATCCAATAACATGAAGACATCAGTCGTATCTTCATAAGCCATTTTTTGTATTTCTGAAGAAACGGTTATTAACTGTCTTTTCAAAGAGTGTTCAACGACTATACGAGCGTGAAACTCGATATTTGCGGCCGAATTTACTCTTTGCGTCAGTTCGGCCAAATATTGAATACCTCCGGCCATTTCTAATTCTCCTGTTGTAACTAATTGATTTTTTACGGTTAATAAATCTACTGGTTCAGAATTGGCGAATAATTGAGTGATGGCTCCGTAAATTCTTTGGTGGGCTTCTTTATAAAATGATTCAACTTTAAGAATATCAATAACGTCTGTTAATGCATCACGTTCCAACATCAAAGCGCCCAAAACCGCTTCCTCCAAATCAGTCGCTTGTGGTGGGATTTTACCTAAACCTGTATCAAGCCAACGATTTTGACCGTTGATTTTTCCTCCAGCGTACGTTCCATTTTTCTTGACATTGCCATTAAATTGGTTATTTTGTTCCATTACATTATTTTAATTTCCTATGCCGTTTTTTACACAATTTTACAAAATAAATTCCAAATATCCCATTGGTTTAATATTGTACATATTATAATCGTCTGAATATCAATAAATAAGCTAGACATAGTTTTTTTATATTGGAATTCTATGACAACGATATACTTTTTTTAGTAGATTTATGAAATCGTTTTAACAAAAAATCAATAATAATTTGACTGAAAAAGTAATCACCCTAGAGGACGTTGAGTTAGTAGGCTTTCTTGGCGTTGAAAACAGCAATATAAAACAGGTTGCTGACGCATTTCCACAGAGTAAAATTATTTCTCGGGGCAATGAAATAACGATTAGGGGTTCGTTGCCAGAAATTATCAAAATTAATGAAATTTTAGACTCACTTGTTTTACATTATCAGAAACAAGGAAAAATCACCAAAGAGCAAATACAAACTTTTATTGCTCAAGATAAAATTGCTGATGTTGACCAAAAGCTCTATTTGAAAGACGAGGAAGGCGTTTTGTTGTATGGAACCAAAGGGGTGGTAATTAAAGTCAAAACGCCCAATCAGCAAAGAATGGTTGAAGCTGCGGCTAAAAATGATATCGTTTTTGCGGTTGGTCCAGCGGGAACAGGCAAAACCTACACAGCAGTAGCCATTGCTGTTAGAGCCCTGAAAAACAAGGAAGTCAAGAAAATTATCATTACTCGACCAGCCGTAGAAGCGGGCGAAAATCTAGGTTTTTTACCGGGTGATTTGAAGGAAAAAATTGACCCTTACCTTCGCCCTATTTATGATGCTTTGGATGATATGATTCAGCCCGAAAAATTGAAATATTTTATTGAAAATCGAGTGATAGAAATTGCTCCATTGGCTTATATGCGTGGTAGGACTTTGAACAATGCCTTTATCTTATTGGATGAGGCTCAGAACACAACCCCAATGCAAATGAAAATGTTCTTGACCCGCATGGGAATTCAGTCTAAAGTAATTATTACGGGTGATAAAACGCAAATTGACTTGCCAACAAAAGTAAAATCTGGATTGGCTGAGGCTAGGAGAATTTTGGGCGGAATTAAGGGCATTGAATTTGTAGAATTAGATGCCTCCGATGTAGTTAGGCACCGTTTGGTACGGGATATTATTTTAGCATACGAAAAATCAGAATTAGAAAAATAAGGAGAAGGCGAATCTCTAAATTCGTTTTTTATTTAAACTTACACGAATCCGGTGATTCGTTTTATCGTTTTATGAAATTTAACTTAGGAATTTTATTAGTATTTTTTTCGACTTTCAGTTTTGCTCAAGAACGCTGTGGATTCGCTGCTGGAAATAAAATAAAGCAATTAGATAATCCAAATTGGATAAAACAACAAGCTGAATTTGAGTATCAAATGAGGGAAATCCAAAAGAGTAATAACGAAAAAAATTTGCGGTTGAGTTTAAAAGTTTACAGAATTCCCGTAGTTGTCCATGTTGTACATAATAATTCTACAAATTTTATTGGAGGACTTAATAATTCTAACATTTCTGACGAGCAAATTATTTCACAAATAACTGTCTTAAATGAGGATTACCGCCGAAAAGTTGGAACTAATGGTTACAACACTAATCCAATTGGGGCTGACATGGAAATCGAATTTGAGTTAGCCAAAAAAGATCCTAAGGGAAATATAACGAGTGGAATAACAAGGACCTACGTAACACAGCAAAGTTTTGATTTACAGTATGATAATCAAATTCTTGCCAATCTAATTCATTGGGATTTTGAAAAATATTTAAATATTTGGGTAGTTAGGGGCAAAAATGGTACTATTGGCTATTCTGAATTTCCTTATGATAGTAATTTGATTGGACTTGATTCAACTCCCAAATCCATTCTTGATCAAAATATTTTTGATGGCGTTATTATTGATTTTCAAAGTTTTGGAACTTGCTGTGGTACGCTTAAAACAAATTATAATTTAGGTAGAACCGCAACGCATGAAATTGGTCATTGGTTTGGATTACTGCACCCAACTGAACAAAACATTCCGTGTAGCGATGATTATTGTGACGATACGCCCCAAATTGAACGCTTGAATGACGGCGTAACCTGTGTTAAATTAATGTCTAATTGCGGTGGCGTCGTGAGAACTAATTTGATAGAAGATTACATGGATTATTCGCCAGACCGTTGCATGAATATATTTACCAATGATCAGAAAAGTCGCATAAGGATAGCGATGCAATTGAGTACAAAACGGAGGAATTTGCTGCTGAGTTTAGAACCACTGGTTGAAAAAGAAAATCTTACCATTTCTGTGGAACCTAATCCAGCCCTATCTTTCTCAAACTTGAGGGTTTTATTTAAAGGAGAAAAAAACGTCAATATCAGCATTATAGATCTTCGAGGGGTGCTAATTTACGAAGAGAATTATGGTACGCAAAGAAGCAATATTTATTCAATTAAGACAGATAAATTAAGGTCAGGATCTTACATAGTACGAGTAATTGCAGGGCTTGAAACCGCTTCTCAAAGAGTGATTATCGAAAAATGATTGAATAATTTTATTAATTCTTACAAAACTACTTTTCTATTAATGAGGGGTAGTTTTTTTTTAAGTAATAATGCCTTTTATTGCCTAAAAAGGAAACATTGTTTTTATCGTGCTTGTTAAGATTAGGTAAACAACGTTTTTTGTGAAATCATGGAAAAAATCGAAAAAATAAAACAAGCATACATTGAGTACTTCCTCGAAAATGGGACTGCTCCAAATTCTGTTTTCTCATTTACCAAGAAACTCAAATTGAAAGAAATTGAATTTTATGATCATTATAATTCATTCGAGCTTTTGGAAAGCGACATTTGGTTAGGGTTTTTCAGAGAAACGATTACTAAAATCGAAGCTGATTCGGTCTATACAGCTTATTCTGTTAGAGAAAAACTTTTAGCTTTTTATTATACTTGGATCGAAACGCTTAAAAATAACAGAAGTTATGTCACACAAACTTGGCGATTAATTGACAAAAGGCGCATGAAAACGCCCGGATTTATGATTGATTTAAAGACCGCTTTCAAAGAATATGCCCAAGATTTAGTGATGGAAGGTAAGGAAAGCAGAGAAGTACAACCCCGCAAATTTTTGGACGAACGTTATCCAGATGCTTTTTGGCTACAATTTTTGATGGTTATAGACTTTTGGGACAAAGACAAATCTAAAAGTTTTGAACTAACTGATGCTATGATTGAAAAGACCGTAAATACTTCATTTGATTTAATTGCTGCCTCTGCCCTTGATACGGTCTTAGATTTTGCCAAATTCATGTACCAAAATCGTTAGGCTAAAAACTTAATAGACCTCAAATGTTTTGCGGATTTTGTCAGATTTTAACTTGAATAATCTACTCAAAAAACCGTATTACCTGATGTATGAAATCCGTTGATATCCACATTATCAATGATATAAACGGTCTATAAACTCCTTAAAAAATGAAACAACAAAATTCAATTCCAACATCAAAAGTTGCTCGATCAATGCAGTTTGTAAAGACTGGCGTAAAAATTGGCGGAAATTATTTGAAATATAATGTCAAAAAATTTATTGATTCTGAAACCAGTAAAGAAGAATTACATCAAGACAATGCCGCCGATATTTATTCATCCCTAAGTGAAATGAAGGGGTCTGCACTTAAAGTAACTCAGATGTTAAGTATGGATAAAGGCATGCTTCCAAGGGCATACCGTGATAAATTTGCGATGTCACAGTATTCTGCACCACCACTTTCAGGCCCTTTGGTTGTAAAAACTTTTAAAAAATACTTTGGTAAAGCTCCTCAAGAAATGTTCGACACTTTTGGGATGAATGCCGCTAATGCTGCTTCAATTGGGCAAGTTCATAGGGCCACAAAAAATGGAAAAGAATTTGCGGTTAAGATACAGTATCCGGGTGTTTCCGAAAGTATTGGTAGTGATTTAAACATGATTCGGCCCATTGCCATCGCCATGTTTGGACTCAATGAAAAAGATGTAGACCGATACATGGGAGAAGTTCGTGAAAAACTAATGGAAGAAACCGATTATGCCCTTGAATTGAGGCGTTCGGTAGAGATTTCTGAAGCTTGTGCGCACATAAAGGGTCTATTTTTTCCAAAATATTACGCTGAATTTTCTTGTGCTAAAATTTTGACGATGGATTGGTTGGTTGGGCAGCATTTAAACGAATTTTTGGCCAGTAATCCTTCACAGTCAGTTAGAAATAGCATTGGTCAATTATTATGGGATTTTTATGATTTTCAAATTCATACCCTTAAACAAGTACACGCAGATCCTCATCCGGGTAATTTTTTGATGCGGCAGGATGGAAATTTAGGGGTAATTGACTTTGGTTGTATCAAAGTTATTCCAGATTTTTTTTATGAAAACTACTTTGCTTTGCTCAATTTTGAAACCTTGCTTGACAAAGAAAAAACGGTTGATATTTTCAGAAAATTGGAGTTTATTACTGAATATGATAATGAAAAAGAAGCCATTTTCTTTACGGATTTATTCCGAGAAATGATTTATTTACTGGGGAAACCTTTTGCTTCGGATGATTTTGATTTTGCAGACGATGACTATTTTGAAGGTGTCTATCAATATGCTGAAAAATTGCAAAATTTGGAGGAATTGAAATCTTCAAAAGTAGCCAGAGGTTCGCAACACGGACTTTACATTAACCGTACTTATTTTGGCTTGTATTCAATTCTAAATGAACTGCGGGCAAAGGTTGTAACAACTCGGCCAGAATGGCTATGCGCTCTTGCTGTTTAATTTACCATTGAAAGAACTCAAAAATGCGAAATTTTTTAATTATATTTAATTCCATCATTTATTTGATAGCGTAAGGCAAAATAAAGGCGTATTTTTTATCTAATTTTTAGAATAAAATACGCCTTTATCTTAACAATAATCTTAAAAAGGCAAATCTTGATCGTCAGCACTGAAGGTTGGCAGATCTACAACGGGTGGTGCTTGTCTTGGAGTAGACGAACTTTGATTTAGAGTTGGGGATGAAGCTGGCGAAAAGGATGCACCACCGCTCACTTGGTCTATTCTGAATGCTCTTAAATCAGTATACCAACGCTCGTTGTATTCACGTGATTCTACACTAAATGTTACTCTCAATTTCTCGCCTAAAGAAAATGTTTTCAAATCTGCGGCTTTATCGCCCCACGCTGTAAAACACGCTTTTTTTGGATATTGGTCTTCAGTTTCCAACACAAAATCTTGTTTTACCCAAGCACCGTTTTTTCCTTGCCCGGTCACCTCGGACAATACTTTAATTAAACTTCCTTCAAATTCTAAAGCCATCGTTCTTTTTATTTTATTGTAATTATATTGATTATCAATCTATTAAAGCAAATTGTTATTCTTTAGGCCTTACAAGGCTTTGAAACACTTGTAAATACATAATTTTTACCTAATTTTGTAAAACAAAAACCGGCGACGTGGTGGAATTGGTAGACACGCTACTTTGAGGTGGTAGTGGGAGCAATCCTATGGGAGTTCGAGTCTCCCCGTCGTCACAGACGTCCTTTCAATTAGTTTTGGAAGGACTTTTTTGTGCGTTTAGAACAAAATTTTATTGATTCATTTTTTTTTACTTGTAATTGAATCAAATGCTCAATGCTAAAATGTTAATTGCAGTGGTTTATCATACAATAATGCATTATCAACTTTTCTAATTATTTGGGATAAATCCTCGGCATTATTTACAAAATCTAAGGTATTTATATCTAAAACTAACAATTTTCCCTCTTTATAATTACTGGTAAATTCTTCATAATGTTCGTTTAAATCTGCTAAATATTTTTCTGAAATATTGGATTCAAAATCACGACCACGCATTTTTATTTGGGATAATAATTTTGGTAAATCCGATTTTAGATAGATGGTTAAATCAGGTGCTTTAACCGAACGCATCATCAAGTCGAATATTCCTCGATATGTCGTAAAATCATGAGTTGATAGAATGCCCGATTTGAATAAATTCATCGCAAAGATATGAGCATCTTCATATATGGTGCGATCTTGAATGATTCGACGATTCGCTTTTTGAAGTTGTAGCAGCTGTTCGTAGCGACTTTTCAGGAAGTACATTTGCAAATGAAACGCCCATCGTGGCATATCTTCGTAAAAAGGGGCAAGGTAAGGATTACCTTCAACGGCTTCGTACAAAACTTCCCAGCCAAAATGCTCTGCTAGTTTTGTGGCTAATGTCGTTTTACCCGCTCCTATATTTCCAGTAATGGCAATGTGCATTCTTTTCTAAGTGTTGAATAGTGGGTTTGTTATTTTTTTAATACAAATTTCTACAAAAATATGAAAGAAATGAGTCTTATTTTGATTTTATTTGTAAATATCATTATCAGATTGTTATATTTGGTTGATTTCAAGTAAACAGTTTGTCCTAAATACTTGATTTCCAATTTTTTAAAGTTCCGTAACTTTGTAATGAGCAAGGTTGAAGGGTTACAATATTGACTATTTTTAGAACTTACCATAAATTTTAAACCAAAACTCTGTTACTCATGTTGAAGATGAAGCCATACAGCGTAATTCTCTATTACAACTACACACCAATCCCTGATACAGAGGCGTATCGAGAAAAACATCATTTGTTCTGTATCGAAAATAATCTTTTAGGGAGAATAATTGTCGCTAAAGAAGGTATAAATGGATCAGTTTCTGGATTATACGAAGACTGTCTTAAATACATGAGGTGGCTCGAAAACGATCCGCTCTTTGCACTCACGAATTTTGATTTTAAGGTAGAATCTCATGATTCACACACTTTTTTGAAACTTCATGTGCGTGTTAAGGAAGAAATTGTCAATTCTGATTTGGATGTAAATCCGCTTAAGCGGACTGGAAAGCATTTAGAACCCGCCGATTTCAAGAAAATGTACAAAAATGATCCAGATGTAGTGCTGGTAGATATGCGTTCGAAGTATGAGCACAGTGTCGGAAAGTTCAAGGGTGCCATCACTTTTGATATGGAAAATCTGCGTGAATTGCCCGGACATATTCAAGAAATTGAACATTTAAAAGATAGAAAAATTATTACCTACTGCACAGGAGGCATTAAATGTGAAAAAGCCTCAGCTTATTTATTAGAACGAGGTTTTGAAAATGTGTATCAATTGCACGGCGGAATCATTAAATATGGTTTAGAACAAGGAGGCGAAGATTTTGAGGGGAAATGTTACGTATTTGATAACAGGGTCACTACGGAGGTAAATGAGATTAATCCTGTCGTTATTTCTACTTGCTATGTTTGTAAAACTAATTCTGACTTTATGGTAAATTGTGCTAATCCAGTTTGCAATGCCCATTTGGCTATTTGTCCCAAATGTTTGAAAGAGATGGACGGCGCTTGTTCAGAAATTTGCAAAAGCCATCCCCGCAAGCGTCCATATAATGTCGAAGGATATTACTCTAAGCAATCGGATAATTATTCGCCTGCCTTTGGTTTCAAAAGTCGACAACGCACAAAGACGGTTTCGGTTTGATAAATTATTACAATTTTCAGACAAGTATTTTTTATCCGATACCGTCAGTAATAGCAAGGTCAGAGCGCCTTTTAATTTGATTGTTAAAATAAGATCATCATGATTTTTTATGGATGCATTTCAAACAAAAACGTCTTTTAGTTTTTTGATAGTAAATAGTCTAGGCAATTTTCAATTTAACCTTTGGAATTTTAACTAGGTAAAGTTTGGAAATTGGATCGTTATGAAGGTACATGAAATGGTTTGCCATGAACAAAATAATATGAGTGATTCCGTCTGGAGAAAAGTATTTTTAAATTTAGACTAATTGAATGTTAAGTAACTCAATCCAGCGTGTGCTATCATTTTGAAAAATAACATAGAGATGAAAATT